>Ga0207114_1132_pt1 | contig 20295 bp, 18 predicted proteins | sample Alteio_BWMinHeat_70_FD_153560 | JGI IMG/M metagenome (GOLD analysis project Ga0207114, IMG submission 153560) | Enriched cells from forest soil in Barre Woods Harvard Forest LTER site, Petersham, Massachusetts, United States -... | ecosystem: Environmental > Terrestrial > Soil > Temperate forest >... | reverse complement strand
ATTGACTTCGGAAGCTCCGCAATGATATTGAATGGAATCAATGAGGGATTGTGGATGTTCCACACGCACTCCCATGGCATAAGGCTTGGCTTCTACCAGGATGTGTTGACGATGCAGCATTTCGAAAATATCTCTTGCCGAATGCCCTGTAGCAAGTATGACCTGATTTGATAAAAATTCTTTTTCCTGCCCATCGTGGCTGGCTATAACCCCTCGTACTTTGTTTTGACTGAGAAGAAGTTCATTTACGCGGCATTGAAAATGTATTTCCGCTCCCGCGAGAAGCAAGGATTCCCGAATGCTTACAATGATCTGAGGGAGTTTGTTGGTGCCAATATGAGGGTGTGCATCGGCCAGGATGTCCTCGCTGGCCCCATGTGCTACAAAGGTTTCCAGGATATTGTTCACATCCCCTCTTTTGGTTGACCGGGTATAGAGCTTGCCGTCGGAATAAGTACCAGCCCCCCCTTCTCCAAAACAATAATTGGAATCGGGGTCAACGAGGTGATTTTTATTGATTGCTGCCAGATCAAACCTTCGGTTCCTGACATCTTTTCCTCTTTCGAGTATGACCGGCTTCAGTCCGAGGGAGGCAATCCGAAGGGCGGCAAAAAGTCCTGCAGGACCAGCCCCTACAATAATAATAGATCGGGCAGACGATACGTCCGGCAGGCCGGTAGTATACAGGGGAGGTGAGGGAGATTCTCCCACATACACCCTTATCCTCAGGTTGATGCGTATGGTTCTGGAACGGGCATCCACAGATCGTTTCAGAACACGAAGAAAAGTAATGGATTTCTTTGAAATGGAAAGTTTCCGGGAGGCAATACTTAGGATAGACTCATCCGATTCAGCTTCTTCCGGTGATACCACCAAATCCGTTTCCTGGATCATTTGGATTCAGCCTTCGAAGGTTACCGAAAACAACCATATTTTCGTCTGGAGCTTTTCAACCGAAGTAGAGTAGATGAATTTATCATGTACAATCATGTCGTTCAGGCCGTAAGTATACTTCAGTTCTATACCCAATTTAAAATAAGGCAGAAAAAATTCTGCACCGGCGCCCACATCTATTCCGTAATCATACTTACGCAGTTTCACAACAGCCTGCTCGGCATTTTTATTACTTACATCTTTCTGGGAAGCCAGGTCAATACTATACTTTCCGCCTGCCAGGAAATAAGCAGCGAAATCGTGCAACCTGTCAGATCTTAATTTCAGGTCGACCGGAAATTCAACGAAGGTAGACTCCACTTGCTTGGGAAGAACCACATACCCCCGGCTGGTATCCTTAGGCGTGTCAAACGTATAGTTCAGGGTCCTTGCAGCAAAACAGAGGTCGGGTACAAATCTCACCGCCAGGTTTTTCATGAAAGCATATTCACAAACGATGCCAATGTTAAAACCCGGGCCGGCTTTGGAGGTAACCGACTTCAGGGAATCTTTCATGTACAGGTCTTTTACCGGATGAATGATGAAATCGGAACGGTTAAAGCCAAGCGTAAACCCGAAATGAAGGGCATGGTTGTAATACAGGGGCAGGTTGTCGCTGCTATTTGTTTGTGCAAACGAAGTCCGACCTGCCAGTAAACCCAGGAAGAATAATAGAATGTATTTGTTGATTCTCAACATGATAAGATGTTCACTTAACGAATATACAGATAGTTTTATTGTGAGGCACAGACAAGTGATGCTTTGGGAAACGAACGCTTTTTCCAGCCACCATCATTTTTTTCCAGTATAAATGGTTGCTATTCCGAAACTTAGTGGGAGCTCTGTACATTCAGAAAATCCGCTTTTCCTCATTATTTTCAGAAAATCCGCTCCGTCCGGAAAGGCGGTAACGGATTCATTCAAGTAGGTATATGCCCGGTTATCCTTGGAGAAAATCCTTCCAATAAACGGGCAGACCCGACGGAAGTAAAAAGAATAAACCTGTTTGACGGGAAATACACGTGGACGGGAAAATTCAAGGATCACCGCTGTTCCTCCCGGTTTAAGAACCCGGAACATAGAGGAGAGGCCGGCCTCCAGGTGCTCGAAATTACGCACTCCGAAGCCCACTGTAATGGCATCAAAGCTATTGTCTGAAAAGGGAAGATTTTCTGAATTGCCTTTCTTCAATTCTATACGGTCTTCGAGATTCATCTTCTTCAGCTTCTCTCTTCCCATCTTCAGCATGCCTTCGGAAATGTCCACCCCGGTTATTTTCTCCGGTTTGAGTTTTAGTGCTTCTATGGCCAGGTCTCCTGTGCCGGTGGCAATGTCCAGGATAAACCGGTGCGGAACTCCTTCCAAAAGTCTCACAGCCTTTTTTCTCCATCCCTTATGAATTCCAAGAGATAGCAATTGATTCAGGAAATCATAACGATGGGCGATATTATCGAACATATCGGCCACCTGCTCGGATTTAGCAGTGACCGAATTATAAGGTGTTACGGGGTGCGCCATTTCAGCCTCTTTTAGTTGCGAGGGCAAGGGCTTCTTCCTGCAAATGATCTTTATCCACCGGAACCACACCCACCTCCTCGCACACGAGTCCCCCTGCCAGATTGGAAATGATGGCAATCCATTCCGGTTTAAGCTTGAGTGCCAAACAAAGTGATGCTACACTGGTGACGGTATCACCTGCACCCGATACATCGGCAATGTTACGCACATGTGCCGGGATAATTTTCTTGGTTTTCTTGCTGCTGATGTAGATGCCATGCTCCGAAAGCGTAATCAGGGCGGTGTCTATCTTCATTTTGGATCGGAGGAGCTCAACAGCTTTCTGTATTTCACGTATGTTATTATGGTCAAACTCCATTTTTAACCCCTCTCTGAGTTCTTTCAGATTGGGTTTAAAAAGGGTAACCCCTTTGTAGTTCATGAAATGCTTTTTCTTGGGGTCAACAACGGTTGGAATCTTTCTTTTCTTGGCTTCAGAAACTACATGTTCAATAAGAGGAATGGTGATCAGCCCCTTGTCATAGTCCTCAAAAATAATCACGTCAATGCGTTCGTGCTTGATGAGGTATGAGATCAGGTGGATGAACTGTTCGGTTTCTTCATGTGTAATGTCATGTTCCACTTCTTCATCCACACGGATCATTTGATGGTTGTTTCCGATCACACGTGTCTTAATAGTGGTTATGCGGCTCCTGCTTTTCAGAATACCTTTCATGCTTAGCTTCTGCTTTTGCATGAGTTCCAAAAAACGACTACCTTCCTTATCCACACCAATCACTGAACAGAGAATGGGTGTCGCACCCATGGCCTGAACATTCAGGGCAACGTTTGCAGCTCCACCCAGTCTCCTTTCCTTTTTGACGATAGAAACAACCGGAACAGGTGCTTCTGGGGAAATGCGGTGTACCTTACCCCAGAGGTAAGAATCTATCATAACATCTCCAATAATCAGTACCCGAAGGTCTTTGAAGGAGGTAAACATTTTGTTGATTTCTCTCGAGGTCACGTGGAGGATTTTTAGGGTGACAGTTATTTCAATTGTGCCAGGGCCTTAATTATCCGGCGTATGGCCTCTTTCAATTTTTCTTCCGAAGTAGCATAGGAAAGGCGGAGATAGTGATCGTCTCCGAATGCAGCGCCTGGAACAAGCGATACATGGGCTATGTCCAGCAGGTATGCACTGAGGTCCGATGCGTTGGAAATAGTATGGTTACCGGAAGATTTTCCAAAATAGGCGGAAACTTCCGGATAGACGTAAAAAGCACCGTCAGGTTTGTTCAGTTTTAAACCGGGCACGTCTTTCAGCAGGGAAAGCACCAGGTCTCTGCGTCTCTGAAACGTGTCTCTCATGTCGTGAGTGATTTCAGGAGGGAGTTCCATGGCTTTGTGCATGGCTTTTTGAGTAATCGAACAGGTGGCAGAAGTAAATTGTCCCTGCATTTTATCGCAGGCTTTGGCAAGCCATAAAGGAGCTGCCAGGTATCCGCCCCTCCATCCTGTCATGGCAAAACCCTTGGATACACCGTTAACCACGATCACCCGTTCTTTGATAAAGTCGAACTGGGCTATACTCTCGTGTTTTCCTATGAAATTGATGTCTTCATAAATTTCATCAGACAGAATATAGAGTTCCGGATATTGAATAATCAACTCGGCTATACCCTTGAGTTCTGCCTTGGAATACACGGATCCGGTTGGGTTGCAGGGAGAGCTGAATACGAGTAAACGGGTTTTGGAGGTGATGGCGGCTTTGAGCTGTTCCGGAGTAACTTTAAAGTCGGCTTCCAGCTTTGCGGGGACTATAACCGACTTACCTTCGGCTAGTTTTACTATTTCCAGGTAACTGACCCAATAAGGAGAGGGAACCAGCACTTCTTCCCCGGGGTTTACCAGGCAGAGAACCGCATTGGCAATACATTGCTTGGCCCCGGTGCTTACTACTATTTGGTCGGCTGTATACACGAGCCCGTTGTCCCTCTTGAGTTTGTTAGCAACAGCCTGACGGAGTTCCAGATATCCTGAAACATGGGTGTAATAGCTGAAGTTATCATCAATAGCTTTTTTCGCAGCTTCTTTGATGGGAGCCGGAGTTGGAAAGTCGGGTTCACCCAGACTAAGACTAATGATGTCTATGCCCTGAGCTATAAGTTCCCGGCTCTTTCGGGCCATGGCAATCGTCTGGGATTCCGACAGTGAATTGATTCTGTCCGATAAAATCATAGGGCAAAATTGTAAGGCGCAAAGCTACGGATTTAGGGCGGATGTACAAATGTAATAGAACGATAGTGAAAACACTGATTTGGGAAGTCAGACAGGACAGGAAACAGAAACTGGGAGCATCTTCAGCTGCTTTTGTAACGCGACTGCCACCCGAAGCTTTGCATGTCGTGAAGCAGTTTAAAGGCTTGTTCCCCGAAAAAATAATCACCCAGGCTATTTACGCCGTATTCTTTCAACAGACTCATTTGTCCCATAGAGGGCACAGTAGCCCTGGTCCAACCGAGTGAGTCAGGGCCGTTTCCATAGGGCCCCATTTTATACCGGAGTTTCCATATTTGATCAACCGTATTACAGAAAAGCCGTGTTTTGTTGAACACGCTGTCGCGGTAGAATCCGCATTCTTCCACTTCATACTTGGCAAAAAGATTTTCCCCATTGGGATTCACCTCACTCTTTAACAGGCCGCTGGCCAATCGTATAAAATCATTCCGGGTAATGGCTTGAATGGATTGGGTACCGTTAGGTAGGGGCGTTACAATGGCAAAATTGATGATTCCGCTGTTTGGTCCCGGCATCAGGTTAAAACCCAGGTAAGACCCCTCTGAAAATGATTGCCGGGAGTTACCGGAATGGCTGCAAAGCAAGAGATAGGACAGGAAAACAAGAGATATGGAAATGAGTTTTTTCATGTTTTCCCTGGAAGAACTGGTACCGGTCTGTTGTAAGAATGGGGATTTTGACCCGAATCAGGAAAAATTGCGATATTTAGCAATCTAAAGATAAGAAAGATATATGGAAATTACGATGAATACCTTCCTGAAAGGGGGCATGATGCTTATCCCTGCGCTGATAGTGTTTTTGACAGCATACTACCTGGTTAAAAGCTTTCTTGACAACGATGCCCGCAAAAGACTCACCGAGATCAGGCTGGCTAACCAAAGTCTGATCACCCCTACCAGACTCCAGGCTTATGAACGTATCGCACTCTTTCTGGAAAGAATTTCTCCCAACAGCCTGATTCCACGGGTTAACAAGCAAGGAATGAGTTCCCGTCTTCTCCAGACAGAATTGATCAAGGCCATACGCACGGAATTTGAACACAACCTGAGTCAGCAGATCTATGTAAGCGGACATGCTTGGGAAATGGTGAAAACCGCCAAGGAGGAAATCATCAAGCTTATCAATATCTCCGCTACTAAAATTCCCGATACCGCCTCCAGCATGGATCTCAGTCAGATGATTATTCAGATATCCGCCCAGGTAACAAAACTTCCAACCGAAGTAGCCCTGGAATATGTGAAGCGGGAAGTAGGGCAAAATTTTTAAGTCAGCATACCATTCAATTGATTGAAGCAGCGATGAAAGAACAGGAAAGGAAGGAGAAATTTACGACAGATTCGGGCCTGGAGATCGAACGGGTTTACCCGGTAAGAGCCCTGCCGGAGGAACAACCCGGAATATTTCCATTCACCAGAGGTGTTCAGGAAACGATGTATAGGAGTAAACTTTGGACCATGCGCCAATATGCAGGGTTTTCCACCGCCGAAGAAAGCAATAAACGATACCATTACCTTCTTAATAACGGGACTACCGGTTTGTCGGTAGCCTTCGACCTTCCTACCCAGATAGGATATGACTCCGATCATCCTTTTTCAGAAGGAGAAGTAGGTAAATCGGGAGTCGCCATAGATTCCCTGAGAGACATGGAAATCCTGTTTAACGGGATAGATCTTGAAAAGGTAACCAGCTCGATGACTATTAATTCTACCGCATCCATCCTGCTGGCCATGTACATTGCACTGGCGAAAAAACAAGGAGCTGATCTCCGGAAAATTTCCGGAACCATACAAAATGATTTATTGAAAGAGTATGCGGCAAGGGGCACCTATATCTATCCCCCTAAGCCCAGTATGCGCATCATCACTGATATTTTCGCTTATTGCAGCAAAGAAGTTCCGAAATGGAATACCATTTCCATTTCCGGTTACCATATACGGGAAGCCGGCTCCACAGCAGTTCAGGAACTGGCATTTACCCTGGCAAACGGCAAGGCATACTTAAAGGCTGCATTGGACAAGGGATTAGATATCAATGTATTTGCAAAACGACTGTCTTTCTTTTTCAACGCACATAACAACTTCTTCGAGGAAGTTGCCAAGTTCAGGGCAGCAAGACGGATGTGGGCGCATATTACCAAAGAGCTGGGAGCAACAGACCCCAAAGCGCAGATGCTTCGGTTTCATACGCAAACAGGAGGATCAACATTAACCGCCCAACAACCCCACAATAATATTGTTCGGGTAAGCATGCAGGCTCTGGCAGCCGTTCTGGGAGGAACCCAAAGCCTGCATACCAATGGATACGATGAGGCCATTGCCTTGCCTACAGAAGAGGCTGCACGAATAGCACTCCGTACCCAGCAAATTATAGGTTTCGAAAGCGGTGTCCCCGATACTGTAGATCCGCTTGCCGGTTCTTACTTTGTTGAGGAACTTACAAACCAGGTGGAAGCCGCTGCCTGGGAATATATACACACCATTGATAAAATGGGGGGATCGGTTGAAGCCATTGAACAGGGATATATGCAAAAGGAAATCGCTTTGTCGGCTTATAAATACCAGAGGGATATACAGAATGGGGAGAAAATCATCGTAGGGGTCAATAAATTTGAAGTAAAAGAAGCTCCGCTCAGTAACATTCTGAGCGTGGACGATTCTATCCGTCAGGTGCAGACAGACAAGCTAAATGCGTTGAAAAAAGAAAGAAACGGAGCCCGTGTAAAAGAAATTTTGCTTGGCCTGGAGAGTGATGCCAAAAGCGATATTAATCTGATGCCACGTATCCTGGAAGCCTGTGAGGCTTACGCTACATTGGGTGAAATTGCAGATGTGCTGAGAGGTGTTTTTGGGGAGTATAAGGGAGGGTAGTAGTCACACCAGAGTTAATGATTGGCAGCACTCGTAGCGGATGGGGCGGCCTCTGCGGCTTTCTTTTCGGGTACAATTACATAGATTACCTCGTTGTCTTTTTTCATCAGATAATTTTCCCTGGCAAATTTCTCCAGATTTTTCGGATTGGTCCGAAGTTCCATCATATCCCTTTTGTTTTTCCTGATTTCATCTGTAAAATACTTCTTCTCCGATTTAAGTTTCATCACCTGCTGGTTCAGATCAAACTGGGAAAAAATATCGTTTTTATCAAAGAAAAGCACCCACACCACTGCAAGCAGGGTGATTATAAAATATTTGTTTTTTAATAAGGGAATAATCTTTTTCATTGAACCGGTTATGAACGAATCAGACGAAGGATGCCTGACTTCTATAGGCACTAGCAAAAATAAAGCAGAGAAATGCACGATTACCCGACCGATGAGAGTGTTTAAGAACACAACGGTGTTAATAAACAGAAGGTAATACCCACATCTGCATGGCATTGTTTTTGTTCCTGTTGTGCCAAAACATCCGAATGAAACGTCTTTTACTGTTCCTGTCGCCCATTGTTCTGTTTTCTGCTTTCTCTCCCTGGGATTCTCCCTTTCATAAGGAGCAGATGAAGGCTCCTAAAGTGCTCAGTGCATATCAGGAAAAATGGCCGGGGATCAAAAAGCGATTAAGAGAATTAAAGATAGACTCTTCTGACTTCCAAGTATTTATCAGGGTTTTTAAGGCCGAAAAACAGCTGGAAGTATGGGTTAAAAATTCAGGAGGAAAAGTGTTCAAGCCATTTGGCAATTATGCCATTTGTGCTTCTTCGGGTGAATTAGGACCCAAAAGAAGGGAAGGGGATGGTCAGGTTCCTGAAGGGTTTTATCAGATAAATGTGTTTAATCCCTACAGTAATTATTATGTTTCCCTGGGGCTCAGTTATCCAAACAAGAGCGATCGTCTGCTTAGTCCGGCAAAATCGCTTGGAGGGGCCATTATGATACATGGCAATTGCGTGACCATTGGATGTATTCCCATTACGGATGACAGGATCAAAGAAGTATATATTCTGGCAGAACAGGCAAGGAGCGGAGGACAGCAGGAAATCCCCGTTCATATTTTCCCTGAGAAACTAACCGATTCCAATATGGCTGCTTTGGAACGAGAGCATACGGCGGATAAGCCCCTCCTTGTCTTTTGGGAAAATTTGAAAACAGGATATGATTATTTCGAGAAAGGAAACAAGTTACCTGAAGTGACTATTGGAGCAGATGGTAAATACCTCTTCCGTTAAAACTGCTTACTCTTTTTTCTTCTTCGAAGGCAGGTATTCGGAGAGCAGTTCAATCAGGTTCATGAGCTTCTTAAGCACATCGAAATAGAGTGCAAAACCCAGCACCAGAGACATGCTCCAGATCACATACATGTTATACCAGTAAGTATCAAAAGATCTTCCCATAAACACTTTCCGAGGGGCAAAGAAGTGTGCGAGGCCGAAATTATTAGTCGGTTCCATGAATACGGGATCGAGGCGCTGTACCAGTTCTCCGTCAACCTCGAGGATTTTTTTGCTCAGGTCTGTTTTATTGAGAACCATGTCCGCCAGGCTTTCGTTATAATAGTCGTTCTTTAGCTTCAGGAATTTGGTCCTGGCAGCGGTATCCTTACCGGTGTCATTCATGCGGGTGATCACCGAATTCCGCTTGTCGTCTTCCTGGTTATAACGGCGTACATAGTAGGTAGATAGTTTGTTCAGGTAATCACGAAGAGCCGCCGCGGTTTCAGCGGTGAATTTTCCGGGAGTCAACTGGTCCACCGAGCTGAACGCAACATTTCTGTTTCTTTTTACTTCCTTGCTTATTTCGCGCTGAAGCAGGGCCAGATCTTTATTCAGGCCTTTGGTGTCTCCATTCTTCAAACATATTTCAGCATCATCTACCCTCGGACGTATATCCGGAAGCCAGTAGTCTTTCTTATAAGTAGCTATACTCTGGGATCGTTCATAATTATAAAAATTACGCTCGTACATATTGTTTTTAAACTGATTTACGGCCAAGGCCTCAAAGGCCCAGCGGGAGGTCATGATGTCACCCGAAGGTGGCACAATACTCTGGGAGGTCATAACCGGATTGAGTTTATTGAATTTCACAATTACACCGCTAAGAAGAAGCTGAGGGATAATCAGGAAAGGGATAAGGATGTAGATGGTAACGGCATTGTTGAATGCTGACGAGATATTGAGGCCAAGCATATTGGCGAAACAGGAGGTGGTGAATAGCACAAACCAGTAATCCAGCCACATATCTTTTATCCCCAGGATGGAATTTCCAACCAAAAGGAAGGAAAGACTTTGTATGGCCGAGAGCACAAACATGATGGATATCTTGGAAAAGAGGTAACTGCCCCGGCTCAGGTTCAGGAATTTTTCCCGTTTCTGGATTTTTCTGTCCTTGATAATTTCTTCGGCCGCAACTGTAAGTCCCAGGAAGAGAGCAACCACCACCGACATGAAGAGGTATACGGGAATGTTTTCGTTGTCACGATAGGTATACCCCAGGGTGTTGGATGCGTCTGTACTGTAAAAACGTATGAGGAAGGAAAGAATGAAAGCCAGGACCGGAGCTTCCAATAGGTTGATGCTCAGGTACTGCTTGTCGGTTAATTTTGCAAGCACATCCCGGGTAATAAAGACTTTAAACTGTTTGAGTTTATTGGGTATGTTGAATGTACTTTCGGGAATCTCGGTGGAAGGGGGAACAAACTCGTTTTTTACTTCAATATGCTCCTTATACAGCTTGTTCCACTCACCCGGGGAAATTTTACGAATGCGGGTAAGCTCACCATATTCATCCACCACCTTGGATTCGATGATATTGAAAATCTGTTCCGGGTTTACATTCCCGCAAGCAGGGCATTCGCTCTCGTTGCAGTTGACATGATTGACCCTGGTTTTGAAATAAATAACCGCATCTACGGGATTTCCGTAATAAATGGGATACCCTCCAACATCGAGTATCATCAGTTTGTCGAACATCTTGAAAATGTCGGAGGAGGGCTGGTGGATAACTACGAAAATAAGCTTGCCTTTGAGGGAAAGCTCTTTGAGCAGGTCCATGATGTTTTCGGAGTCTCTGGAGGAAAGGCCAGAAGTTGGTTCATCCACAAACATGACCAGTGGTTCACGGATCAGTTCGAGGGATATATTCAGTCGCTTCCTCTGTCCACCGGATATGGTTTTCTCGAGTGGGCTTCCAACTTTCAGGTCTTTTGCTTCGTAAAGGCCTATATCGGTAAGAACCGAATCAACCCGTTTGATGAGATCCTCATCGCTCAGGTTGCCGAAACAAAGTTTACCATTATAAAAAAGATTCTGAAAAACAGTAAGTTCCTCTATGAGTAAGTCGTCCTGGGAAACGTGACCGATAACGCCTTCAATTTTCGACTTCTGGGTATGAATATTAATGCCGTTGATGAGTACTTCACCACCGGAGGGTGTTTCATTTCCGTTAAGAACGGTAAGCAGGGTGGATTTGCCGGCCCCGGAACCTCCCATGATTCCGATCAGCTTTCCACTGTCCTCCGACATGTTGATGTCTCGCAGTCCAAGCTTTCCTCCTTTAAACTTATATTCCAGGTTTTGCGCGGTAAAAGAAACTCGTTTCTTGGTTTTGTCGGCAAGAAATGAACTGATAATATCGCTGTAATAAATCGGCTGCACCTTGGAACTCCGTATAGAGGAACCTGGGTTCAGGATGTAGATCTTGTCTTTCGTTATGATCTGCCCATTGAGATATAACTCCGCATCACCGAAGTATTGTAGCAGGTATATGGCAACGCTGCCGATGGAAAGTACCCGTATTTGTCCTTGAACGGACTCGTTGTAGACGTGCCTGGTCTTTTCAAAAGGATGATCGGTTTTCCCGTTGATGATCAGAAATTGATTCGAATCCGGAACATTATCCTCCGCATTCTGAACAAATGCCATCATCTGCTTGAACTCTTCCGGATCGATGTTAAAGGTCTCGGCCACGGTTTGTACAAACTCCAGTTCCTGATCTGAAATTTCGTAGCTGGAATGGATGAATTCAATCAGGCGAGCCAGCACCACAACTTTCTGGCGTTGTGTAAGCTCGGAGTTTATCTGAGTACAGATCTTGAGGACCTTTACGGAGTTAAGGGAGGTTCTTTTGGCGGAACCGTCTTTTTTCTTGGTGACCTGGTGATGGGCCTCCATGAATTCATCAAAAAGTTTGAGGTATTGATCAACGAGATCGGAACTGAGCTGTTGCTTCAGAAAGGTTTGAACAATTGTTCTTCCGTCATTCGTCACGCCATCCACCTTTGCGATGATGGCGAACAGTTGCATTAAAGCTTTGAGTATACGTTCACTCATAAGTTTGCTCCCATTGCTGATTTGATGAAAAAAGCATTATTACAACCCTGTAGTAATGCTTTTTTCGAAGATGGAATAACAGTTTATTGTTTGAATCCAATCAGGATTACCGCACAACCGGATGAATTGCCGGAAGCAGGGTTCAGTTTGGCTTCAATAATGCAATCGAGTGTCGAGGATACTTTGAAATCCCAATATGGAGCGTTCTTTTGACTGGCGTTGGTAAAGAGGACGTTTCTGTCTTTATCGTAAAGAGTAAAAATCAGATTTCCATCGGTCAGGCCGCTACAACCTGCCAGGCGGTATGTTGCACCACCATAAAAGGTAGTCTGAAATTCCGCAGACTGATCATTTAGCAGGAGGGAGCGGTAGGATTGTCCGTCGGAGACAAATGGAAGTTTCACGTGTTTATTGCAAATCTTCGCTATGGTATCACATTGGGAAAAGGAGGCTTTGCTGAATGTTAAGCCAATGATAAAAATAAAAACAAATTTTAAAAGGGATATGGATTTGCGCATAGCTGTTTCTTTTCTTGGGCTGATTATTTATTACCGTGTTACTGAACAATACTCTTTCGGATGGACGCAATCTTATCTGAAATAGTCTGCACTTGCTCCGGGGTAATTTTCACTTCTGTTTTGCTATTGATGATGGTTAGTTGTTTCTCAACCTGTGTGGTAGGTTCAACAAAGGTGTATTTCATCTCTATATTCTCGAAAAGGGCACTGAGTTCCTTGAACTGTTTAATCAGGTTGTCATACTCAGGCTTCTTAAAGGAAGCGAGCAGTTTTACAATACTGTTAACCGAGGTTTTTTGTTCCCCTATACGGTTCTGAACCTCCTGGCTGGGCTTGGTCTTCAGGATAGCGGTGGCAAAATGAATGCTTTCTATCCACCCCCCAGCCAGTATAAGCGCACCAACTTCGCTGCGTTTGCTGTCTTTCAGGTAAGCATCACTAGCTCTGTAAGCATCTGAAACCAGGGAAATAATGGAGTCTTTTTTGCCTATATTGGCTTCAAAGCGTTTCATCAGCTTCTCGTCAAAGGAGCTGGCTATTCCCAACTGGTCGCCAATTTTCTTTACCGCAGCAAAGAAAGCAAGAGCCTGGTTGTTTTCACTGTAAATAGTCAGGTATCCCAGATCCGCACCATATACACCCAAATTGAGGGCCCGGTCATACGTAGTCTGGTAATTGGCCGCTTTGGAAGGTTCGTTCAGTAGTTCTTTGGAAAAGGAGGCCCCGCTCTGCTGGATGAGCATGGCAGTTTGAACAGGAGATGGGATGCTGAAAATCTGCCCGTTTATATTCACGATCGGGGGAGCCGCGCTGTCTTTGGGCTCTTCACCATGTTCATTTCCTTCATGCTTCGAGGGACCGCATCCGGTAACAAGTAAAGACGCTATCGAAAGAACGCAGACTGATCGAGTAAGGGGAAAGAATTTAAATGCCATATCCGGAAAGGGGTTAATGTTTAGCAGTTTGTTCAAAAACGATGCAAGTAATAAAAAATTAACGAGTTTTCAAAAATAATACTTTTTTGACTACTTCTCCGTAAGAAAGACGGTTTAAAGAAAGATAAATAGGATAATCCGGTTTCCAGGGTTTTTTTTCTGAGAAACGAGCTAATCCTTTCCTGATTCTGGAGCAGCTGTTCTCTCCTCTCGCAATTCGTTGAAAGTGCGGGCTCGGGGTTGAATAATTAACGATACCTTTGAAATTCTATGGAAATTGAAAATCATAATTATGCAATGACTGCCAAAACCCAGTACGGGTTGGAGGATTTGCTGGCCGATGAGCTTAAAAAACTGGGAGCAGGGTCTATCGAAAAACATAACCGTGCGGTAAGCTTTGTTGGAGATAAAGGCTTTATGTATAAGGCTAACCTGTGCCTCCGGACCGCACTTCGCATACTCCGGCCTATTAAAACGTTTAATATTGTCAATGAGGAAGGACTTTATCGCGAAATAGGAAAGATAAACTGGGAAGATTATATGGGAGTGGATGATACCCTGGCTATTGATTGTGCGCTGAATTCTGATTTTTTTACCCATTCCCAGTTTATGGCCCAAAAGGCCAAGGATGCAATCGTAGATCAGTTCAGGAACAGGCATGGAAAACGACCTTCGGTTGACCTCGAATCGCCTACATTGCGTGTAAACCTCCATATTTTCAAAAATGCCTGTACGGTTTCCCTGGATAGTTCAGGAGAGTCTCTGCATAAACGCGGATACCGCAATCAAACCGGTATGGCTCCTATCAATGAAGTGCTGGCGGCGGGACTGATACTCCTTAGTGGTTGGGACCGGAGGGGTCCGCTCATTGACCCCATGTGCGGTTCCGGAACCTTGTTAATTGAAGCTGCCATGATTGCGAATAATATCCCTTCGGGCTATTTCCGGAAGCGATTCGGGTTTGAGGCCTGGAAGGACTTTGACAAGACGCTTTGGGATACCATTTTTAATGCCGCTATAGACAAGATTTCGGAAGAAAACCAGCAGATTACCGGTGTGGAGCTGGTTCCGGAAACGGCTGAAATGGCACGTCAAAACATCCTGAGTTCAAAGGTGGAGGATATTGTAAAGGTTTATTGCTCTTCGTTCCAGGATTTTGAGCCCTGGGAACATATCACCAAAACAACAGCTAAGCCTATTCTTATCATGAACCCTCCTTATGGAGAAAGGCTGGAAGAGGCGGATATCAATGCTTTATACAAGACTATAGGAGATACGTTGAAAAAAAAATATGCCGGCTGCGAAGCATGGATCATCACTTCCAACATGGAAGCGATGAAAAATATAGGTCTGCATCCTACGAGGAAGATAAGTCTTTACAACGGGCCCCTGGAATGCAAGTTTCTGAAATTTTCCATGTATGAAGGGACCAAGAAGGTGCACAAGCTAAAGCAAGATCCTTCGCCCTGACGCAGAGGCCAGCCCTTTGGCTCAGAATGACATAATCGTCCAATTCAACTTACTTTTTCCCCCTGGGATCCAAAGCATCTGTCAGTCCTTCTCCTACCAGATTGTAAGTTGTCACCGTTAAAAAAATCGCAAAGCCCGGAAAGAGAGCCAGCCACCAGGCAGTTGGGGTTTGTCTGGCCATAGATAACATGGATCCCCAAGTGATTGTTTCTGCCGGAACGCCTATGCCTAAAAACGAGAGCAAGGACTCGGTAAGGATTGCACTGGCAAGACCAAAGGCGAGAGCGATAAGAACAGGAGAAAGAGCATTGGGAAGTGCATGTCTCACCAAAATTCGGAATTCCCGGAACCCAAGCGCTCTGGCTGCTTCAATATATTCGAGATTCCGTATCCTCAAAAGCTCTGCTCTGACAAAACGGGCAATCCCTGTCCAACCGGTGAGCCCGATAATTCCCATAACAATGAAAAGACTTGGTTTGGTAACAATGGCCGAAACAGAAATGATCAGAAAAAGTGTGGGAATCGAAACCATGATTTCTATGAACCTTGAAATGAGAAGATCTACAGGGATCTTTACCTTTTTACGGAGATAGGGAATTCTCTTGAAAACGAACACAAACCCGTTTCCAAAGGCCAGAAAAACCCCGAAGAGAGAGCAACTAAACAGGAGTTGAAGTAAAAAGGAAGAGAAGGAGTTGGCCAGGGCATCGTGTAAGGCGTACCCCCGGGTACCGAAGGAATAAAAAAAGGCAGGAAAAATCAAAAGCAAATTTAAAACGAGTCTTGCTCTTGAAATTTGAAGCCCCTCATCTCCAAAGAAGCCTGCAAGAGAGCCCAGGAGTAATCCAATAAGGAGGGCCAGACTCATGGATACAATTCCCACTGAAAGTGCAATACGGGTTCCGTGAAGCATTCCGGCAAACACGTCCCGTCCAAGTTCATCTGTTCCAAGCCAGTGCCTCCAGCGAATTGATTTAACAACCTGGTGTGAGAGAGGACTTACTCCGTGTTCATTCAGTAAATCCAGGTTTTGTGGCAGATATGGGATGACGGGGCGAATGACCCAATCGTATCGGAGCTTATTCCATTCAGCATTTAACAATTCCCTGGGCCATTGAGACAAACCTAAATCTACCGCATATTCCCTAAAGACAGGTGAATAGATCTTTCCCTCATACTTGCAAAGAATAGGCTTTTCATTGGCAAGGAAGTCGGCCAGCAGGGCAACGAGGATCAAAATGATTATAAAACGAAGAGACCAGACAGCAAGCCTGTTTTTCCTGAATTGCCTCGCCACCGTTTTCCAGTAAGAATAGGCCGGGGGAGGTGGACTTGTTTCCACCAGACCCGGGAATAAAACTTCGTGGGGAGTAAGTGGGAGTTTCCTCATTTTTTTTTCTTTGAAAAGGAAATCCGGGGGTCGACTATCGCATATCCTATATCGGCGACCAGGTTACCGGAAAGTGTAAGAAAGGCAGTGATCAGCAGAACGGAGAAGATGACCGGATAATTTTTAGAGAACAGCGCTTCGTAACTCAGCTGCCCCATCCCTGGAATGTTGAAGATGTGTTCCAGCACAACCGATCCGGATACGGCAAGCGGAAACACCTCACTGAACAAGGTGATCACAGGCAGCAGCGAATTGCGAAAGGCGTGTTTCCAGATGACGGTATGTTCATCCAGCCCTTTGGCTCGCGCAGTTCGGATGTAATCCTGACGGACTATGGAGAGCATCCCTCCCCGCATCTGTCTGGAGATAAAGGCGAGAGATCCATAGGTCCAGCAGATAAGGGGAAGGATAAGCCGGTAAGCAATATGTACTATTTTATAAATCCAGGAAGCGTCATCCGGTATGGGTGCGGCGCCAGGGCCGGGAAATACGTGCAGCCAATCTCCACCACACAGAAATATCACCAGCATAGTGGCTATCCAGAAATTAGGAAGGGAGTATAAGACAAAGAGTGTAGTGGTTCCTATCTTTTCTGATAATTTTCCTTTGTTCACTGCGGCTCTTACTCCAACGGGGATGGAAATGAGGTAGGCCAGCAGAACCGACAAAAGGCTAATTCCAGCAGTCCAGGGTAGTGCATCCAGTATAGACGAACTGACCGGACGTTGGTCCTGATAAGAGATTCCGAAATCGCCACAGATAAAACGACTGAACCAGCGATGGTATTGATTGGATGTTCCGTACCAGTGAATGGAAGGAATGTATTTTTTTTCAGGGTCAGCGTGCAGGAGCATGGAATGATAGGCGCCTTCAAGACTTACAACGGACCTTTCTGCTTCTCCACGAATCTTACAGTCATCTTGTTTGATGACTGAGAGGGTGCTGAGGAAAAACCGGATTTTGGAATCATCGAACTGGTTGTATAATTGGTAGACGGCATTTTGTGCGTCGTTAAGTGAGGAGGAGTTGGCAGGTGTCCGGGAAATGTGCAGCAATGTGAATTCCATCAGTCGTATCTGCCGATACCAGGCAGAGACTTCTTTCCAGTCACCATACTTCCAGGAAAGCCTTTCCAGGGTATTCCGGTGAACTTCATCCGGAATTTTATATAAGGTATCCGGATAAGCAGCATTGGATAGGGTGAAGTAAAAAAGAGGAAGATCAAAACCATAGGTATGTCGGGCCTCCCGGTATGTTTTTTCAGATGAGAGCTTGTCTTCCGCCTGTCCGTCACCGACCGCATTTTTATTTAGTATCTGGTCAAGGGGGTCTCCGGGGGCATTGACACTGATAAAAAAGGTAATCAGGGAAATGGCCAGCATCGTAGGAATAAAGATGAAGACCCTTTTTAAGATATACCTAAGCATTCCGACAGGGAGTTGGCAAGAATTTAATTTTTACCGGCTAGTTTGAACTCAGCCGGGTTAAACCCCGGTCTCATGGCCGAGGGTTCAGGGTGGGTGAATTTTTTGCTGATGGCAATCAGTTCTGTTGGGGATACAAGAAAAATGTAAGGGGCCTCCTCATGAATGATAACTTGCATTTTTTTCATCAGCGCCCCTCTTTTGTCCTCGTCCAGTTCTACCCTTGCTGCGTCCAGAATAGAGTCGCAGGAGGAGTTTGTGAAATTTGCAAAGTTGTCGCCCCCGGGTGCCGCTGCCTCACTATGCCAAATCTGTTTCAAATCGTTTCCTGTAGGGGTGGAAACCCAGGCGGAAATAAAGAGTTCCACATTGTGTTTCTTCAGGTTGCTGAAATAGGTATTCAATTCCTGTTCCACCAGAGTTACCTGAATGCCTGCTTTCCGGGCTTCTTCCATGAATATAAGGCCAATTGACTTGCGAATGTCATTCCCCGAATTGATGGTAAAAGTTACTTTGAAGGGACAACGTTCTCCGTCTATAATTTTATCCAGTATCCCATCCCCGTCGGTGTCCTTCCATCCGTCTTCCGCAAGCAAGGCCTTGGCTTTGACAGGATCAAACGGATAAGGAGGGATGTCAGCATTGAAATTTTTCTTTTCAGAGGGAGGGATAGGCCCTCTGGATCGTGTGGCGAGACCGTAATACACCGTCTCTATAATCTTATCCACGTCGGTCAGATAGGTGAGTGCCAGCCTGGTTTTCCTGTCTCTGAGCAACTTCGACTTGCAATTGATGCCTATGAAATAATAGGCCAGTTTATCGGGAGTATAAGTGTTGAATTTTTCTTTAAAGGAAGCATTCTTGTTGAGCTCAATAAATTCCTTGGGTTTAATGCTGTACATCACATCCAAATCTCCGGCCTTTAGGGCTTCTACAGCAGAAGTCATGTCATTGATTGTGCGGTAAATGATTTTATCCGGATAGGCCCCGAGGTAGGATACTTTCTCCGCCAGGGCATTTCCCCAGTAATTCTCTCTTTTTTTGAGAACCACCTGTTTGTGGGATACCCAACTGTCCAGTTTGTATGGTCCGCTACCGGAAATAAAATCCTTATCCCTCATCCTTTTTTCCGAACTGATGTCTGTGGCAAACTCCTGGATCTTGTTGTTATTGGCTAATTTTTTGCCTTCTTTGATGAGTTCACGCACAGGAAATTCTTTCATCAATCCCTTGGGGTCATAAAAATATTCGGGCAGGATCTGAAAACCTCCACAACCGATTTCAAGAAGGAAATAAGTCGTGTCACACATGATCGTCAGTTTTCGAGGGTCTTCGGGGTAAAGGCGGATGTCGGATATGAAATCCATTGTTTGCTTTACAGCCGGGTTGTTGACCCGGGGATTGAATACAGCTTTAAGGGTAAATTCCACATCTTTGGCGGTAACGGGTGTTCCATTCTCCCAGGTGGCTTCGGGCCGGATACGGAAGGTCAGGTTCATTCCACCCTTTGTTGTTTTCTCTATTAATGGGCGACTTTCGGCAAGGGAAGGCACCATTTGCAAGGTTTTAAAGTCGATATCTATCAAGGACTGGAACATCTGATGAAGAATGATGTCGGCAGTGGCATCGGTCGTAATCAGAGGATTGAGCATTTCGGGGTCAGCCAGAACCCACTGTACCACCTGGAATGGTTCCGTTTTTAGATCGGTGTTTTGTTTTTTTTGGAGGGCCGGAGGAACAACCCGAAAGATGAAACACAAGGAGGGAAAGGGCTACAGCCTGGAACAATAAACGAGATTTCATAGCAGGAACAGATTATTTCAGTGTTCCCTGCAAATATAGTCCACCTTTACTAGAAAACAGAAACAGAACGAAGAAACAGTGAAGGAGTACCCCCTCTTTCTGTTTCTTCGTTCTGTTTCAAGTTTTTTGCTACGATCTTGATTAGGGAAGCGGACTGCGTCCGCCGTAGCCCGTCGAAGCAGCAGTAGATCTGTGCTACGTAGCAGGAACCTTGCTACCTTGCAACAGCCCGCCTACGCAGCTGAAGCTGCTTCGGCGGGCGAAGGCGGAGAGAGAGGGATTCGAACCCTCGGTACGGTTTAACCCGTACGACAGTTTAGCAAACTGTTCCTTTCGGCCTCTCAGGCATCTCTCCGAATACGGTAATTTATCGATTACAAATGTATGAAAAGATTATTAAACCCTTGTCCTCCTCTGTTTCTCCGTTCTCTTTCTGCTTCTATTCTTCTGTGATCCCGGCGCGATTCCCTGCCTGCCATTGCTTGGGGCTTGCGCTACGGCAGGCAGGGAACGCGCGACCTACTGCTTAGAAGGCAGAAACGTATCAAAATGATCTACTAATGCGCCATGTGTTGATCGCATTCCTCGCAAACACTTATATCATTGACTTTCAGTAAGCTTAAATATTTTCTAATATTTTCTGCTAATAATCCAGGATAGATCGTTGATGGCAATTCTGGTTTGTAGCCTATTGATTGACAAATTATACAAGTATTAAGCCACTTCCGAATTTCCGGATACTGTTTTAAATAAAGTTCTTTGTCCTT
>Ga0207114_1131_pt1 | contig 20595 bp, 21 predicted proteins | sample Alteio_BWMinHeat_70_FD_153560 | JGI IMG/M metagenome (GOLD analysis project Ga0207114, IMG submission 153560) | Enriched cells from forest soil in Barre Woods Harvard Forest LTER site, Petersham, Massachusetts, United States -... | ecosystem: Environmental > Terrestrial > Soil > Temperate forest >... | reverse complement strand
GCAACGGAATGCAAGACATCGTCGGCCGGGCGGCGCAAAACGGCCAATGGTGGGCCGGGCTCTCTAACAGCACCAACTTCACCACCCAACTCTGGACCGCCTGGGGCGTGTAAGGGAGGACATCGGGATCCCAACCCCTCCGGGCAAGCTGCCTCGAACAAGCCGATGATATACAAAACGGTCATTGAAGTTAGCATAGATTTGCAGGGCCCCGTGGGGCGTATCCCCGTGTACTGGTCCACCGAGTTTTCAGCGCGTTTTTGTTCAGTGCGCCGAAATCTCGGCGCACTGAACAGAAATGCACAGAAAAGTCGCTGGACTACTATACCGTTCGCATTAAAAATGGGTCCGTGGGCTCGATCCACTTACCCAACTTCGGTGACTACCATGAAAGGGATTTCTCAGATGAGCGTTCACGCAATGTGTTCCCCGGCGAGAGGATTACTTCTTCTCCCGCTTGGAGGCCGGACAGGATTTCGACCTTATCTTGCACGCATTGGCCGATGAGAACGTCTCGTTCTTCCGGACCATCGGGGGTCAGGACGTAGCAGGTTCCGTGTTGACCTTGATCAACCGTATGAACGACGGCAGGCCGGGGAATCGTCAGTTGTGGAGAAGGAGAGTGAGCCAACTGAAGCGTGACATCGGCCGTCATCATTGGCTTAAGTATCGGCGAGTATCCGTCAATGGCGACCAAAACCGGATAAACCAGGACTCCGTCCCAGCGGCCTTTGAGGAAAGCGCCGACATTGCCCACCTTTTTCACATGACCGTGGAACACTTGCCCGCGCAGGGCCGGAAATCGAACCGAAGCCTCTGCCCCGGGGTGGACGCGAGTCACCAGGGCCTCCAGCACGGGAATCGTCACCTCTAGCTTCGTAAAGTTTGCTACCCGCAGAAGCTTCTCCCCCTCCCAGACCGGCTCCCCTTGGGCGACGATCGATTGCTGCGAACCAATTCCGAAGCGGCTCTGAGAGGAAGCGCAGTAGTACACCAAGCCGTCATGGGGAGCAGCAATCGTGCACTTGCGAATCTCCTTCTCAATCTCTCGGCATCGGCCCTGAATAACCAAAAAAATGTCCTTCTTGATCACGCGGTCCGCTTTGGCCTGGGCTTCGTTGGCCCGGGCTACCTGGTGCGCGCGGACGCAAGCCAGGTCAGCTTCCTGACGCTTGCCTTCCAAATCACTCATAGTGCGTTTCTTGGTGTAATCCTTGAGGACGCGAAATTGTTCTCGAAGGTTTTTGAGGTTGAGATCAGCGGCCTGAAGTTGGAACCGATCGGATCGGGCCTGGTTTTCCGTCAAGAAACCTTTGCGGAGCATCTTCGCTGACCAATCAGCGCGATCACGCGATTGTGTCAAAGCCGATTCCGCGTTGGTGATTTGTTCCTCCAGATCCATGCGGGCCTGTTCATAGTCTCCCTTGGCATACTTTTGCACATCCAGTCCGGAAAGCCCATATGCCAGGTCGGCCTGTTGAATGTCCCCTTGATTTTGCAAGGCGACAATTTTGCAGTTTTCTTCGGCGGCGATCCAATCTGCTTTTGCCAGTTCGAGAGCGGCCTGCTGCGTTCGGAGTTCCTCCTGCAAGGCGGAATCGTCCAGCCGGACCAAGACCTGCCCACGACGAACAAGGGAGCCATCTTCGATAACCCACAAAATGGTGGTGGAAAACGTGCTTCCCGCAGTGCGAGCCTTCACTCGACAAACCACATCGGTGGCCTCGCTAGCCTCCAAATCTCCCCGCGTCTCATAGGTTTCTTGCAAGATTTCCAAGGCGACTTTAGAGGTGGGCAAATCGGCACGGCTTTGGCCATGAAGGAGCAAACAGACTGAGCCTCCGGCCAGCACGGTTACGATCATGATGGAGACCAGAAATCGAATCCATCGCCTAGGCCGGCCTTTCGGCAGTATCATGGCAGCATCCGTGCGAGCAGGCGCCTGGAATTGGGGCTGCGAAGAGCCCAAGATCATAGGCGAAGCGCCATCGAACGTAGGATTAGTTGACGTCATCAACTGGTAACTCAAGGTGAGCAGCGTAGGTCAGGTGGCAGCATTCGGCGGGATACAAAAACGGCAGGCAGTGAAGGCAGGAATTATTATGCTAACTTGAATTGCCGAGGTTGTCAATTCATGCTGCGGGGGAGGCGGAGATCCTTGGTGTGGCTAGTTCTTGCCTTATAGCCCGCAACATCAGCCGGCGCGGAGAACTCGTTGCATCTTGCGGCAAGGACTCACGATGGCAAACGAAAGTGGTATTACCGTTGGCATCTAAGTCCCAAGGTTAGGGTGCCCGTGCTCCGCGACCAGCCGTCAGCTATCTTCAGCAAAGAGGCAAGTCAATCCTTGATTATTAGGAATACCCGCACCGAGTAGAATCCGTTTGCGGCGGGCGGCCAGTCACAACCGGCCAAAGCTTCTTGTAGATTAGGCCACTGTTCGTTGTCGAGAAGCACTTCACTTACTGTGTTCTGAGCGGTGGGCGACTCGCAATGATAAAGCCTAATCCAATGAAGACCTGCAGAAAGCTGCCCTTCCTTGATATGTCTCTCAATGGAGTGAAACCATTCGATGGGAGTTGGCCCCCCCGCGCCGAGCCCTCGGCACACCATTGGGCTGATAAAAACGCGCCGCGCAATTCCGCCAATATCCCAGTTTTCTTCTTTGCAATGTAAGCACGAGTCGCCCGTTATTGCAGAGTAGATAACGTGAAATGATCCGTCGGCGAAATTCCTAATAGCGTCGCCAATGGCGTCGCGATGCGTTTTGCCAAACCCTCCGCATGATTCCATGATTCTGTGATTTGAGGAGGTGCGTACCTCCAGGTCAAGTTGAATCGACTTCCATGCTCCAGTGCTTGGGAATAGGAAGATCCGAGCCTGAGCTGCCAGACAACCTGAGTCGGCAACGATCCACTCGTCCTTGATGTTACATGGCAAACCGTGGGCTCTGAATAACTCGAGGAAGAATGCCGTCACGTCTTTAGAAGTGGCGAGGGGCTTTGGCTGGCGAAATGATCGAAGTAACCTGCTAATGAATGATCGCATAGACGCAAACCTATCTGATCTGCCTATCAGGCTCCTTGGTCAACCTTCGGTTGGGCAATAGGCTCTCTTGCGGCGCCTCCGGTTTGTTGGAAATTCTAACCCGCCGAAGAAAAAGGTCCGCGAAAGCGGACGCCGGGGGAAAATGACAAGCCGAAGACTTCCGCCATCACATGTAGAAGTTCCTCTTCATGATCGATGTTTCGATTGCTAACATTGTCGCCGCTGATCACAGTCAATTCGCGGCCGCGCAAGATATTCCGACCTGTCGGTGTTGCCAGCTGCACCGTCAATGTTTGCACGAAGCGCGATGAAGGATGCGTGGAAGTAAAGTGATTGGCCATCTCGAAATCAACGCCAAACAACGGTTCCAGCGTAAAAGCGTACAAATCCTGCCAGGTCCTTGAAGGCGCGCCCGCCTGCTTCGACTGGAGCACCCACAGGTCCAGTTCTTTGCCCAGGCGAAAGCTCCAGGTGAATTGAAAAGTCTCAGGCCCTACTACCATCGGCAACGGCATGAGCAACCCTTCGCCGCCGAAGCCCACATCGGCGAGCCATGTGGTCCCCTCGGCCTCGACATTGAGTAGCATGTGCGTGCGAGCCAAGACCCGCGTTGAGCCCGCCCGCACTCGTGCCGCCAGCCGCGTCACATGGAAACCAACCCGCTCGAGGGCTGCGGCAAATAGGGTATTCTGCTCGAAGCAGTACCCGCCGCGCTTTCCCCGAACCAGCTTGGCTTGCAAGCTCTCTAGGTCCAGCCGGATGGGTTTGCCAAGAAAAATGTCCAGATTCTCGAATGGGATATGGGTGACGTGGGCGAAGTGAAGGTTTTCGAGCACGGCTACCGTCGGATTGCAGCCACCAGCGTACTCGATTCGTGCGCAATAGGCATCCAGATCAAAAAACGGCGCGATGTCCTTCTCAACCATGATGTGATTGTAGGAACACGACGATCATCATGGGGCGTTCGCCTTGCCTGGCTAGCTAAGACGGGATTGGTCGCGATGCCAAACCAAATCGTCAATACAGTTGGCATAGATTTGCCCGATTCTGGAATGGCACTCGGCCTTCGCGGGAACTAATAATACGGCCCTTGCCGGGCCGAAGAAGGATAAAAATGAAGTTTCCACCTGGTCTCGAACGTCCGGTTTTGGTCCGCCAACCCTCCCGGCAAACCCTCTGTCTGTCCGAGGCCGACACGAAGGAGGAAGTTCTTTGGGTGGCTCGGATGCAGGATATTTGCCGCGAAGCCGTCCGGCTTCTTCGAGATTTGAGCCTGGACCGTCGGCCGCCACCGGTGACGCCACAGTGTTGGACGACAGCCCGCCGCACTTGGAATCGAGCCCGACCGCTCAGGGGTCCCCACGGATCTCCTCGACCGCGTGTTGGTAGAGCTTGCGGTTTTTGCCTCCCGTGGTATAGGGATACATCAGTGCCTCTTTATGCTCCTTATCGTGGTGGGCCCCGAAACAGTGGCCGAGTTCGTGGGCGATAATCTGGAGTTGTTCGACCGGATTATCAACCTCCTCCACGACGCAAAGTTGACTGGGGATACCCATTGCCTGACCTTGAACGTCCTTGCCCGGTTGGTCGCGGGCGCCGTACTTCAGCATCCAGAAAACGTGGTAGTGCCCGGGGCTTGGGTCGAGCTGATTGGCCCTGTCGCGCAGGGACTGGAGGAGCCGGCGTACTTGCTCGTCCGACTTGTTCTTTTCAGCCAGTTCCCCCGGGACGCGCACAAACTCCCGGATCAGGTGGCTGCTGAAGTTCAAATTTGCCTGATTCCCATAGATCCCATTGAGCCCCTTGATGATATCCGGAACCGCGCTGCTGTTGAAAATCGGCACATCGCCGTTTTCATCTTCGACGCGGTAAAAATTCACTTTCACGGGTCGATCCAGATAGTGGCTGACGTGCAGCCTGGCCTTGATATTGCCATAGAGCTTAGCCTCGACGGTGGTTCGGCCATAATCAAGTCCTTTCAGAATTACGGTCCGACGGTTGGAAACGTGCTCGGTGTCGTCGGCAAATTTCGCCCTAACCACGCTGGGATCGACGACGTGCAAACTCATCGTGGACCCGTTCAGCAAGTGAACGCGACGCTCGCCACCGTCCGGCAACATGACCCAGGAAGCGTCTTCGTCAAATCCGTCGTTTTGGTGTGGAGTAGGAACGAAGGTAGTTTGCATAAAAAAACTCCTCAACTGGGGGAGTGCAACGGCAGTCCATAAGTCCACGTGCTCTGGTATAAGGGTAAACGTAGTGGAGCCGATGCGGCTTCTAAATTAATATCCGCATTGATGGATAAAAGCGGACAGATTTCTCCGAGACGAAAGCTCGACGGCAACCGGTGAGAAGTCCCTTGGGCGGAGTTCAGGCGGAAAGATAATGGTTAGCAGGTTGTCGTTAACTCGAACAGAGAGCGCCAGAGAGTCCTGGCCTATTTTCGAACCTTTTCGAGGAATTCTGAACCGGCTGTTTGTCAAGGACAGGCTCTGGTCCGCGCATGCCCCGCCGTCTTCAGCGTCCCGCTGGACGAACCGGTGCCGTTCCATGTGGAGTCAGTCTGGCAGACTGACTGAAAATCGGAACTAGAACGGTTCCAGTGTAGCGGCTCTTAGTGTTGGCTGGCCGCCGTGGTGAGGACTGGTATCGGCGACTGGGTGAGATGGCAAACTAAACGGTCATTCAAGTTAGCATAGTTGTGTCAGTTGCGGCAGTTGGTTCGGCGAGGCCTACTTCACGGGTGGGAAAAAAACTTGGTCCAAGTGTCAGTGAATTCACGGTAAAGTGGCATCATCTCGCGGATCCTTTCTCCCATTTGCCCTCCACGCCGCTTTGGCAGTGGCGAAAATGGCCTGCCTATTAGCATCTGTCCACTTTACATTCAGGGTCAGAGTCTCCCCGGTGTCCAGCCTGCGAACCGTCAGGGGGCCGGTGTCGGAATCACAGTGCCCTTGCAGTCCCATTTCCTGGAGAACGATACAAAGGTCTTCTTCAAACGATTTTCGCCAATAGCGTCCAAAATCCTTCTTTAACAAGGCCACGATCTCGTCGGCAGGCACGTCGTCCACGGCAACCAATTCGTACCAAGTACCATTGACCTGTACCTCCGGTACGGAATCGCGCCAGCGCACAGCGGCGCATGGAGCGCAGAGTGTGATCCTTTTCGCGAACGGATTCCAAGGACCCTTGATGTGACGCACTGCCCATTTGATCCTATTTTGCGCTTCGCGCTGCTGGCCGATCCAAATGCCGGCAATTGCCAACATCAAAGCAACAACTGCGCTCAAAAATCCTCTTTTTCGCATCGAAAGCCTTCAAAGGCGAAGGAGGGAAGTGTTGTCGTACATTGTATAAGCTGACTCCCTGCGGCATCGACGATCTTGCCTTCCAGATCTTGCCCGAATGCGCACTTGTTGACATCGCGAATTGATTCGACATCACCACGGCAGTTTCGCCATAAGACGCAGAAGGCAACGTTTCGCATCGTGTTCTGGATTGTCGTTGTACTCCACGTCGGCATCGTGGGTGCCGTGACCTATGCTCTAGTCAGCTTCACGTAAGCGGTCTGTTTCCCGCGATGAGTCGTCTGTCTCCAAGACCAGCCGCAACTTACATGGCTGCACTATGGCGAGGAATGGAAGGAAGTATTCCCGCATGTCGGTCGGGAGGGTGACGCGATACTTGGCCTGGAACGCCTGGATCGCGGCCGGCTCAACGCCGGGCCGGACGCGCAAGCCAGCGTCCCGCCATAGGACTGTCAATCGCTCACCAAGACTCGGCACGCTGCCTCCAATTGGGACCGGTTCACCGTTTCCCCCGCAGCCGTCCGCCCGGTAGGAAGTGCGCTGCTCTCGTTCAGGCGTCCTTAATCTTTCGGTTCGTGCAGCAGGTTCGTAGATCGCAGGGAAAATGTGCCTTCTCGCTTTCGCTCTGCTGCGTTTGGCCATTGTTCGATAGTTGACCAGCGCTCCTTGACCAGTGCGCCGATCTGCGGTGCGAACCAAAAAGTGCGCCTGTCAACGGAAACATTCTTAATATCTTTGAAGTCAATTCTTGTCTCGCGTTCACCTGTCCAACAAGAAAGCTTCCCGATCGGCGTTTCTACTTCTTCTGTTCCCTCCACGGTCAACTTGCACCTTACCGTGAAACCATCATCGTATTTTGCCTCCGTGGTAAATGTCGTCGTTCGTGACCAATTCCCTGGCCAAAACAATACCGGGGCAGCCAACTTGCGCAAGGCCCCGTTTTCCCCTTCGGTGTCTCCGTGGATTACGATGTATCCCGTCAATTTCAACCAGGCCGCAAGCAAAGGTTTGATTAAGCCTAATCATCTTGACAACCATCTTACAACAAAAGGCCAGAAAAAGGGCCAATCGTGGGTCGGTGCTGATTTTTGCGCAGAGGGACACTCTTCTTTGTTTCACTCTGTTTCCTCCTGTTCAGCGCCGCTCCCTTTATCTGTTTGCTGTTATCGTGTAGCTGGTTCCGCCCTCGTTGGTTGACCAGTGGCCGCTGGTTAGGGGCGGGAAGTTAATTGTGGTCCAGTTTCCAGTCACTCCTGCGTAGGCGAGGACGGTGAAGGTGCTGTTGCTCCTATATTCGTCATGTTAGAGGCGGACTTCTCTGTTCGCCCACCAGCGGCAAGCACGAGTGGATTTTTCCGCCGCCCGAGCAGTGATTAGAGAAGTACTCGAATCGAGAAGAAAATGAAATCGTGGCACAGCTTTCTATGCCAACTGTAATGACCGTTTGAGTTGCCATCGGTGGCCTCCCATACTTTTGTTCTTGAACTGGCCCCTCTGCCCGAAAACCATCGTTTTTCCTGCCTTAAGATCAAAGGACTTACGTCGCACGACTTTTTTCAAAAAAGCCTGTAACATTCTGCGCCGATTGGGAGGATTCTTTGTGAGGAGAAGTAACACGGCTTTTTCGTTGCTGAGAGGGTGAACTATGAGAATGGCTAGGCTTCGTTCATGGCTAAAGGGGAAGCGCAAAGCGCATCCGATAAATCATCCAAGGGTCTCCCGCCCATACTGCCGGCTATCCCTGGAGCAGCTGGAGGATCGGTCGTTGCTTTCCGCTTCCTTCGGCCCCTCGAATGCGGTTTATGTCATCCACGATCCCACGTTTTTGACTCACATCCCTGGCAGAATCATTAGCAACCTGGGGGACGGCGCGGTGGGATTTGAGGTGGACTTAGGGGCGGACATCAATGTCTTTGGCATAGCCAACGCCAATGGTGCCATCATTTACGAGAATCAACCTTTCGCTGCTCCCTTCGGGCCCCAGCTTTTTGCGAAAGACGTGACGAGCGTATTGTCACCATCCACCGCCTGGACCGCCAACACGCTTTCCGCCGGCGCACTCTCGGTCAGCCCGCTTTCGGGTAACGCGCTTTCCGTCACGTCCGTCCTCGACGGGATTAACCTCCTCTTGGCTCCCACGACCTATTCCTTTTCTTCGGCCGGCCGAACGTTAGCCACCGACGTCGCAGACAATGCGGAATCCGCTAACGCGGACTTCAGCCCGCTTTCGCTCCCTTTCATGACCTCCAATATGACCGATGTCAATGGGATCTTGTTTATCCAGGGTGAGGACAACGGCGTCGAAGAGTTGTGGAAAAGCGATGGCACCCCGGACGGGACCATTCTTTTGAATTCCTATGTTCAGACCTTCATGGAGGGGATGATAGACGGCGGTCGCAACCAAGCGGTCGTCAACGGGACCTATTTCTTCACCTCCGATGATGGCGTCCACGGGCTGGAGCTATGGAAAAGTGACGGCACCCCCAATGGGACCGTGATGGTCAAGGATATCAATTCGGGCGGCGCGGCTTCTTATGCTTCCCTCATGACGAACGTCAACGGCACCTTGTATTTTTCTGCCTATGACGGGGTCAGCACAGGTCTCTGGAAGAGTGATGGAACCGCGGATGGCACGGTGGAAATCGCGCAAGAGCCGAATATCGGGGCCATCGCGGCGGCTACCAATGGCGCTTTATTCACGGTCGACGATGCATCCGGATGGAATCTCTGGAAGAGCGATGGAACGGCGGCTGGGACCAGTAAGCTGGCCCTCGTGAATCCTTATCCCAATTGCGTCAGCTTCGGATTGGTCAGCATGAATGGGTCGGTCTATTTCGCACCGGACTGGAATCCAGACGCAGGCGTACCGTATTCCCACATGTCTCTTTGGAAGAGTGACGGGACCGCGGCCGGGACAGTGATGTTGAGCGGGTTCCATGCCGACGGGGGATTTTCGTACGCATATCTAAACGGTAACACCGGGAGTACGTTGTATTTTCCAGTTTATTCCAGCGTAGGCGGTTACGAATTGTGGAAAACAGAGGGCACGACAACGGGAACCGTCCCGATCAAGGCTTTTGACTCATGGTTCCCCGAATCAATAACGGACGTGAACGGCCGGGCATTCTTCACCGTCTTTGAGGGAATAGGCGGCTCAGCCTTATGGACCACTGATGGGACAGCAAACGGAACGGGCATCGTCAAGGACTTTGGCTCCCAGGCGGAAGGTTCGCCGACCCTCCTCACCAATGTCAATGGGACGCTCTTCTTTGCGACGCCAAATGGAACTCAGGGCCTAGAAATCTGGAAGAGTGACGGAACTCCGACCGGCACGATGCAAGTGGCCAATCTCAATTTGGTTTCCGAAATGCCTTTCAGCTCGTTCCTTCAATCCGCTAATGTTGGCGGAACGTTTTTCTTTACCGGCATGGATCAGCAAGGGAAAACGGAATTGTGGAAAACCGACGGGACCAGTTCGGGCACGATTCTCGTTAAGATCTTTGACGATCTTGAGCCCAGTCCCGCGCCTAGTCCCGTGCCCAGTCCTGGGCCAACTTCAACCAACGGATCGCCCGCTCCCTTAACAGATCCGACGACATCATCCATGGGCGCTTCGGCCGATTTCGTCCAAGCCGCCCAGCTTCTTCGTGACGCGTCGCCTGCAGTCACCAATAACTCAAGCCTAATGGTCTCCAACGGCCAAGCGAGTCCGTCCGCAACTGCGACGACGATACAATTCGCAGGGACGACGACTAGTGGCTCGCAAGACAAAGCAGGCACCACCGGCCCCTCGACTATCAAAGCGACCCACTCCTCTTCGGGAACCACTCAGTCAATTTTCGCTTTGGGGGATGGAGAATCGGTTTTCGAGGTCGAAGATCCAACTAGTGCATTTCGATTTTGAGGGTACACCCAGTTAGTGTGGTCTAACCTGAAAGGTGGCCGAACCACCAGCTTTATGCCAAACGTAATGACGATTTGGTTTGCCATCTTCCTCGAACCTACCTAACCCGGGGGGGAATTTGAAATGGTTGTCGAACAAAAAAAAGGCGAGCCGCGAAAGCCATGCCTGCTCCGCAAGCGACTCTCTTAAGCGAGACACGCGTCGGAAACCTAAGCAGCATCTCCAGTAATCCTCAAAAAATAGCGGCAAACTCTCTCGCGCTCTCGGTTTGAGTTGATAGATAGCGGATTACAGGCGTCTCGCACCCCCGGGAAGGCGGGGCGGCTATCGGTTCCGCTCCGTCCACTACCTTCGTTCCAGGCTCCTGGCTTGGGAACGCATTTCCCGAAGCTTCCCCTTCGCGGTACTATAGCTGTAAGCGGAGCCTGCAAAACAAGGGGATGATTCCTCCCTTTGGCCAGCTCGCTTTCATACTCGTCGTGTCGTCAGCGCCTGCTCCCATGACCAGAAAGACTCTAGTCTTCGGATCGTTGATGCTATGCCTGATCATTCTGGCTGCGCTTGCTCCATACATATGGGATAACCTGGAAAAAACGATGGTAGCTGTCCACCAGAGGTCAACGTTCAAGGAGCTGCAATCCTGGGAGGAAGAATGGCGCGTTATCAAGAGCGATGAGGATGCCTTCCGGGCAGTCGATATTCTCGAGTATGTAACCACCTACTACAAGCCTGGGCCCGGATATCACGCTGATCAAAGCACCGAAGAGCGATTGGAGCGTCAGAGGGCGCATACGTTGCAGACCATTGCACAGGCTCTTGCCGTGTTCAGTGATGAAGAACATGGCATTAGCGTCGAGAAGTGGAAAGATTGGCGCGAGAGAAGGAAACTGGAAATACAAACCTCCAAGAAAAGCCTTGCGACTAATAACGATCCTTTGGTAAACGAGGAACTCAAGAAGCTTCAAGGAGAATGGATTGCGGAAGTTTCCATCATCAACGGCCAAAATGAAATAGGAACAAGAAATGAATTTGAAACGACCGCAACGGTGAAGATAAAACGTGACAAGTTTAAGATCCTCCAAGTGACGCAAGGGAAACGGAAGGCCCTTGGAGTGCAATTTGAATTCTCTTTTACGGTCGACACCCGAAAAAATCCCAAAGAAATGGATCTCAAAGATGGAAAACTGAACGGGGAGATAGGGAGGCACCCTTTCATCGGCAGGACCCTGCCAGCCATTTACAATCTCAAGGATGACACATTGCGAATTGCCGTTGCGATTTCACCCGACCCCAAGAGACCGGAAAAATTCACTACGGAGAAAGAGTCACAAGACTGGCAATTGGTTCTTAAGCGCGCCGGGGCCAATAAGTGATTTGTGGCGAGAGTCAATGACCGGCACCGCGCGTGCCAGCGACCGACGACCTACCGCATCAGAGACATTCAAGCACTTTTTCCGCGTCATCGGGAACTGACGTTCTTGATGCTTTTCCCTTCAGAGTTCCCGGCGCCTTGGCCGGTTCTCGCTTTTCCTCGCCACCGGGTTCGCCGACTCTTCGGCTTCTTGGCATCGGCATTATGGCGGAAAGCGTCAGAAGGTACGTGGCCGAGTTCCGGCGGCTCGGCCCCTGGGCGAATGTCTATGGTAACGGTACTACCACATTTGTTTCGCATCGCAACCGCCCTCGTTGGGTGGCTTTACAGGGCTTCTTCACACGTTAACGCGGAAATCCGGAATCTCAACCCACGCGAACAAATGGTCCGGACTTTGATCCAAGCGGAGCAATGATCCGGTGACTTCCTGTCAGTCGCCAGGTTTTTAGGCTGGGTCCCCAAATTAGAATGAGGAAAAGAACCCATATCAGTGAAACGGCCAGAGCTTCGACAAATCCAAATCCACGATCGGTTAGGACCTTCGGCAGCCAGATACCCGCAATCAACGCCAAAAGGGGCGCGACGAACACCTGATCGTAGCCGGGAATAATCCAGCGACCGGTAATGATTCGTCCCCGGAAACTGATCGGGGGTGCATACCCGGTCAAGTAAATCAGCAACCGTCCGCCGATGATGGGAACCATCGAAAAGGAATAGATGGCCTGGGCCGCTTCCAATTTGCCGGGGCCTTCTATGAACGAGAGTACTACGTAATACCACCACGGGACCAATAAGCTGGTCAGGATGGCATTGGGAATGGAAATCCCAAGGTCGGGAAAAAACTTCGGGGACAATCGGTTGTAAGGCCAGCCTAGCGACGGGAAGGCCGGCTCAAGGCCCTGCGTTCCTCGCACCCAATGGCTTAAGGTCCAAGGAAAGCGCGCGAGCGAGCGGCGCAAGCCCCAATACGCCAGCCCGTAAGTGCAAGCGGCTATCATGCCAAATAAAGGGAAAGACCTGGTTGTGTAAACCATACCGCCGATCGCGAACCAGAGGGAAAAGGCAATCAGTTTCTCGCCCGTCCGCCACAAAGCCGAGCTCATCGACAACAAATAGACGATCAAGAAGACCTGCAGAACATACAGCGATTTGACATGGTGTCGTGGCCAGGCCGCGGTCAAAGCGAGGGCGATGATGACGACATCTTGAATGACCAGGTGGATGGGGCCAAGCGGGAGCGGTTTCTCGCTCGTCCACGGTGTCGTCTCCAACCAAATTCGGTAACCCGGGCGATTGACGGGATGAAACGCAAACGCCCGATAGAGCCCGTAAAGCGCGGCGCCACCCGCGAGCACAGGCAGGCTGAGGGTTACGTTTGAAGGGAGCGGTTGACCTATTTTCCACTCCAGATACACCTCGAAACCCACCAGTACGGCATAAATCACAACAAAGGTCATCACTAATCCAGAGAACGGTAGGATGACTCTAAACCAGCGGATCATGAACTCATCCCCTCGAAATAGTCTTGCAGCTTTTGCGTTGTTTCCGGGTGCATTAGGCGCTCGAGGATGCTTGCCAAAGATCCCGTAACGCCGAATTCGCGGCGCAAGCCTTCCAAGGTATCGAAAGCCACGACCTCGCCGTCGCGCAAGATAACGATCCGATCGGCGATTTCTTCGACTACTTCTGGCATCGGGCTGGTAAGAACGACTGTGGATTTGTGCTCTTGGACTCGACGCGCGAGAACGCGCTTGAGCGCCAGCAATCCAGCCGGGTCTACGCCCCCTGAAAACGGCTCATCAAGCAAAAGAACAGGAGCTTCGGTCACCAGCGCCGAGCTTAGGGCCAGTTTCTTCTGTTGACCGCTCGAACAGCGCATGATCGGGCCGTCACCTTGAGGGATCAGGTCAAACAGTCGAAGCAGGCGGTCCACGTGGTCGATCAGTCGTTCATCCGGAACATCGTAGAGTCGGCCGACGGCGAGCAAGAACTCACGTCCGGTTTGTTGGGCTGGAAGAAAGGGATGATCGGGGAGAAAGACAGCCGTGCGTCGGATGGCCATCTCGTCTTCGACGGATTGTCGCCGGCGTCGGCCGTCGATCCGCACCGAGCCGTGTTGCGGCTGAAGCACTCCGCCCATGACGCTCAAGAGGGTCGTCTTGCCCATTCCATTGGGACCGACGATGACGACCAACTCGCCCCGCTCGATGTGCAAGTCGATCCGCTTCAGCACTGGGCGAATGCCGTAATGCTGCGTCACGCCCTCCAACTCAATTATGGGAGTGCTCATTTTTCAATGGTTGCCATTCTTTTCGTACAGACTGGTCAACACGGGGGTGCCACCTCTATCAGGCTTTTGTTCCCGAATTGGAGCATAGAGGCGGCCGAGGAAACGTGGGGAGACACCCAACCAGTAAAGCACTTGTAGCACGGTCCACCAAGCAAAGGTCAGGGTGAAGCTGCTACGCTCGAAGCGGCGTGACGACGTTGTGACTGTATGTTGTAGATGGACGAATCGCCCGCATCGCTTCAGCCGCCGCAGCAGGTCGAGGTCCTCGAAGATAGGAAAAGGTCGGAATCCGCCGACCTGTTCATAGGCGGTCCGGCGCACGAAGATCCCCGAGTCTCCGTAGCACAGGCCAAACCAGCGCAGGCGTGGATAGACCCAGGTCAGCAGGCGGGCCGATTGACGAGGACCGCTGAACCGGATGGCGAAATGTCCGCCAGCCACCGCGGGATCGGCCAGAGCCTTAAGGATGTGACCGATGGCATTTTTGGGCGGTTGGGTATCCGCATGCAGAAACCAGAGGACTTCTCCGGTGGCGATGACCGCACCGGCATGCATTTGGGTGCCACGGCCGCGGGAAGCGTTTATTAATCGGACCCCGCACCGACGGACGATCTCCGGAGTGCCGTCCTCGCTTCCACCGTCCACGACTAGCACCTCGACTCGGCCTCGTAGCTTGGCCACGGCGCCTAGCGTCGCTTCGATGATGGCTGCCTCGTTGAGGGTCGGGATTATGATGGATAGCATCGCTATGTCTCTTGTATGTGCTGTCGTCGCGTGCGTCCATTGAAAGCCGGCGCAGTAGCTGTTGTACCCTTACCTATGCCAACGGTAATGACGCTTCGCGTTAGCATCTCTATCGGTGCATCCCAAAATCTCGTCTCTTGCATCTCAAGTGGGGGCCCATTACCAAGAGAGTACCTGGGGATATTCAGAACACACTTGGCTCGGGGTAGGGGAGCATTCTGGTGTGAAGTCCGGGTCCGCAACGGCGTCTTGATCAAGGACGGCTCAGAGTGACAGTCAAGGAGACTACGAAAGCAGGAGTAGCAATCGGAAAGGGCTCGTCAAGCGTTCTTGCGCTTGCGTGGTTTCAATGCCTCCGCTCCAATACCTTTGCCGTAAATCCGCCAATCATTTCACGACCATCACTATACATCCAGTCATTGAGATCTTTCAGGTCCACTACCACCTCATCATTCAATTTCAAGGATGAGATAATCTCCGGATCGCTGACCAAGTTCCCATGAAGGACCTCCCCGTCAATGCTTGAAATCTCGACCCACATGAATTCCAGGCTCTCGCCTTCGCGAAACGGAACCTTGACTGCGAAGCCTTGCATTGTCCGACGCTTTCGAAAAGCCGCTTCAAACTGTGGCCAGCGTCGTCGCGCTTCAGCAACTGCTGCAGCCATTTCCTCGTCATCGTCGGCAACGTGCACGGTTTTGACTGCGCGTGGTTGCACAAGGGCTTGCATTGGCTGATTGCTTCTCAGCAACGCTGGCAAATCGAGACCATAGCTATTCATTTGGTCGTTTTCGGGGCAATAAATTGCGAGAACATCGTCCCCTGCAAGCTCAGCCATAATTCGGCCTATGTATCGATACGATATCGCCGTGCCATCAAGCGGAGGATCACCGATCTGGTCAACTGCCAACCAAGCCTGATGCTCCTGCATGGCCTTCTTGCAAAGAAAATCGCGAATTCGATCAGCAGCTTCACCAACGTCTGGAACGTACGGACCATTCACATCGGCTAATCCCAAAGCAACATCCGGAGTTTGAATTATGAAGCAATTCGTGCGTTCGGTTGGAACCACCTTGATCGCTGGGTTGTCGCCGAGAGCACGAGCCACTGCCTTTCGTATTTGTTGGATTTCCAGGCCCCGGTGTGCGCGCAAGAGGTAAACAAAGGACACGATTCGATCCGGTGATGCTCGGCGTTTCGCATGCCAATAAAGGATGGCAAAGCCCGCACCAACGACCACTGCGATTGTTAAACATGCGTACCCGATGTAGACCCACATATCGCTGCCTCCATGGTCTGTTTTGTATCCGCTGAAGGCGACGAAGGCAGCCAATTTTCGATGGGCACGGCAATGACCATTTTGGTTGCCATCTGGATCTGATTTACACTAGGCATGGGGAAAGCCGCTTAAGATTGTCTGATTGAGAAGTGATTGACTTTTCTATTTGACTTGGGAACATGGAGCAAGACACCTCTAACTCTTGTCTGAAGGAGATCAGCCATGCGTCAACTCTTGTCGGGCGGTTTCCTCTCTGGGATGCTCATGATCATTCTCACCGGCAGCGCTGCAGCCTGTATCAATGATCGCGAAGTCGCCAACTCGGAGCGAGAATTCAAGTCCCACTACAAGACGAATTACCAGGAACAACCGAGCATCGAGTCTCCGGAGCATTTGAAGAACCAACTTCTTGCCTATGGGGCGACCGGCCTGGGATCTGTCTTATTGCTCGGAAGTGTGGTTGTTACTCTGAAAAGACCCAGCTAGTAGGAGTTTTCAGGTCAACTGGTAGCCGAGCATCTTCCTCGGACCGATTCCTGAATTGCTTGCAATAATCCGAGGTGATCCGCATGCACCTGAGCAAGCCGAAGGCTCTGGGCCTGATTTCTATTGCGGGGTTTGTCGGACTGATCATCGGCGGATGTGCCGGCCTGCATGGTTGGTTTTCCCCGCCCGCCCGGGGCCACATCAAAGAATTCCCGCTGCCACACCACGTTGCCCAATATCCCGCCGGCGTTTCCCTGCGTTTCGCCATGGTTCACGATGTTCTCACGGAACGTTTTGCCAAACACGGCAAGGCCTATTACCGAAAGCGAAATCGGCTGGTTGATAACGAGTTGCAGGAACTGAAACCCAAAAGAAAGCCTGGGGAGAATCCCTCCGACAGATATTTCGCTCTGTTGGACGACCAGGGGGCCGGGCTCGAGGCGTTGGGCGATTCGGACGGGGCGGCGCGTGTCTTGCGGGCAAAGCTGCGGGAACAAGAGGCCTTGGGTTACAAGAGCAAGCAGCTCTACACCACGTATGCGAACCTCGGCACTTTCTTGATTCATGGGAATTTCGTCAAGGCGCGGACCGGAGACCTATCCGCCAAGGAGCAGCTGCGAGAAGGCCTAAGTTTTATTCACAAGTCCATCGAGGTGAATCCAGAAGCTCATTTTGGCCGCGAGGTCTGGCAGGCAGTGGCAGTGGAATTTATGCTCGCGGCCATTGATGATCCTGGTCTTCTCATGAAATACGACATGGTGGGTAACCGCTTGGACCAAACCATCGATCCCAGCGGACTTCGAGCCTTCAATGCGGAGGATTGGGGACGCTTCGGGATGGGGAGAGATGCCGTTCGTTACCTCGAGAATCCACAGCCGAACAACCCCTATCGAGGGATGATTACCAAGGTCGGAGCAGCCGACGACTGGAATAAAGCGGTAAATACAAGCCATTCCAAGCCGGTTCCATTCGACGAGCCGACTCTTGGCATCATCGGCATGTGGCGGCTAGGAGGCGGCGCCAATCCGCATTTCGCCCTGGCGCTGGGCGAGATTATGATGCGCGTCGGCCAACGATTCCTGGCTTGGACAGCCTACGAGCGGGCGGTCGGAATGGCCGATCGGTTCTGGCCGGATTCCGGCATTCAGGAAAAATTCGTCGAGCATTGCCGCAAACGGCAGAGCATTATCGAAAAACAACTGCCATCGGAAAGTTGGACCGAGCGCCGTCAACAGTTCCAGGATGAACTGGACTTCGGACGTCGCTATCAGGCGGATTACCAGGATTATGAAGCCAAACAGATCAAGGGAGGCGCTTCCATCGAGGATTCTCATTTTTACGACGCATTCCACGCCAAGCACGGACCGATCGCATCACCCGTCGGGCAGGAGGACAAGTTCGTCATCAACGAAGACCCCTATCATTGGATGCCTTCAGTTCCTTATCCCGCCATGTTGTTATTCGCGGGGCTGTTTGCTTTTGTCGCCGCTTGTCTTTTACGAGTTACGTCCTCGGCGCCCAACATGGTTTCCACTTCTCCGCCCTAAGCACAGTCCGATGCTAAATCAAATTGGCATTACCTTTGGCATCGAGATGTGCGTGCACTTCCAACTGCCGATCATCTAGCTGCCACAACCGAGAGATTAGATTCAAGCTGTACGAAAGGTGGTCTCGAACTAGGGGGTGCCATTTCCTGTTGAAGCTCGGATCTCCTGGATTTGCTTAATCATTTTCACTTTCTTCCAACCGCGGACAAAAGCGAAGATTGCTGGAAACCAAACGAAATGAAAGATGAGACTTCCTGTGATCACTAGCAGGTTCATGGCTTGAAATACTTCGACCAGAAGTCCAAGGACAACGCAACCAATGCCCCAGCAAAAAGACGTTCTGGCTTCCTTCCTCATTTGGGTTATTGGTTCCTCTCCCTGGATCGCTAAAGCCCAGTTTAGGTAAGCTCTAATCTTCGCGAGACTTTCTTTTTCGGGAACGAACCAAATGTGCGTTCCGTCGTCGGCAATAATTCGTAGATGCTCAATCGACTCCCAGAAAGAAGGAAGGATTATCCGGCCATCGGCCATCTCGTGGAGAAAAAAGGCGATCGACCGACCGTCCCCAGAAAATAGCGTGGCGCTGTCCCCGTCGATCTTGAAAAGAAAGGGAGCTTGCTTTAGTCGATTGTCTACCGGGATAAGCCTCAGTTCTGGCATGTTTTTCCGTAAGCCTGTCTTTTCCAACCGGGTCAGCGATCCCAGCCGCCACCCTTTTGCCGGGTTTACTTGACTCCGCATTGGTCGAGGGTCTCGTCCGGATGGCTCAGGAGAGCCGTCCTACGGACGTTTGGTGCCTGACCGGCATAGTCCCATTGTTCGCGGCCGGGCGGCCGGCGCAGGTGCCGCCAGCCGCCTGCCCGCCGATGGCCAGCATCCTAAAGGCCTGAGTTGCCGCCCAGGTCGACGAAGTTGCCGAAGTTCGCCAGGGCATCGGGGCGGTTGCCGCTGAAGGCCGTAGTGCCGATGCGCAGGAATCCCGCGTTGTAGATGCCGCCGCCGTCGCTCCCGGCGCTATTGTTGGACACGGTGCTGCCGGTGACCGTGGCCGAGCTTGACGAATCGTTGTAGAGGCCGCCGCCGAAGACGCCGGCCGAGTTGCCGGACAGGACGCTGTTGCTGACCGTCAGCTGCCCGCCGAAGATGCCGAATTCATTGGCGATGCCGCCGCCGTTGCCGACGGCGGAGTTGCCGGACAGGATGCTGTTGCTGATCGTCACGGTCCCGAAGAGGTTATCGATGCCGCCTCCGTCGGCGCCGGCGCCGGCACCGGCCGTGTTGCCGGACAGGGTGCTGTTGCTGATCGTCAGGATCCCGAAGAGGTTGGCGATGCCGCCGCCGCCGCTGTCGCTGCCGAAGTCGGAGTTGAAGCCGCCGACGGCGGAGTTGCCGGATAGGGTGCTGTCGCTGACCGTCGCGTTCCCGAAGTTGTCGATGCCGCCGCCGAAGCCGCCGGCGCCGGCAGAGTTGCCGGAGAGGGTGCTGTGAATGACCATCAGTATCCCACCGTTGTTGATGCCGCCGCCGAAGCCGCCCTCGATGCCGAATTGGAAGTTGAAGCCGCCGACGGCGGAGTTGCCGGATAGGGTGCAGTCGCTGACCGTCAGGATCCCGATGTTATTGATGCCGCCGCCGTTGCCGCCGGCGCCGGCGGAGTTGCCGGACAGGGTGCTATTGCTGACGGTCAGCGTGCCGGCGAATTCATTCTCGATGCCGCCGCCTTCGCCGCCGGCGCCGACGGAGTTGCCGGACAGGGTGCAGTCGATGACGGTCGCGGTCACGGTCACGGGGGCGTCGAACCCGTTGTTGATGCCGCCGCCCAAGCCGCCGTCGCCGGCGAAGTTGTCGGACAGGGTGCTACCGCTGATCGTCAGCGTCCCAAAGAAGTTGTCGATGCCGCCGCCTTGGCCGCGCTCGCCAACGGAGTTGCCGGACAGGGTGCTGTTGCTGACCGTCAGCGTCCCGAAGTTCAAGATGCCGCCGCCGGCACCGAAGAAGCCGACGGAGTTCCCGGACAGTGTACTGTCGGTGATCGTCAGCGTCCCGCCGTTGAAGATGCCGCCCGCGCCGCCGGCGGAGTTGCCGGACAGGGTGCTGTCGTTGACCGTCGCTGTCCCGACGTTGTCGATGCCGCCGCCCAAGCCGCCGGCGCCGACGGAGTTACCGGACAGGGTGCTGTTGCTGACCGTCAGCGTGCCCTCGTTGGAGATGCCGCCGCCGACGCCGTCGAAGCCGGAGTTGCCTGACAGGGTGCTGTCGCTGACCGTCAGCGTCCCGCCGTTGTCGATGCCGCCGCCTTCGCCGCCCTCGCCAACGGAGTTGCCGGACAGGGTGCTGTTGCTGACCGTCATCATCCCGAAGTTGAAGATGCCGCCGCCGAAGCCGAAGATGCCGAAGGCGCCGACGGAGTTGCCAGACAGGGTGCTGTCTTTGACCGAAAGCGTGCCGAGGTTGAGGATGGCGCCTCCAAAGCCGTCATCGGCGGCAGTTCCGTTGGGGTTGTCGGCCACGCCGTTGCCATCGATGAGGTTCAGGTTTTCCAGGAGGACGCTGGCGCCGGCGGAGATCTCGAAGATCCGCGACATTCCGTCACCGCTGATGGTCGGCGTTCGGGCGG
>Ga0207114_1104_pt1 | contig 20608 bp, 20 predicted proteins | sample Alteio_BWMinHeat_70_FD_153560 | JGI IMG/M metagenome (GOLD analysis project Ga0207114, IMG submission 153560) | Enriched cells from forest soil in Barre Woods Harvard Forest LTER site, Petersham, Massachusetts, United States -... | ecosystem: Environmental > Terrestrial > Soil > Temperate forest >... | reverse complement strand
GTCAGTAGTCCGTAGTCAGTGGTCAGTCGTCAGTGGTCAGTGGTCCGTCGTTTCTTCTCTTGGAAACCGCTTATAATGTTACTTGAGGAACTTTCTTCCAGCCTCAAGGCTGGTTGATGGCATTTGCTGATAACAAAATGAAGCAACTACTGACACGGACTACTGACTACTGACTCTGGACTATTGACTATGCCTGCATTTGAATACAGCGAGTGGGATGGGACGCAGCAGTTTCAGCCGCTGTCCGCGGAGGCGGTGTTCGACAAGTTTGCCGAATACCTGCTGGAATACGGCGAATATATTTTGCGCCGGCTCGATCGCATGGATGCCGATGACGCGGAGGTGCTCAAGCTGCTGGTGAAAGAAGGCTTCCTGGAGGAGGACGAAAAAGGCAAGTTTCGCGTGGCGGCGAAGGGCGTTCGCCGCCTGGAAGAAAAGGCGCTGCACGAGCTGTTCCTGGCGCCCCAGAAGGACACCCTGGGCAAGCACGAGACCGACAATAAAGGGGCCGGTCAAGTGGTTCACGAGGACAGCAAGCCTTACGAATACGGTGATCCGGTGGCGAATCTCAACTTGCATGAGACGCTCAAGAACGCCTTTATTCGCCAGGGCGGCGGCTGTCCGCTGCACATTTCCGAAGAAGATTTTGTTGTTTACGAAACGGAATTCCAGACGAGCTGCGCGACGGCACTGCTCTTGGACATGAGCGGCTCCATGGCCCGCTACGGCAAATTCTACCAAGCGAAGAAAGTCGCGTTAGCATTACAGGGTCTGGTGCGGGACCGGTATCCGGAAGACTCGCTGCAAGTGATCGGTTTCTATACGTATGCCTCGCCCTTGTCGCAACGGGACCTAGTGCGGTCGGCGCCGAAGCCGGTGAGCCTTTTTGATAGCCGGGTCTTTTTGCGCGTGCCCCTGGATCAGCCGCATGAGGGGGTGCCCGAGCACTTTACCAACATTCAGGCGGGACTGCGCTTTGCTCGGCACGTACTTCATCGCCAACCGGCGCGCAACAAGCAAATCATCTGCATCACCGACGGCGAGCCGACTGCTCACCTGGAGGGCCGCGATTTGGTGCTCATTTACCCTCCCAGCGAACGCACAGCTCGTGCTACACTGGAGGAAGTGCACCGCTGCACGAGCGAAGGCATCCGCCTGAGCACCTTCGCCCTGATCGAGGATTATTTTTACCTGGGCCTGATGAATTTTGTGGATCAGATGGCCCGGCTGAGTCGTGGGCTGGCGGTCTATTGCACGGCGGGACAGCTCGGCCATTACGTTCTCGATAGTTTTGTCCACGGCCACCGGTCCCGACGACACGTGGGGTAAGGGCCCGTATTGGAAATATAGGGTGAAAGCCATGAGCGAAACACTTACGCTCCCGCAAAAGCATGTCGAACACGAGGAGAAGGTCAAGCGTCAGCCGCCTTATAACGTCATCCTTCTCAACGACGACGACCACACCTACGATTACGTGGAGAATATGCTGTTGGCGCTCTTTGGCTATCCGAAGGAAAAAGGTCACTTGATGGCCAAAGAAGTCGACACGACCGGCCGAGTCATCGTCCTGACGACCACCCGAGAGCATGCCGAGTTGAAGCGCGATCAGATTCACGCCTTCGGCCCCGACCCTCATTTGACCCGCTGCAAAGGCTCGATGTCGGCCATGATCGAGCCGGCCCCGGAAGCGTAGGAAACAATGGGATTCTGCTAAGACGGGGACCCGGCGCAAAACAGAATCGACGAAAATCAGATTCAACCTTGATCCGGAAACTCGGCAGCCCCACGTTTATGAACATGGTGTGACAGAGGAAGAAATCGCCCAGATCCTGAATAGGCCGGGCGAGGATCGTCCTGGGACTGAAGACAGCCGTGTGGCGATTGGCCAAACAACAGCGGGGCGATTTCTTTCGAGTGATTTATGTCCGAGATCCTGTGCCTGATAGCGTGTTTGTAATCACAGCCTACGACCTAAGAGGCAAACCTCTCAGAGCCTACCGCCGCCGACAGCGGAGGAAACCAACTTGAACAAGCCAAGAAAGACGCTCAAGAAAAAGCGGCCTCGGAAGCAAGAACTTCCTCCGGGCTGGGATGAACAGCGCATTCGCCGGGTGCTGGAACATTATGAAAACCAAACCGAGGAAGAGGCGGTCGCTGAGGACGAGGCCACCTTTCAAGCCGAGGGGCAAACCGTGATGAGTGTTCCGACCGAAATGGTCCCTAAGATTCGCCAAATGCTTGCTCGCCGTGGAGCGTAAAGCAACCCGGATCCCTTAATTCAACCTTAGCCATTTTATGACTGTTTGAAAAACGGCGCCAACTCCAGCCTCTTGAGCGGCAGCTTGGTGGCGGGGCAGGAGCCGATCGCCAAATGAAGTGTGAGCGAGGCCGGCTCGAAGATCATGGTTTGAATCGTGAGCGGGCCTTGGCTGACCTCGTCCATTTTCTGGGCCACATCTCTCAGATCAAGTTGGGGAATTTCTTGGCTCTTTTCCAAAGTCCGATAGCGTGGACAATCGGTCGCAGTCGCCAATTCCTTGGTGCGGAAGTGATTGGTGCACAGGCACAGTCCGTTCTCCGACGAGCGAACCAATAGATTCTTGGGCGTGATCTCGAGCACCGCCGCGTGCTTGGTGTCGCAGATGGCCAAATTGACTGAAGTCGTTCGGCCCATTGAGCGGAGCAATTGGGCCGCCTCGTCAATCGTCGTGCATTCTTCGAGTACCCGACGAAAGCACAGGGCATAAGGCGTTCCTTGCGGATTGAAGCTGGGCGAGCCGTCATTGGCGGACAGGACTTCCAAAGTCGCCAGCGCTAAGCCAGCTTCATTCATCCCCGAAACGCAGCCCAGCATGCCGGGAAAGGCGATCGAGACAAAGGCGTGCTTACCCGTCGGCCGATAAATCGCCACCAGGCTGAACTCGTGCAGGACGCCCAACGAAGGAATATCCAGGTCTCTTCCGAAAAGCATCTGCCCGGTAGCGCTACGGCTGGGCTCCACAATCAATGCCGAGCATTGACTGATTTTCTCCAAGTCGAACATGGTATTGCCGATCAGAAGGAGGTTTCGGCCCAGCAGGGCTCCCTGAACGGCCGACTCATATTCGTGCCGCTGATCCGGAGGAAAATGATCCAGCATTCGTTTCCCCAACTGGACTAGTTCCAGCCAAGTGGGCGCCTGGCCCTTGGTCTTGAGAAAGTTCATAGGATATGTGACCAGGTGAGGACTTGCCGAGCGCGTCAGCATGCGCATCTGCTCGCCGATCTCCCGCGGCGTCCCCGCCAGGGTCAGCACCGGCAGCCCGTTAATATATTTCAGCTCTCCCTTGCCATACTTGGCCTCGGGAAACCGAAACGGTTCGGCGGCCGGGATTAACGGCAAGGCATTAGTCAATCCAACGAGGATGGCGACGAAGGTTGACAAGCGAACCATAAGAATCGGCTCCGTTTTTGAAATGATCGTGGGCAAAACGAACCGGGACCCGGGTGAGGCCGAACAATTCTAGCAGGAGAATGACTGAAAAGTTGGCGATCGATTGACTTGTTGAGCGGTGATCGTCCTCATCCCGCCCGCTTATTTCGTCTCAGTCGGCATCGTCGCTACCAAAAGTATGTTGTGCTTTTTCGGCCCTGGCTTAGCAACGGCACCCGCCTCACAAACACCTCTGAGTTGAAGCTAGCCGAGAAGCTGTACGCCTTTGAGAAAAACCAAAGGCTTTTCTTGGTGCACACCGTAATGGACCGCGATGCGGGAGACAACAACCTGGTAGACCAACAGCTTAAGGGCTGGTAATCGGTACAGCGGTTCCCCAAAATTCGTTGGATCCTGTCGCAGGCGATTGTGGATAGCTCGAAGAGAATCTAGGAACCGTTGGCCCTCGCCTTCGTGGATTGCTTGCTGATGCAAATCTATGATTTTTTGCTTGATTTGCTGCGAGAGTCTGACTTCGTAAATAAGCCCATTTCCTTGATTTGTCATGAATTCTTCTGGTCTGCCCTTCGCTGAGTCTCTTCCAATTCTTTCAAGAAGTCCTCCATTGGGACGCCTTCTTCCTCTTCTGTGTACCTTTGCAGATCTTCCGCCGTGAAAGAGGCTCTTGCCAGAGCATAAGCCTCCCGAAGCTCATCGGGAGAGAGTTCTGTCAGTTTCGGAAACTCCTTAACCTCTTCGGGCCTCAAGATTCTCATAGGTCCTCCGGCAAAAGAATGCTCGATCAGGGGAGGCTCACTCCTCTCCGCTCAGACGTGAAGTGGAACCCTATTCAAGATTCTATAATTGATTCGGCTCAATATGCAAGAGAATAGTCGGTCTCAGCAGACGCCAAGCTGGCAATCTTCTGAAGATCTATGTTCTATTTCTCCTGCTGGAGCCAGGCGCGCAGCTCCTCGTCGCGCAGCTTCTTTGGAAAGCTGCAGCCGATGGCCCAGCCGCCTTCCGGCGTGGGAGTGACATGGACCGCCCGCGCCATCAGCAACCCCGCTTGCTCGTGGATCAGTCCGATCCGAAGAACTGTTCCCGGCTCAAAGCGGCGACGAGAAATGATCTTCAAGCCCTGGCACGATAGCTCCTCGACTCGAACGGACCAGAGAAGCTCGTCTTCTCCCTTGATGGACTGGCAATAAGTCTTGAACTGGCTGGGAAAACGAGGCGAAGCGCGGTTCTCCCCTTTGGCGGGATTGCTCCGTCGTGAAGAATCCCGGGAGGGAGGCTGTGGTAGTTTCATGGCTGCCTCCTGCAACTTCTTGAGATTGCCGCAGGGTGCCATGCTCTCACGGCTTTTTCGTCTATTCCCTCGGCCTACACCGGGGAGTTGAAACCATGAAAATCGAAAAAGCCGCGAAAACACAGGACCCCAAGATGAGCGACCTCATTGCATGACAAATGCCGAAGGTCGCGCTTATTTTCTCTCATGCCGATGCAGCACCTGGGCGGCTTGAGTGACTTGAATGGCCAGCGAGGTCAATTCCGTCGCCGCCGAGAGCAACTGTTCCGATAAATCACAAAGGTCGTGAAAACTTGGCTTCGTAGCACCTGTGTCCTCGAGAAGCCGCTTCACCCAGGACCGCAAATCACCAACGGTCGCGAGAATGAATGCGACTTGGTGTCGGCTATGCGCTGCTGACATCCGCGCCTCCTTTCGTAATCGGTGGCGCGCGGGCGGCGATTGTCTCACAAGGCAAAACAAAACCCTCTTCGGGTTTTCTTGTGCCCTTCCTTGACATGTGCAATCATCATGCCACTTATGGCCAATCCCCTGCCTGGCTCAAGCTGATGCGTAAAACTCAGCCACAATCTTGTTATTGCAGCTTCCATCTGGAGAAGCCGTTTTGCTTATGCGACAATTTGCCTGACTTCATGGCGACGACCGCTATGAAAAACTCTTCCCTCAATCGCGCGAAAGCGAGCGCCTGAGGAGCAAGTATCGCAAAGGGATGTTCGACTACCTGGCGCGGGCGCAAAGCAGCGCCGGCAGCTGGTCCGGCACGGGCAGCTGGGGACATATCGGCCCGGTCTGCGCCACGGCCCTTACCATTCTGCAACTCGACAAGGCCACGGTGCCGATTTATCAAAGATAGCCAGGTCAGAACCTCGCGCTTAGCCGCAAGTGATTTACCGATATGACCTGTCAATTTGACAGCCAATTCAGCTCAATCCGCAATTGTTCACATTATTAGACCACGGCAAAGTGTACTATATTTATGCTGTTCCATAACTTGCGACTTGTATCTTGAGACGCACCATGTCCGACACACCCCTGCCGGCTCTGTTTGAAAGGCAGCCCGCGCCGGCTATCGACAACTCAATCCGCCAAAAGAGCGTCTCGATCGTGGTGCCGTGTCTCAACGAGGAGCAGTGCATTGGGGAGTTTGTGGATTGGTGTCGGGAGGGGCTGAAGAAGGCGGGGCGCTCAGGGCAGATTCTCATCATCGATAGCTCGACGGATCGGTCGGCGGAGATTGCGGAGGAGCATGGGGCGGAAGTGCTGCGCACTCCGAAGCGCGGCTTGGGCCGGGCTTATATCGATGCCTTGCCGCATATCAAGGGCGACTATGTCGTCATGGGCGACTGCGACCTCACCTACGATTTCCGCGACCTGAAACCGTTCGTGGATCGGCTGGATCAAGGCGACGATTTTGTCATGGGCAGCCGATTCAAAGGGTATATCGAGCCGGGGGCGATGCCCAAGCTGCACCAGTATTTCGGCACGCCGGTGACGACGTGGATTCTGAACTTCATGTACGGCACGCGCTATTCGGATATCCACTGCGGCATGCGGGCCATGACACGCGAGGCGCTGGAGCGCATCCACCTGGAATCGCAATCGTGGGAATACGCGTCGGAAATGGTGCTGAAGGCGGCCAAGCTACGGCTCAAGATCGGCGAGGTGCCGGTGCGGTTTTACAAAGATCGCGAAGGTCGGCTGAGCCATCACAAGCGGGCCGGCTGGCTCTCGCCGTGGAAGGCCGGCTGGATCAACCTGAAAGTCATGTTCCTTTACGCCCCGGATTTTTTCCTGATGAAGCCGGGCTGGATTATGTTCGTGTTGGGGCTGCTGCTGACGATTAGCCTGATCGGCGGACCGTTTCCCCTGTTCGGCATCGGCTTGGACCTGCACAGCATGCTGCTGGGGATGACGCTGACGACGCTGGGCTACAGCGCGGTGCAGTTTGCCACGCTGGCGCAGGTGTTTTACAATTTCGATCCGAAGCGGCGGCGGCGCCTGGCCGGCTGGCTGACGTACAATCGGGGGGTGGCGGCCGCGGTTCTGCTGACGGGCGTCGGTTTGCTGCTCAACGCGATTCTGCTTATCCACTGGATCGGCGTCGGCATGTTGCTGGAGGAAATTTCGCACCCGGCGCTGTTCGGGCTGATGCTGCTGATCTTGGGTTTTCAGACGTTCACGTTCACGCTGCTGTTTCACATGATCAACGTGCGGTATGAGGCGGAGAGGTAGGAAGATAAAGGACATAAGAGCCGAAAGGGACGGAAGGGACGCGGAGCCGCAAGCGATGTCTTGAGGTCGGCATGGGACAGCAAGAAACCACGATCGTGCGAAAGGAAGCCTATGGCCAACAGCGGCTCACTTGGGTGGACCGATTCGGGGTCTATCTGTCGAAGCGGCGGATCCAGCGCTATTTGCCGGGCCGCGGCGATTTGAGCGTGTTGGACTTGGGCTGCGGCTACCAGGCAACGATGCTGCGAGCGCTGTTGCCCTGCACCGGCTTCGGGATGGGAGTGGACGTCAGCATTTCGCCGGAAGCTCGGGCTATCGAGAGATTATCGTTCATGGAGTCCCCGATCGAGGCGGCGTTGCCGGAGTTGGAAGACGGCCGATTTGATCTGGCGCTATTGATCTCGGTCTTGGAGCATCTTTGGGAGCCGGTGCCGATCCTGGAGCATTGCCGGCGGGTGTTGCGTCCGGGGGGCTTGCTGTTCGTTAATGTGCCGACCTGGCGCGGCAAATTCTTCCTGGAGTTCTCGGCTTTCCGATTGCGGCTTAGCCCGGCGTTGGAAATGGACGATCACAAGATGTATTACAACAAGTCGGACTTGTGGCCGATGCTGGTGCGGGCCGGCTTCAAGCCGAGCAACCTGCGCCTGCACTATCACAAGTTTGGCTTAAACCTATTTGCGGTGGCCCAAAAGGAGCGGAAATAGCGGCCACGGATAGAACACGGATTAAACACTGAATTTCTTCTGTGTTCTGTCTGTGTTTAACCCGTGGCCGCAATTTCGGGTTTGGTACTTCGGATTTCGGATTTTCAAACATGATCATCGCGCGAAGCCCGTTGCGCATTTCTCTGGGCGGGGGCGGCACCGATCTGCCTTCTTACTATCAGGACCACAGCGGCCTGGTCATGGCCGCCGCCATCGACAAGTACGTCTACATCACCCTCCATCAGCGCTTCGTGCCCAAGATCTTCTTGAAGTACTCGCACATGGAGGAAGTGGACACGGTCGACGAGATCAAGCACCCGCTGATTCGCGAGGCGCTGCGGCTCTGGGGGGGCGACGCCTCGCATTTGGAAATCACCAGCATGGCCGACATCCCCGCGGGGACGGGGTTGGGATCGTCCGGCAGTTTCACGACCGCGCTCCTCAAGGCTCTGCACGCCCTGAGCAAAAATCTCGTTCATCCTCGTGAGCTGGCCGAGCAGGCCTGCCGCGTCGAGATCGATATTCTCAAGGAACCGATTGGCAAACAAGACCAGTACATCGCCGCGTTCGGAGGCATTACCACCTTCCGGTTCATGCCCAACGGCCAGGTAGAGGTCCTGCCGACCAAACTGGCCGACGAGACGATCTTCAATCTCGAAGACAATCTGCTGTTGTTTTTCACCGGCGCGGTGCGGTCGGCGTCGGAAATCCTGCGGACCCAAGACGCCCGCAGCAAGGAGCGCGATAAGGACATGATCGCCAACTTGCACTTCATCAAGCAAATCGGCCGGGACAGCAAGGAGGCCCTGGAGGCTGGCAACCTGGCTCGGTTTGCCGAGCTGATGAACGAACACTGGGAATACAAACGGCAACGGGACGCCAAGATCAGCAGCGACGCCATCAATCGCTGGTATGAATTGGCGCGGGCGAATGGGGCCTTGGGTGGCAAGCTGATCGGCGCCGGCGGCGGTGGATTTCTGCTCTTTTATGCCGAGGACCGCATTCGGCTTCGCCGCGCTCTCCGCGACGCCGGGCTGCAAGAAGTCCGCTTCCGCTTTGATTTCGAGGGGACCAAGGTTGTTATTCAGTAGCAGAGTGAGTGATGAGTAATCAGTGATCGGTGGTGAATGGTGAGTGGGGGCTAGTTTTCAACTTGCCCGGCAAGTTAAAAACTTGCCGCCACAACCCACGGACCGTTTGAAAAATCATGAGCGTTTCTTTATATCCTGTGGTTGTACTGGCGGGTGGAATGGCGACGCGGCTTGGCGATATCTCGCGAGTCACGCCCAAGGCCTTGGTTGACGTGAACGGCGAGCCGTTCGTCGTGCATCAGTTGCGGCTGCTGAAAAAGCGCGGGATTTCGAAGGTGTTTTTGTGCGTCGGCCACCTCGGCGAGCAAATCAGGCAGCGCGTCGGAAACGGCTCCGGCCTGGGCCTGGACGTCCAGTATTCTTTCGACGGGCCGCGCTTGCTGGGAACGGGCGGGGCGATCAAGAAGGCGCTGACCAAGCTAGACGCGCCGGCCTTTTTCGTGCTTTATGGCGACTCCTACCTGGAGTGTGATTACGCTACCATGCAGATAACGTTCGAGACCAGCGGCAAGCTCGCCTTGATGACCGTCTTTCGCAACGAGCGTCAGTGGGATGTCAGCAATGTCGAGTTCGCTGACGGCCGCATCTTGGCCTACGACAAGAAGAGGCCCACCGACCGCATGTGCTACATTGACTACGGACTGGGAGTGTTCCGCCAGGAGGCGTTCGCTGCGGCGCCGGCCGATGAGCCATTTGACCTGGCCACACTGCAACAAGATTTGCTCCGGGCGGATCAACTGGCTGGGTCTGAAATACTCCAGCGCTTCTACGAGATCGGCTCGCCGGCGGGACTGGAAGAAACGCGACAGTATTTGGCAAAAGTCCGAAAACCGAACCACGGATGGAACACGGATTAAACACTGATTTTCTTCCGTGTTCTGTCCGTGTTTAATCCGTGGCGGCAATTTCGGATTTGGGGTTGAAGCATGGACTTCATCGTCAGCTATCTCCACGAAGCGAAACAAATCATCGACCGGCTGGACCGCACGGCTATCGGGCGCATGCTAGACTTGTTGGAGCAAACACGGGCCCAGGGCGGGCGGCTGTTCATCCTGGGTGTCGGTGGCAGCGCGGCCAACGCTTCGCACGCGGTCAACGATTTTCGCAAGCTGTGCGGCTTCGAGGCCTATGCCCCAACCGACAACGTCTCGGAGCTGACCGCCCGCACCAACGACGAGGGATGGTCCACCGTTTTTGTGGAGTGGCTGCGCGGCAGCCGACTGAACGCCAAGGACACCGTGCTGGTTCTTTCCGTCGGTGGCGGCAGCCTGGAAAAGAACGTTAGCCCGAATCTGGTGTCGGCTCTGCAATATGTCAAGGAAGTCGGAGGCAAGATTTTGGGGATTGTCGGGCGCGACGGCGGATATACGGCCCAAGTGGCCGACGCCTGCGTCATCGTGCCGATAGTGAATCCACAGCAGGTGACACCGCATTCAGAAGCGTTTCAGGCGGTGATCTGGCATTTGCTCATCTCCCACCCGCAGTTGAAAATGGCGCCGACCAAGTGGGAGGGGATGACATGAAAGAGGCCAAGGCGGTGTTTCTGGATCGGGACGGCGTGCTCATAGCCTGCATAGTGCGGGACGGCCGGCCGTATCCGCCGCTGAGCCTGGAGGAGGTGGTTATTCTTCCCGGCGTGACTGAGGCGGTCCGGCGGCTGGCAGCGGCGGGCTACACGCTGGTCGGCGCCAGCAACCAGCCGGACGTGGGACGAGGAACGATTCCCCGGGAGTTCGTGGAAGCCGTCAATCAGCATTTGCTGGAGCAGTTGCCGGAGATTCGGGAGATCGATGCTTGTTACGATTTCAACGACGCTAACCCGCGGCGAAAACCGAATCCGGGCATGTTGCTCGACGCCGCCCGAAAGTACGGTCTCAACCTGGCGGCCAGTTTCATGGTGGGCGATCGAGCGAAAGACATCGAAGCGGGACGCCGGGCCGGCTGCCGGACGATCTTCCTCGATAACGGCTACCGTGAGCCCCGGCCCGACCCGGCGGCCGACTTCACGACCCATTCGCTCCTGGAAGCGGCCGGCTGGATTCTGAAAGATCCTGCTGAAGAATACGGAAAAAAGGAACAGGAGGAAACAGAGAAAACAGAGAAGAAAGTCAGGAAATGAAACTCTTCGCATTCTCTGTTTTCTCTGTTGCCTCCTGTTGGAGTTTTTTTGAAGGATAAGCCACATGAAATCGCTCGCGGATCTCAAGGTTCAAATCTTCGCCGACGGCGCCGACAAAGCGCAAATGCTTCGGCTCTATGCGAATCCACTCATCCAGGGTTTCACCACCAACCCGACCTTGATGCGCAAAGCCGGCATCCGCGATTACCAGGCCTTTGCCCGAGAGGTCCTAGAAGCGATTCCCGATCGGCCCATTTCTTTTGAAGTCTTTTCCGACGATTTCGCCGAGATGGAAGCCCAGGCGCATCTCATCGCCGGCTGGGGCGACAACGTTTACGTCAAGATTCCGATCAGCAACACCAAGGCGCAATCGTCGATTCCGCTCATTTCCCGGCTGGCCACGGACGGAGTGAAAATCAACGTGACGGCGATGATGACGCTGGACCAGGTGCACGAGGTTCTGGAGGTGCTGGCGGACGGACCGCCGGCGTGCGTGTCGGTTTTCGCCGGCCGCATCGCGGACACCGGTCGCGATCCGGTTCCTCTCATGGCCGAGGCCGCGCAGCAGGTGCGGCAGACCAGCAACGTGCAACTGATCTGGGCCAGCCCCCGCGAGCTTTTGAATATCTTCCAGGCAGACGACATGGGCTGTCACATCATTACAGCCACCGAGGACATCCTCAAAAAGCTGACCCTGGTTGGCAAAGATTTGGACGAGTATTCCTTGGACACGGTGAAAATGTTTTATAGCGACGCCTTGAGCGCGGGCTTCCAACTGGAAACGAAAGCGGCGACGACGGCATTTCGCAAGTAATCACCCGGATTGGCAGCTTGTACCCTTTCGGTGATTCATTTTTCTTGTTGCAACTCCATGAACGATTTCGTAATTTATCCATAGAGACTCCCGCCTGAGATTTTCAAGTTCGTTAACCTGCCGTGCACGAGGTTTCGCCAATGACTCTCCGGTGGCTGAGGATGCGCGGGGCGTGCGAATCGCTAGTGATGGTGCTCTGCCTGGGAATTCAGGCTCAGGGGGCGGATGCCCCTCGCTCAGTGGTCGCTGAAGTGGAGATGGCGAAACAGATCGATGCGGCGCTCGTGAAAGCAATCGGCCAGGCAGCCCCCCTGCCCTCCTTGGCGGATGATGCCACGTTTCTCCGTCGCGTCAGTCTCGATCTGACCGGAAAACTGCCCAGTCCAAAGGAAGTGGAAGAGTTCTTGGCGGACCGTCGCCCCGATAAGCGCGCTCGTAAGATCGAGCAGCTCCTTGGTAGCGAAGCCTATGCCGTCAACTGGGGACGTTACTGGCGCGACGCCCTCACCTATCACACGCCGGCCAGCGGCAACTATTTGCGCTGGGATTTGTTTAACAACTGGCTGGTCGAGCAGGTCCGCAAGAACCGTTCTTGGGGCGAAATCGTCACGGCTTTGGTCACCGCCACCGGCATCAACGATGAGTGCGCCCCGGTCAATTATCTGACGGCCCAGTTCGGCAATCCGATCGAAATTGCCGGCACCACGAGCCGGGTGTTCCTGGGCGTGCAAATCCAATGCGCACAATGCCATGACGCCAAGACCGAGCCGTGGAAGCGCGAGCAGTTTCATGAGCTGGTCGCATTCTTCGGCCGAGCCAAGATCATTCAGCATAAGGATGTTGGCGGCCGCGCGACTCCCTATGCCATTGAAGGTCGCGTGGAAGGCCAGTACCAGATGACCGCCAAGCGCGATATAAGCCGGCTCATCGCCATGCCTCCCCGGTTTCTAACCGGCGAGTCCGTATCCATGGAGGCGTCCGATCAGGAGCGGCGCTCGGCCCTTGCCCGTTTCTTAACCAGCCCGAAGAATCCGTGGTTCGCCCGCGCCTATGTCAACCGCATGTGGACCGCTCTCATGGGTTGGGGCTTCTATCCCGGCGTCAACGACCTCGGCGCTAGTGCCGAGCCGAAATTCCCCGAGGTCCTCGACTTGGTGGCCAAGGAATGGACGGCCACCGGCTACGACATGAAGTGGCTCTTCCGCGCGCTGGCCAACACCGAAGCGTATCAACGGCGCTTGGTGCCTCGACCCAATGCCGAATCGGCAGACATGCCGCAACCCTCCGTGTGCCCGAATCGGCTGCGGCCCGAGCAAGTTTTTGAGGCGATGGTCCGGGCTCTCGGCTTCGATGAGAATGATAAGAGCATTCCGGCCCCGGCCCCGAGCGAAGCGCCGGCCGTTTCACGCCACACCGGCCTGCGGCACATGATCTATTACGCTTTCAAAGTCGATCCTTCCCTATCGGTCGACGAAGTCCAGGGCACCATCCCGCAGGCCTTGCTCATGATGAACAGCGTCCTCGTCAATACCTTCGTCGCCGCCAACGGCAAGACCTTCCTGGCCGATGCTATAGCCAAGAATATGTCCGAGGAGGATATTCTCCTGGGCATGTATGAACGAACGCTGGCGCGGCGACCCACCGGGGAGGAGATGAACATCTGCCGGCGATATCTTCAAAAAGTGAACGATCGCAAAGAGGCCCTGGAAGACGTGTTCTGGAGTCTGATCAACACCACGGAATTTCTAACCAAGCGGTGAAACTCTCTGGGTATGAACGACCACCGCCAAACTTGGATTAATGTCCGCATGAACCGCGAGGGCGCGCTGTCTCGTCGCAGCTTTTTGCGCTGGGTCGGCGCGGGAGCGTTCGGCCTGAGCTGGCTCGATTATCTCACGCTTCACGCCGAGGAGCTTCGCAAGGCTCATAAAGCATGTATCCTCTTATGGATGTCAGGCGGCCCCAGCCAGTTCGAGACCTTCGACCCGAAGCCTGGCGCGGAAACGCAGGGACCCACCAAAGCCATCACCACCGCCGTTCCTGGCATCGCCGTTGCCGAGCACTGGACCAAGGTTGCCGGCGTCACCAAAGATCTAGCTGTCATCCGCTCGATGACCAGCAAGGAAGGCAATCACGGCCGGGCGACGTATCTACTGCACACCGGCTACACGCCTTCTGGCGGAGTCGTGCATCCCGGCATCGGCTCCGTCGTCGCCAACGAGCTGGGGCCGCAGGATTTTGACTTGCCGCATTTCGTCAGCATTCAGGGGCAGAGCGTCGGGCCGAGTTTTCTCGGCGTGCAATATGCTCCCTTTGTTGTGTCGGAGCCGAACCGCCCGCCGGACAACTTGGCGACTCCCGTGGCCGGACCACGACTCGAGCGTCGCCTGGGCTTACTCGACGAGCTGGAAGGCTCCTTCGCTCGCAACGGCGCCGCCGAACAAGTTCGGGACCACCAGGCGCTCTACCGGCAAACCGCCCACATGGTGCTCAGCCCGCGCGTGCGGGCATTTGATCTGGCCGCCGAGCCGGCCAAAGTGCGAGATGCCTACGGCCGATCGTCGTTCGGCCAAGGCTGCCTCATGGCTCGCCGCCTCGTCGAGGCCGGCGTCACGTTTGTCGAAGTGCAGTCTACCGGATGGGACACCCACGGCAACGAGCTCGCGACCTTGAAGAAACTGATCCCGCCGGTGGATCAGGGCATGGCCGCTCTTGTGGCTGATCTCAAGTCGAGAGGCCTCTTGGAAAACACGCTGGTGATCTGGATGGGCGAGTTCGGCCGAATGCCCCAAATCAATCTCACGGGCGGCCGAGATCATTTCCCATCGGCGTTCAACCTGACGTTAGCCGGCTGCGGTGTCAAAGGCGGACAAGTCATCGGCGCTACCGACAAACTCGGGACCGCTGTCGCCGAACGCCCCGTGACAGTTCCCGATCTCTTCTGCACCTTCTGCCAACTCCTCGGCATCGACCCGCGCAAGGAAAATCAAAGCAACGTTGGCCGACCAATTCCCATCGTCGAAGGCGGAGAAGTGGTCCGCGAAGTGCTGGGTTAAAATCCGAAAACTCCAAGAACCAAATTCCTAGAACCAAAATCCAAATCCGCCTGTTGGAATTTGTTCCTGGACTCTTGGAATTTGGTTCTTGGAATTTGGTTCTGGCTACCGCTGGTAGGCGCGCCACGGATAACCGGTGCTCTTATACTGCCAAGCCTCCTTGCCGGATCGATTCAACTCGACGACAAGCTGCCCGTCGCGGCAAGAAACGAGCGTATGGCCGTTGGGCAGCCGAACCGCGGAGGTTGGTTGCGGAGCGCTGGCTTCCCAGACGCGCTTCCCTTGGGCATTGAATTCCACGATCTGATTGCGGCTTTTGAGTGGAAGCACCACGCCGCCGTTCGGCAGGACCTGAAACGAGCAGTAGCTTTCGAAGCTGCCGACCGAGAAACTCTTGATGGCCCGGCCGGCCGCATCGTGCACCGTGAAACCGCCCGCCGAGTCGATCGACGCGATTCGGCCGTTACGAAGCTTCTCGGCGGCTTGAACCCCCGGCCGATTGATGCTTGAGACGTCCCGGCCGGCGCGGTCCACCTCCAGGATTTGGTTTTGCGTGACAATTAGCGTATTACCATTGGGCAACCGTCGGGCGGTCAGGGGCGCCTGCGTCAATTGCTTATGCCAGAGAAGCTCGCCTTTGAAATTGCGCTCGGCCACGCGGTTATCGTAGAACTCCGTGAGCAATAAGCGCTGTCCCGGCAGCACTTGAACGTCGAGCGGCCAGGGGATACTTTCAACCTTCCAGCGGACTTTGTGGTCCGCGCCCAGCTCCAGGACGCGGCCGTTGCGGCCATCGGTATATTCGGCCACTACGGTATAGCCCAAAAGGCGCGGGCTCCGGTCCAGAGTGGCCAGATCCACTGCCGCGCCATACTCCCGCCACCATGCTGCCCAGGCATCGCGCCATTTCCGGCGAGCGTTCGAATCCGAACCGGGCGCGCTCGCCGGGCCGCGATCGTCCGCCAGGCGGCGAAGGAACTCCTCCACCGGCCAGGCTTGGTCCTCAGAAAACTCCGCCAGCAAATCGATCAACCCGGGGATCACTTCCTTGTCTTTGAGATCGGCCAATGCTAAAGCCACGCGCAAACGGACAAGGGGATCGGGGTCGTGAAGCATTCTCCGGGCGCTAACGCAACCCGGCTCGCCACTATTGGCGCCGTGAGCACGGAATAAGGCAACGGCCGCCATGGCGCGGCGGACGGCAATCTTGTCGTCCAGTGCTCCAACCAGAGTCGCGTCCGACGGTCCGCCCAGGAACGCCAACGTCGTCAAAGCCCCTTGAATCTCATCGGCTTCCATTTCGTCTTCGGCAAAAGGGACATAGGCGAGCAAGGCCTCGGCGGCGCCGGGCGGCCGGCGCATCGCCACGAGCCGAGCGGCCCCGTTCGGGATCAGGCCGGACGGGTCTTTTTCGATTTGTTGCACGCCTTGAAGAAAGCCGGGAAGCAGCACCGGAACGCCCGAGCCCAAGCCGACCGCCTCCGCCGTCCCGGTTCTGATAAGCGGCTGCCAACCTTTCTCAATCTGTTCTTTGCAGATTTGCGCTCGCAGAACGATCTCCGGGTCGAGGTCTTTTAGTGCCTGTCGAAGAACGGGCAACGCCACGGGTCCGATAACGCGCAGGCGGTTGGAAGCCTGCTCGCGCACTTCGAACTCGTCGTCTCCTAATTCACGGACGAGAGCTAACATGCGATCGCGGTCCGCGTCCAACGGCGTTCGCCGATGAAAGAGTTGGAGAAGCTTTCGGCCGTCCAGGCCTCTCCACCAGGCTTCCCAGGATTGGCGGCACTTGTGCCAGGAGTCGGCGGTCTGGCCGCCGGGATTCACGGAAGGCGCCAAATCGCCTGCCACTTGGTGTAGCATTTCGTCAACTTGTTGGGCTTCGGCCGGCGCCAGCTTGTCCAGGAGCGCCATCAAAACAGGCAAGGCTTCCGGGTCGCGGAACTCGGCCAGGACCATGGCGACGCGCTGCCGCACGCCCGCATCGGGGTCCCGAAGGAGCGGCCGCACCCGACTTGCCATCGGCAAACCCCCGGCCCGACACAATGCCCCGACAGCCGCAGCCCGGCGAAGGCCGAGCTTATCTTGCAGCGCGCGCAGCAAATCCGGATCGGGGATGCCTTTGCTGAGAGCCATCGCCGTCAGCGCGCTGTCGATTTCCTCGCCGACGGAGCCGTCCATGACAAATGGAAGATAGTCGAGCAAGACTTGGGCCGCGCCCGCCGGCCGACGAGCCGCCAGTAAACGCACCCCCGCCATAATCACCAAGGGATTTCCCGAACGTTCCAGGGAATCCCAGGCGCTGAAGTAAACCAGCAACGTTTCCAACCCGCCAGGCTGCGGACGGAAAGTCACAATCGGCGTTAGGGCGGCACCCGCCAGTGACCCGTCAGGAGCACGGGCTAGCTGCTGCAAACAGTGTTGCGCTCGCCGTCGAATCTCCGGATCGGGATCAGCCGCCGCTTGGCTTAGCCTCGGCACCGCGGCCGGTCCCATGGCCAAGAGCTGGGCCGTCGCCTCTTCCCGGACGCTAAAGGATTCGTGTCCCAATAGGGGAATTAGCGGTGGAATCCGCTCGAACCTCTCGTCTTTCGGCATCAACTTGCGGAAAAACTGGAGCAGTGAAGGGCCGTCGGTCCCGATGTGAGCGGCTCGAAGCGTGAGCTCGTCGGCCGACAAACTCTCATTCTCGGCCGCGACCACGTTGCTGGCCAATGCCGACAACGCTAGCAGAATCCAAGCGGGCATGAGACGAGCGGGGCGTGCCAACGTCCCGGTAAAGCGAGAGGGAGATCGTTTAGCGCCTTGGGTGGCCGGGGCTTGGGGGGCCGGGACTGAGTCTTCGAAGCCCCGGATGCAATCAGAATCTTGGCGCTTTAGCCGGGGCTTCGAAGACTCAGCCCCGGCCCCCCGATCACGCTCGGGGCGCTGACGCAACCCCGCTCGCCATGATGCTGGAGACGTCATACTCCTATCTTAATCAATCACTTGCCGCAATTGCAGGGGATTTTCGACATCGAAGAGCGGGGAATCATGGATAGAGGATCAAGGGATCGTGCCGGCAAATGATTGACTGGCTGAACTTCCATCCTCGATCTTCTATCCTCAATCCTCCATCTTAACGTTGGTGGGAGACCGGTTGGATCGCGCTGGCGTCGCCGGCCAAATTGATCTCGATCTTGGCCACTTGCCGCTCGTGGGCCACCAGGTTGTTCATCATCTCCATGGCGCAAGCTTCGCGGACTTCCTCCTTGATTTTCTCGAAGTCCGAAGACGGGCCATTGGCCTTGCGATCGGTCACTTTGATCAAGTGCAGGCCGTAATCGGATTGAACCACATCGCTGATCTCGCCGACCTTCAAGGCGAAGGCGGCTCGGGCGATCGGCTCTTGAACGGTGTACTTGCGGAAAAAGTAGCCGATATTGCCACCGTCTTGTGAGCTGGGGCATTGAGAATATTTTCGAGCGGCCTCGGCGAAATCGAGCTTACCGGAAACGATCTCCTGGCGGAGTTTTTCGAGCTTGGCCCGGCTGTCCTTGACCTCATCGGGGGTAGTGCTAGCCGAGACGCGCAACACGATATGGCTGGCGCGGACCTTGATCTGGTCGAAGTAGTCTTTGTTCTCCTCGTAGTAGCGGCGCAGCTCGGCGTCCTTGATCTGCTGGCGGACGAAGCCGGCCCATTGGAGCATCTTGACGGCGTCGGCTTGGAGCTGGGCGGCGGTGAGGCCATTTTCCTTGAGAAAATCCGCCATGGTGCGACCCTGGGCTTTCAAGCCGGATTCCAGCTCCGCCAATTTCTTATTCACCTCCACCGGCGAGACCGGAGGGCCATTCTTACGCAGAAATTGCTGCACCAACCGGTCATCAATCAGCAAGCTCAGGGCTTCGAGTTGCATTTGCCGCCGCTGGACTTCCGTAGGCGGATTCGCCGTGGGCGGCTCGTGCAACAAAACCGCTTCCACTTCTTCAATCATAATCGGCTCGCCGTTGACCAGAGCGGCGGGTTTGTGGACGGGCTTGGCATGAGACTGGCCGACCGGAGCGACCTGTGCGACGGCCCCGCTCGCCCCGATCATCAACATTACCACACTTAGCAGACTTCCCCATTTCCTATTTTGCCCCTTCATCCCGTCCTCCTGCCTTATCGGCAACAAACCCACGGCAACCGTTCCGAGGCGGCTTATAGCGAGCAGCCTCATTCGAGGGGAGAGCAACTTTCGGCCACAACGCCGTTTTGCCGCGGCGTGCAGCGGAGCGCCCTATCCAGTTTGTTACAATGAAAAACAATAGGACACTGCAATGACTCCATCCTCCGCGACGGGACAGCGATTAGCTCCCCTGGCTCAAAAGCCGGCGGGCCAGCTATTGATCCACGAGATTTACCGGAGCATCCAAGGCGAATCGACCTTTGCCGGGCTGCCCTGTGTCTTCGTGCGCCTGGCGGTCTGTGACGCCCGGTGCGTTTGGTGCGATACGCCTCACGCTTTTACCCAAGGAAGCCTCGCCAGCATAGATGATGTCTTGAAGCGCGTCCTGGAATGCCGTTGTCCGCTGGTGGAGATCACCGGAGGCGAGCCGCTTCTTCAGGAGGAAGTCTTCGTTTTGATGACTCGACTGGCCGATCGAGGGCTGACCGTGCTGCTGGAGACCAGCGGCGCTCACGATGTCGGCCCTGTGGATCCGCGCGTGCACATCATCATGGATTTGAAATGTCCCGATAGCGGCGAATCGGCCGGTAATCGCTGGGCCAACCTCGATCTTCTCAAACCAAGTGGCCAGATAAAGTTCGTCATCGCTTCGAAGGCAGATTTCGATTGGACGGTGCAAACGATTCGGGCTTATGACTTGGACCGCCGATTTACCTTGTTGCTAAGTCCCGTCTTCAGCCTGTCCCCGAATACCAACGCTGCGGCTGTTCAGCCCGCGGAGCTCGCACAATGGCTGCTGGAGTCCGGCCTTCAGGCGCGCTTGCAGCTGCAATTGCACAAGTTCATCTGGGATCCGCAAGCGCGCGGAGTCTAAAGACTGGAATCCGGCCCAAGGAATGTTATGATGATGCCACGCTCGATATTCTCGTTCCCACGCTCCGCCTGGGAACGCACGGCTGGCCGCTCTGCGGCCTGCGATTGCAACTATTTCCATCCGTTTCGTTCGACTCCAACACGGAGCGTGGGAACGAGATGAAAACTAACAAGGAGAAGCATATGGAACGTGGCAATCTCTCCCGCCGCGGCTTTTTGCAGCGGTCGCTGGCCGGCTTGACCGTAAGCGCCGGCCTGCCGCTCTGGTTTGCCCGCGAAGTTCTGGCCCAACAAGAAGAGCGCGTGCCTCGTAAGGGCCGCCGCGCTGCTGCCAACGACCGCGTCTTGATTGGCGCCATCGGCATCGGCAGTCCGGGTGGGCGCAATGAACAACTTATGCACGATGTCCTTGGCCTCAAGCGCCAGATTCAGTATGCCGCCGTGTGCGACGTGGATGGCCGCCATCGCGATCACGCCGCCGCCATGCTCAAACAACACGGCATGAACGTCCAGCAATACAAGGACTTCCGCGAGCTGCTCGATCGTAAGGACATTAACGCCGTCTTGATCGCCACGCCCGATCACTGGCACACGCTCGTCGCCCTGGAGGCCATGAAACGCGGCAAAGACGTTTACTGCGAGAAGCCGCTTACGCTGACCATCGATGAAGGCAAGGCCCTGGTCAAAATGGCTCAGGACAAAAAGACCGTCTTCCAGGTCGGCAGCCAACAGCGCTCGGACGCTCGTTTCCGGCTGGCCTGCGAGCTCGTTCGCAACGGTCGCATCGGCACGATCAAAACCGTGGAAACCCGCATCGGCGATGCTCCCACTTCGCCGCCCATTCC
>Ga0207114_1129_pt1 | contig 20748 bp, 15 predicted proteins | sample Alteio_BWMinHeat_70_FD_153560 | JGI IMG/M metagenome (GOLD analysis project Ga0207114, IMG submission 153560) | Enriched cells from forest soil in Barre Woods Harvard Forest LTER site, Petersham, Massachusetts, United States -... | ecosystem: Environmental > Terrestrial > Soil > Temperate forest >... | reverse complement strand
GAAAATTGAAGGCCCTTTTGTAAACGACCTCAGAGAAGGCAAATGGCACTATTGGTTTGATGACGGAGGAAATGAATCGGAAGGTTTTTATCACAAGGAAAAGCAGGACAGCCTGTGGACCTACTGGTATAAAAATCAGCAGAAATGGAAAGAAGGTACATTCAAAGAAGGCTTGAAAAACGGAGCATGGACTTTTTGGTATGAAAACGGAAAGAAGCTGCAGGAAGGACATTTCCTCAAAAACAGGGAAGAGGGTTTTTGGACTTCCTGGTATGAAAACGGAAGCAAAAAAGATGAGGGTACTTTTAAAAACGGGTTTATGGACGGAGCCTGGAACGGATGGTACGACAACGGCCAAAAAAACTATTCCGGCAATTATAAGAACAGCCTGAAAGATGGTTCCTGGAACTATTGGTATATAGATGGCAAAACAAACCAATCGGGCTCGTTTTCCAATGGCCTCAAAACGGGTCACTGGACGTTTTGGACAGAAAGCGGATCCAAAGACCGGGAAGGGGATTACAAATTTGATAAGCCCTATGGGAAATGGACTTACTACTACCCGGAAGGAATGGTATTCCGTACCGAAAAATATGAGCTGGGAAAACTCACGGGCAAAAGCGCTTCTTACTATAAGAATCTCAAATTAATGAGCGAATCCAGGTATTCCATCATTACGGAAAAAGAAAAGATTGCCACCAAAACCAACGGAAAGGCGGTTTACAAAAAGCGCAAGGTGAGCGTTCCAGATGGCACCTGGAAATTCTACAGCGAAACGGGAGAAGTGATGTCCACCATCATTTATAAAAATGGAGTCAAAGTAGCCAAGCAATAACCGGATTTACTTCCGGCTGAGTGCTCTTTCCCTATCTGAGGGATTACCCTGACTTACAGGACGTTTTGTTTGGGCAGGAGCCTTGCTTCCGCCAGAACTAAGCTTCCAGGTAAGGAAAAGCAGGAAGACTATAGCCAGAACACTTCCGATAACGGTAAGCACGGTGTTGATGGTTTCCTTTCTTTGCATTTCTGCACCTACTAAGGCATCTTCCTTGGCTTTTGCAACCGAATCTTCGTGTGTCATCGGTTTTTCTACCACTACTGTTGTTTTTACAGCCTCCGTTGCTACAGCAGAAGGATCTACAGGAGGATTTCCTGAAAATACGGAACTAAAGAAAAACAGGAGCATTCCTGTAAAAAGCATTGGAAGAAACCGGTTCCTATAGCCTATGGCCAGGGAATTGTGGTTGGAGTTCATGTTTGTTGTTTTTAGTTTAATAAAGATTTAATCTGCTAAACGGCTTACTACCAGGCGGATACTCTTTTACCGACAGCTGCTGGTTCCGGGTGGGGAATCCCATTATACCAACACTCTTTACTTGCAAGAAATCCGGGATAACTCATCCCAACTTTTCTGATATGAATTCCCGAATAAATCCACTCGTTCCGAATTAATACCTATTCATCGCAAATATACGGCAATTTGTCGGCATTTCAGTCAATTGTTCCTAAAATCTCTAATTTGTTAATAATTTGGTGATTAGGGAATTTCGCCTTATATTTGCATCCGCTATTAAAGAAAAAGGAATTTGAGAGGGGACGAAGTCCCCTCTTTCTTTTCCCCCAAATTACCTGGTGTTAGAATGATTCAGGAAGAAACAATTGTAAGGCTGGTAAAGGAAAAATTGGAAGGAACCAGCAAATTTTTGGTAGAAGTAAAGGTAAAACCTTCTAACAAAATTCTTATTTTTATTGATGATTCGGCCCAGGGCCTGGCTATCAGTGATTGCGTGGAACTAAGCCGGTATATTGAAAGTCATTTAGACAGGGAAAAAGAGGACTTTGAACTGGAAGTTTCCTCTCCCGGAATGGATCAGCCCCTGCTGGTTTTTCAGCAATACACCAAAAGCATTGGACGTCAGGTTGCAGTGATCCTGAAAGACGGAGTGAAACATGTTGGTAAACTCATTGCCGCAGATGAAAACGGCATTGTGGTTGAAAAAACTTACAAAGAGAGGACAGACCCCTCCAAAAAGAAGAAAGAACTGATTACTGAGCATATACAAATCCGATTTCCGGAAATGAAAGAGACCCGGAAAATGGTATCGTTTAACTAAAACAAATAATTAAGTCTTCACAAAATGGAAAAGATCAATCTCGTTGAATCCTTTTCGGAATTCAAAGAAGTAAAGAACATCGACAGGGCCACTCTCATGAGCATCATTGAAGATGTGTTCCGGAGTCTGATAAAAAAGAAATTTATCAGTGATGAAAACTTTGACATTATCGTAAACCCTGACCGGGGCGACCTGGAAATATGGAGAAACCGCACCATTGTAGACGATGAGTTTGCAGAAGACAGTTTTGATTTTAATGAAAACATACACATCAGCCTGGCCGATTCCCGTAAAATAGAGCCTGACTTTGAAATCGGTGAAGAAGTGACCGATCAGCTGAGTCTCGAAGATTTCGGTCGCAGATCCGTACTGGCTATACGCCAGAACCTGGTTTCCCGTATCCTGGATCTGGAGAAAGACAGTCTCTACAAAAAATACAAAGACCGGGTGGGTGACATCATCACCGGTGAAGTTTACCAGACCTGGAAAAAAGAAACCCTTATCCTGGATGACGAAGGAAATGAACTTATCCTTCCCAAATCGGAGCAGATTCCTTCCGATTTCTTCAAGAAAGGCGATTCCGTTCGTGCCGTGGTTGCACGTGTGGAGATGAAAAACAACTCTCCTGTCATCATCCTTTCCCGTACCTCTCCTGTTTTCCTCGAAAAACTGTTCGAACAGGAAGTTCCGGAAGTGTTCGATGGACTTATCACCATCAAAAAGATTGTTCGTGAACCCGGAGAACGTGCTAAAGTGGCTGTTGAATCATACGACGACCGTATTGACCCGGTTGGCGCTTGTGTAGGGATGAAAGGCTCCCGTATTCACGGTATCGTACGTGAACTGCGTAACGAAAACATCGACGTGATCAACTTTACCAATAACTCCCAGTTGTTTATCTCCCGTGCATTAAGCCCCGCTAAAATAACCTCCATCAAAATTGATGACGAAACCAAGCGTGCTGATGTATACCTGAAACCCGACCAGGTTTCCCTGGCAATCGGCAAGGGCGGTCACAATATCAAGCTTGCCGGCAAACTGACCGGTTATGAAATTGATGTTTACCGCGATACGCAGGAAGATAATGAAGACGTTGACCTGGAAGAATTTGCAGACGAAATTGAAAGCTGGATCATCGACGCCCTGAAGAATATAGGGTGTGACACAGCCAAGAGCGTACTGGAACTGACTAATACAGAACTTGTAAAACGGACCGACCTGGAAGTGGAGACGATTGACGAGGTAAGAAAAATCCTTCGTTCCGAATTTGAATAATCACGCCAATGACGTGATAACCTGGTGCCGGGATTTAAACTAACGTGTTCCGGAAAGTATAATACGAAAGCAAAATATGTCAGAAACTGAAAAAACAATCCGGTTAAGTAAGGTGAAAGCCGAATTGAGCGTGCCTCCCGACAGGATGATCTCCTTTCTTCAGGCCAAGGGGTTCCAGATGGACAGCAACCCCAACCAGAAGATATCGGAGGATATGTACATCCTCCTGCAGCGGGAGTTTGCACCGGAAAGGGAGATGAAGGAAGAAGCCAAAACGCTGAACCTTACCTCCAAGCTCAAAAAGGAAACCATTACCATTGAGGATGATTACAAGGGGAATGAAGCCCGGAAAGAACGTGATGAAGAAGAAGTAGTCATTAAAGACCTGAACAAAGGAGCAAACATCGGTCATTCGCGTGATGTGAAGACTCCCGAAAAGGAAGCGCCTGCGGTTCCTGAAAAAGAGCCCGTAAAAGAAGAGGAAGAAGCTCCAAAAGCCAAAGCCGAGCCAAGCGTTTCTGTTAAAGTAGTATCGAAAATAGACCTCGACTCCATTAACAGCAAAACCAAGCCTGACAAGAAAACCAAAGCCAAAAAAGAAGAAAAAGAAGCAGAGAAAATTGCGGAAAAAACGGAAAAGCCTAAGAAAGCTGCTTCCAAAAAAACCGTAGAAACCCCTGAAGAAGTACCTGCCCCTCCTGTTGCTGAAGCAGAAGTACCTGAAGTTATTCCTCCTGTAGAAGAAGCTCCTGAAGCAAAGGCAGCACCGAAGGAAGAGGAGCTTTACCGTCGTCCGGTGGAAAAGCTTGGCGGCCCTAAAATCATGGGCAAGATTGAGCTTCCTGTGGAACCCGACAAAAAGAAACCGGTCGCTTCTTCATCTGCCGGTTTTGAAGGCGGCAAAGGAAAAAAGAAACGCAAACGCATTAATAAAGGCAACGAAGGCCAGGCAGCTCCTAGCGAATTCAATCGCTTTAAGCCCGGACAAAGCGGTGCCGGACTGGGTACGGGCGCTCCCCGCAAAGGACCTACCCGCAGCACTCCCCGTCATGAACTGACGGAAGTGGAAATCCAGGCACAGATCAAGGAAACACTTGCCCGTCTGAGCGGCAATACAGGAAAATCAAAAGCGGCGAAATACCGTAAGGAAAAACGTTCCATGGTCAGCCAGCGTATAGCGGAAGAAGTGGAAAGAGCGGAAGCCGAGAAAGGAGTACTGAAGGTTACGGAATTCGTGTCAGCCAGTCAGCTTTCCAGCATGATGAACCTGCCGGTTACTCAGATCATTTCCACCTGCATGAGCCTGGGAATGTTCGTTTCTATCAACCAGCGCCTGGATGCAGAAACAATAAGCATTGTTGCCGAAGAATTCGGCTTTAAAGTGGAATTTGTAAGCGTGGAAGTTCAGGAAGCCATCAGCGATAAAGAAGATACGGCCGATGAACTCATCTCCCGTCCTCCTATCGTAACCGTTATGGGTCACGTGGATCATGGTAAAACATCTCTTCTGGACTACATCCGTAAAGCCAACGTAATTGCTGGTGAAGCCGGTGGTATCACCCAGCACATCGGTGCTTACCGGGTTACCTTGGAAAACGGAAAAGACATTACCTTCCTGGATACTCCCGGTCACGAAGCCTTTACAGCCATGCGTGCGCGCGGTGCCAAGGTAACAGACGTAGCCATCATCGTGATTGCGGCTGACGACAGCGTCATGCCTCAGACAAAGGAAGCCATCAACCATGCCCAGGCTGCCAACGTGCCCATGGTTTTTGCCATCAATAAAATAGACAAGCCCGGCGCAAACCCTGACAACATCCGTCAGGCACTTGCTCAGCTGAATATTCTCGTGGAAGAATGGGGAGGTAAATTCCAGTGTCAGGAAATCTCTGCCAAAAAAGGAAGCGGAATCACCGAGCTGCTTGATAAAGTACTCCTGGAAGCCGAAATCCTCGACCTCAAAGCCAACCCTGAAAGGAATGCTGCCGGTACAATCATTGAATCTACCCTGGATAAGGGACGCGGTTATACCTCCACCATCCTGGTTGAAAAAGGAACTCTTCACGTAGGAGATGTTCTGCTTGCAGGTTGTTACAGCGGAAGGGTGAAAGCCATGCAGAATGAACGGGGCGCAACGGTTAAGGAAGCCGGACCAGCCATGCCTGTTCAGATATTGGGATTAAACGGTGCTCCACAAGCCGGTGACAAATTCAACGTCATGGACGATGAAAGGGAAGCCCGTGAGATTGCTACTAAACGTCTCCAGCTTCAGCGGGAACAGGGTATACGTACCCAGAAACACATTACCCTGGACGAGATCGGACGCCGATTGGCTATTGGAGACTTCAAGGAACTGAACATCATCGTGAAAGGTGACGTGGATGGTTCCATTGAGGCCTTGACAGACTCCTTACAGAAACTTTCCAGCGAAAAGATCGTCGTCAATATCATTCACAAATCAGTGGGTGCCATTACCGAGTCGGACGTATTGCTGGCCTCTGCCTCCAACGCCATCATCGTTGGTTTCCAGGTAAGACCTTCTACGACAGCCAGAAAACTGGCCGAAACCGAACAAATCGACATACGCCTCTACTCCATCATCTACGACGCCATCAACGAAATCAAGGCTGCCATGGAAGGTATGCTGGCTCCGGAATTCGAAGAGAAGATCGTTTGCAACATCGAAATACGCGAAGTGTTTAACATCACCAAGGTAGGTACAATAGCTGGCTGTATGGTGCTTGACGGAAAAGTTACCCGTAATACCAAGGTTCGTGTGATCAGAGACGGTATCGTGATCCATTCCGGATCACTCGGTTCATTGAAACGTTTCAAAGACGATGTGAAAGAAGTAGCTACCGGTTTCGAATGCGGATTGAACATCGCCAATTTCAACGACATTAAAGTCGGAGACATCGTAGAAGGATACGATATGGTGGAAATCAAGGCGAAATTGTAGCACCTGTGCGTCTGCGTAGGGGTCTATTGAATAGACCCCTTTGAAAAGACCCCTTTTTTTTATATAAATGTCATTGGAAACAATTATTTTTCCGGTGTCTTGGGTTCTTCTTTCTTCACCGTCAGATCCGGATATTCAATTTTCATCTCCACGATGAAAGCATTGGGGAAATCGGTCTGAATGTCCTTGAATACTTTGTAAGCTTCTAATCTCGAACGAAAGTTACCAACAGTAATGGAGAAATTTGGGGTGTCGTAGTCGATATAAGCCGGAACATCGGGGTATAATTGACAGAATTTGACCTTTACCTCGTTTGCTTTGGCTTTTTCCCCTCCGAAATGAATTTTTACCCGATACCCTTTCAGATTTTTTATGCCTATGGTCTTCCGTTTTTCGACGAGTGCGAAAACAGTAGGATCGGCATGAATGTATGGATGAATACTGTCTCCAGCCGTTTGTGCATGGACTGGTTTTGCCCAAAACACACACGCAAAAAATACCGGAAATAAACATTTTTTTATCATGAAACAAAGGTAAAAAGAAAATTCGGGCTTAGATGATTCCCCTGTTTTTAAAGACTAAGACGTCTCTTTCTCTGCTCAAAAACGACAAGGGAAAGCGAATTAATTTAGAATCGATCTAAATTGATTAGGGTTTAAAATTTTCCATTCTTTTTTGAATCAGGGTATCATGTTTCTCATAAATTTGTCGCGCATTAAAAGAGTGAATAGCTAAGATTCGACTTCTTTAATATCCTGAATATGCGAAAATCGTTCAAAAAACCGCAAAGGAAAGCCTTTGTGATTCTTCATTTTCTATTCTTTTCAACCTTTTTACTCCAATTTCAGACTGCATTTGCTGACGGCAAGTCCGATTTCAAGGCCAATTGTGCCTCTTGCCACAAAGCAAGCGAGCAAAAACTGACCGGTCCCGGACTGAAAGGGGTGCTAAGTCGTATTCCGGAAGGTGACTGGAAATACAATTGGGTACATAACTCAGCTGGGCTGATCAAATCAGGCGATGCTTACGCCAACAAGATCTTCAAGGAGAACAGCGGCAGCGTGATGACAACCTTCCCGGGCTTGTCAAAAGAAACCATTGATGGCATTCTGGCTTATGCTGATAAGGGCGATGAACCAGCCAAGACAATTGTTGAAGGCCCGACACCTCCACCTGGATCAGAATCAACAAGCTCAGGTCTTGATCCATTCTGGGTTTTGCTTGCTGCCGTAGGTATCCTTCTGATTCTTGCCCTGGTACTTCGCTCTACCAAACGCGCCCTTAAGAATGTAGTAAACGAAAAAGAAGGTAAGGCTCCTGAACCCGACCGCGGTGTATGGGAAAGTTTCGTGTACTGGTGCGAAAACAACAAACGCATCGTAGCTGTTATCATTCTTTACTTTGTTTGTGTGGGAGTTAAAACCTGCTGGTATACCGTAAAAGACATCGGTGTTTACCAGGGTTATCATCCTGAACAGCCTATCAAATTCTCTCACAAAATCCATGCAGGTGACAACAGCATTCAGTGTGTATACTGCCACAGCGGTGCAGAGAAATCCAAAACTGCCGGTGTTCCTTCCGTGAACATTTGCATGAACTGTCACAAGGGTATTTCCGAGACTGCCAATGCAGGCAGCAAGGAAGAGATTGCCAAGATATACTACGCCGCCGGATGGGACCCTACCAAGATGGCTTATACAGGTGAACAACATCCTATTCAGTGGAACAAGGTACACGTGCTTCCTGATTTCGTATTCTTCCCTCACAGCCAGCACGTGATGGTGGGCAAGGTGGAATGTGAAACCTGTCACGGTGACGTGAAGAAGATGACCACTGTAGAACAATTCTCACCGCTTACCATGGGCTGGTGTATCAATTGCCACCGCACCACAGAAGTGAAGATGGAAGGCAATAAATACTATGACGAGCTGCATGAAAAGCTCAAGAAAAAGTACGGCAAACAGCCTATTACCGTTGCCAAAATGGGCGGTCTGGATTGTGCCAAATGCCACTATTAATATCCAAAAAGAAGTTCCTCACGCCTTTGGCGTGATCAACCAACAATAAGCAATAACCGATATGGGTAACACAAAAAAATACTGGAAAGGTTTAGACGAACTGAACGAGAATCCCGCATTTGTGAAGCAGCGCGATAATGAGTTCAATGAGTATGTTCCTGTGGACAAGTTCCTTGCCAACAGTTCGGTCATGGAAGAATCTTCCACCAGCCGCCGCGACTTTCTGAAGTTCCTGGGATTCAGCGTTACCGCTGCGACCCTTGCTGCCTGTGAAACACCTGTTACCAAAGTGGTTCCATACGTGGTAAAGCCCGAAGAAATTACTCCGGGTATGCCTAACTGGTACGCTTCTACTTATTACGACGGGCATGACTACTGTAGCATCATCGTTAAAACCCGGGAAGCCCGTCCCATTAAAATTGAAGGAAATGCCTTTTCCAAAATAAGCAATGGTGGTGTCAGTGCGCGAGTGCAGGCATCCCTGCTGTCACTCTATGACAACGATCGTTTCCGTGGTCCTCAAACCGGCAAAGGAGCCGACCTGAGCTGGGAAAAGGCCGATGCTGCGGTTAAATCAGGTATTGATAACGCCATCTCCTCCAGAAAAGACGTGGTGATCGTCTCCTCCACTATAATCAGTCCTTCTACCAAAGCCGCCATCGCCGAATTCACGGGTAAGCACGGTGCAAAGCATGTATCCTACGATGCCATTTCCTATTCCGGAATGCTGCAGGCCAACAAGAGTACTTTTGGTCACGCCTTTTTACCCACTTACCGTTTCGACAAAGCAAGCGTGATCGTAAGCTTCGGAGCCGACTTCCTGACCAACTGGATAAGTCCTATAGAACATTCCAAACAATATGCAGCCACCCGCCGCCTGAGCAAAGAGAAGCGGGAAATGTCCAAACATATTCAGTTTGAATCCATCCTTTCCCTCAGCGGCTCCAACGCCGATGAGCGTCACCCTATCAAACCATCCGATACAGGCGCTTATGTCTTAGCACTCTACAATAAAGTAGCGGGAGGGTCTCTGAGCGTTTCCGGAAAAGTGGATGACAAAGTGATTTCCGAAACAGCCAAGCACCTTGTCGAGAACAAAGGAAAGTCCCTGGTTATCTGCGGATCAAATGATGTAAATATTCAGGTAGTTGTAAACGCCATCAACCAGGCACTCGGCAACTACGGCATTACAGTGGATCATACCACCCCTGATTTTACCAAACAAGGTAATGACGAAGAATTCGTAAAGCTGGTAGAGAATATGCGTTCGGGCAATGTAGGTTCGGTTATTTTCTACAACTGCAACCCCGTATACACGGCTCCTGCCAAACTGAAATTTGCAGAAGCCCTTGCCAAGGTAGCTTCCAAGGTTTCCATGGCCAGTCGTCCGGATGAAACCACCGCTCTGTGCGATGTCATTTGTCCCGACCATAACTTCCTCGAATCCTGGAATGATCATAACCCAAGAAAAGGTCACTACAGCCTTCAGCAGCCTACCATCACCCCGCTGTTTGCTAAGAAAGGAGCTATTGAAGGAACACGTCAGGCTCAGGAAAGTATATTAAGGTGGTCTGGTAACAATACCGACTTCCATTCCTACATCACTTCCAACTGGAAGGCCATGTTCAACAATGCCGGTGATTCCCTGACTTATTGGAATCAAAGCCTTCATGACGGTGCCATTTTTGTAGAAGGCGTGGGTGGAGATGTCCCTGCTCAAGACGAGAAAAAAGACTCCAAACACGATCATAAGAAAGCGCTTGTCCCGATGGCGGTTGATGCGAATGCAAAAAACCCCAAGAAAGAGGAAGCGAAGGAAGAAGAACCGGTCAAACTTGACCTGGGTGCTGCAGCCACAGCTATCGCAGCCATAAAAGGCAGCACTACCGAAGTTGTTTTTTACGAGGCCACTGGAATGGGTAACGGACAACAGTCTAACAACCCCTGGTTACAGGAGCTTCCCGACCCTATCACCAAAATAACCTGGGACAACTGCATCACCATGAACCCTGCCGATATGGCCGAGGGAACATTGGGTGCCAAATTCAATGTACTGGAGCGTTTCGACCAGTTGGAAGACGCACCTGACACCGCCATTGTAACAGTCGACGGAGTAGCCCTTGCACCTCTTCCAGTATTCCCTCAGCCCGGTCAGGCCCTGGGAACAATTGGCATTGCCATTGGTTACGGAAGATCAAATGCCGGTAAAGCAGCCGACGGAATCGGAGAAAATGTTTACAAAGCCGTTCAGTGGTCTAACAATACCATGCAGTATTCGGCCAATGTGGCTTCCCTGGTTAAAGGAGAACATACATACGCCATCGCCTGTACCCAAACCCACCACACCATGATGGGCCGGGAAATTGTGAAAGAGACTTCACTCATGGCCTGGATGAAGGATGAGAAAGCCGGCAATGAAAAAGAAACCATTGTGCACAAAGGAGAAATAACCGATCCCACGAAAGTAAATCTCTGGAACGATTTCGATCGTCTCGGACACCAGTGGGCTTTGGCTATAGACCTGAATACCTGCATCGGTTGCGCCGCCTGTGTGGTGAGCTGCAATGCAGAAAACAACGTACCCGTGGTAGGCAAACTGGAAGTTCGTCGCAGCCGGGAAATGCACTGGATACGGATTGACCGTTATTACTCCAGTGATATGAGCAAGGCCAAAGGAAAAGCCGATCACCTGGGCAAGATTGATACGTACCGTAAGATGGAGCATGCAAGCACCGCCAATCCACGCGTGTTCTTCCAGCCCCTTATGTGCCAGCATTGCAACCACGCACCTTGCGAAACTGTTTGTCCGGTACTGGCCACCAGTCACAGTTCTGAAGGCCTGAACATGATGACCTACAACCGTTGTGTGGGAACCCGTTACTGCGCAAACAACTGTCCTTTTAAAGTACGTCGCTTCAACTGGTTCAACTATACCGGCAACCGCAACTTCGCCGATGTTAACCCAGGATTCGGAACAAATGATATCGGACGAATGGTGCTTAACCCCGATGTGGTGGTTAGATCCAGAGGTGTGATGGAAAAATGTTCCATGTGTGTACAACGTATTCAGGCTGGTAAACTGGAAGCCAAAAAAGGCGGAAGGAAAATCGTGGATGGGGAAATTCAAACGGCCTGTTCCCAGTCATGCCCTACCAACGCCATCATTTTCGGAGACCTGAGTGATCCGGAAAGCAATGTATCCAAATGGTTCGAAAACGAACGTCATTACAAGCTGCTGGAAGAAACCGGTATTCGTCCAAATGTCGCCTACCTGACCAAGGTGCGTAACACAGAGATGGAAGAGGAAGGCGAAAAAGAAGAGAAACACGAAGGAAAAGAAGAGAAGAAAGAAGAGAAGAAAGAAGAGAAAGCGCATTCCTGATTTGTTGAGTAAGACTGACTTAACTGAATTTTTGAAATAATTTAAAGCGAGATTATGCAACACGAAAGTGCCATCAGAGAGCCGCTCATCTTAGGACACAGAACCTATCATGACATCACAGAGGACATTGCAAGACCCATTGAAGGCAAAGCCAATAAATATTGGTACTTGGTTTTCACCATTGCGGTATGCACATTTACCTGGGGAATCGGATGTTTGTTTTACACCATCGGCACCGGTATTGGCGCCTGGGGTGCAAACAAAACAGTAGGCTGGGCATGGGACATCACGAACTTCGTTTGGTGGATCGGTATCGGTCACGCCGGAACCCTTATCTCTGCAGTACTTCTGCTCTTCCGTCAGAAATGGCGTATGGCTATTAACCGTTCCGCTGAGGCCATGACCATCTTTGCGGTAATGTGCGCAGCCATTTTCGTTACCATGCACACCGGACGTCCCTGGCTCGACTACTGGCTGTTTCCTCATGCAAACCAATTCGGTTCACTTTGGGTAAACTTTAACTCCCCTCTTCTCTGGGATGTATTTGCAGTATCTACTTACTTCTCCATTTCTCTGGTATTCTGGTATACCGGTCTTATTCCAGACTTTGCAACGATTCGTGACAGGGCTGTGAAACCCATGTCGAAATACATCTACAAAATGCTTTCCTTCGGCTGGAGCGGACGTGCAAAAGACTGGACCCGCTTTGAAGAAGTTTCCCTGGTACTGGCAGGTATTTCCACACCACTGGTATTCTCGGTTCACTCCATTGTATCCATGGACTTTGCCACTTCCATTGTACCGGGCTGGCACACGACCATTTTCCCTCCCTATTTCGTTGCGGGTGCTATCTTCTCCGGTTTCGCCATGGTGGAAACACTCCTGCTTATTGTACGAAAAGTGCTGAATCTGGAACATTACATTACTGTGAAGCACATGGAGTATATGAATATCGTGATCATCCTTACCGGTTCCATGGTGGGTGTGGCTTACCTCAGTGAACTCTTTATTTCCTGGTACTCGGGTGTGGAATATGAAGCCTACGCCTTCCTGAACCGTGCTACTGGTCCTTATTGGTGGAGCTATGCAGGCATGATGACCTGTAACGTTATCTCTCCTCAGCTCTACTGGTTCAAGAAAATCCGGACCAGTTTAACTGCCACTTTTATTCTTTCTATCGTGGTGAACATCGGTATGTGGTTCGAGCGCTTTGTAATCATTGTAACTTCTCTGCACAGGGATTATATTCCATCCAGCTGGACCATGTATCACCCAACCTGGATTGAAATAGGCATTTTTGCAGGCACCATTGGTATGTTCTTTACTTTTTTCCTGCTCTTCGCACGGGTGTTCCCGGTTATTGCGCTGAATGAGCTGAAAACCATATTAAAGGTTTCGGGCGAGAGCTATAAGAAAGAGGCAGCACAAGCACATCATTAATTCACATAAAAGCACTTTTCAATTATGAGCGCTAAAACAATTATACACGGAATATACAACGACGAGGAGAAGCTGAAAGAAGGAGCGATGAAGCTTCGTTCCGCCAGGATCCGGGTCAAGGAAGTATTCTCTCCCTTCCCCATTCACGGCATCGATCCAATCATCGGCATTGACCGTACCTGGATTTCCATCTGTTCGTTTATCTACGGCCTTACCGGTATGTCTCTTGCCCTGCTGATGACCTGGTATATGATGATCAGTGACTGGCCAACGGACATAGGTGGTAAGCCCAGCTTTTACTTTTACATGAACCTGCCTGCTTTTATCCCGGTTACCTTCGAATCAACTGTGTTTTGTGCTGGTCACGGAATGGCCCTTACCTTCTTCCTTCGCAGCTGGATACTGCCAGGTGTATCTCCCAAGAACCCTGATCCACGCACAACGGACAATATGTTCCTGATGGAAATTGAAGCCAAGCCGGAAGACGAAGCACGTATTACTGCCATGCTCAAAGCAAGCGGAGCAGCAGAAGTAAATGTTAAATAAGGAATGCATAGACTCTTTCATCCTATGAAAATGAAAATAAAAATGAAATACCTTGTTCTCGGGTCAATAGCGCTAACGGCTATGTCGTTCTTCGCTTCCTGCGACAAAATGGATCCGAACAGTCCGGGTGTGGAATACATGCCTGACATGTACCGGTCTCCTTCTTTTGAAACCAATTCCCTGACTACCGTCGGGAAGAACCACGATACCATTTGCTGCAACAGGTTGCCGGTTCCGGGAACCATTGCCCGTGGATTTATGCCTTATACACTGACCAATGACAGTACCGGTTATGGCCTGGCTGGACGTACGCTTCACAACCCACTTCCCAATACTCCCGAAATTACTGAACAGGGAAAAATCATCTACGGTAAATTTTGTGTTCACTGCCACGGTATCGCAGGCATGGGCGACGGAAAAGTGGGACTCAAATTGCCCGGACCTCCACCGGCATACAGCGGTGCAGCACTGAAAGATCTTCCCGAAGGGAAAATGTTTCATACAATTACTTACGGAAAAGGACTTATGGGATCTCACGCCTCACAGCTGAGCCAGGAAGATCGCTGGAAAGTGATCCGTTATGTACAGACCTTGCAAGGTAAAAAAGACGCCCCTGCTGAAGCTTCTAATAATGCAGATGCCAAACCAGCGGTAAAAAACGCAAAAAAGGGAAAAGTCAAATAATACAAGACCGTTAACGAATTAAGAGAATAAAGTAAACACGCACTTATATGGACACAAGCGGAATGAACTTAAACTACACTCTGAGTACCAAAACCAAAAACATTTGTTTGGGGTTAATTGGTATTGGTTTGGTGATCACTCTTATTGGCATTTTCTATCACCATCAGGATGCCTTGCAGATTCAACGGATCTGGTCTAACATCTGGGTGAACCTCTTTTTCTTTTTTGGGATAAGCCTTCTTGCTACTTTCTTCTATGCAGTACAGTACGCTGCGGAAGCTGCCTGGGCTGTAGCCTATAAACGCATCATGGAAGCCGTGATGAATTTTTTGCCGATTGGCTCTGTTCTGATTTATTTCTACTGTATCCTCGGAGTATTAGGCGTACACCATACCTGGAAATGGCTCGATTCTGCAGCTGTTGGTGCAGACAAAGCACTTCAGAATAAATCAGCCTTCCTTAACCCAGGAATGTTTTTGGTACTGACAGGTCTTTTTCTGGCCGCCTACATTGCCTACCAGCGCTGGACCTGTAAGATGTCTCTCGAAGCGGATGCAGGAGGAGATGGAGTAAAAATGTGGAAAATGAACCAGCGCAAGGCTGCCATCTTCCTGGTGTTTTTTGGTTTCACCTCCGTTGTAGGATCCTGGTTCTGGCTCATGTCTATTGACGCACATTGGTTTTCCACTCTTTTCGGTTGGTACGTTTTTGCCGGACAATGGGTTGGTGCTATCATCGTTTTTAACCTCATCGGCCTGCACCTCAAAAGCAAGGGCCAGGGTGAATTCCTGAACGACAGTCACCAGCATGATATGGGCAAATGGATGTTTGCAGTCAGTTTCCTGTGGACTTACCTTTGGTTCTCCCAGTTCATGCTTATCTGGTACGCCAACCTTCCTGAAGAAGTTGCCTATTACCAGGCGCGCTGGGACGATTATCGCTGCATGCTCTGGACCATGTTCTTTGTAAACTTTGCATTGCCTATGATCATGCTGATGTCCCGTGATGCCAAACGTAACCGTACATTCATCTTTATTGTAGGCTGTATCATCTTCTTCTTCCATTGGGTAGATACATTTATCATGATCATGCCGGGAACAATGGGTGCTCAAGGCCATATTGGACTGATGGAGATTGGCATGTTCCTGGCCAGCACAGGAGGATTTGCATTGTATACCCTTAAGCAACTTGCCAAGGCGCCACTGCTGGTAAAGAATCACCCTTACCTGGAGGAAACACTGCATTTCCACATTTAATTTATAACAACAGACTAGACTAACGAAAAATAAGAGATGATATGGTTCAGTTACTGATTTATCTGGCAATAGTACTTCTGATCGTTGCGGTAGCACAGCTCGCCCGTGTGTTCGAACTTGCATCGGCTTTAAAAGGAGGGCTTAAAAACAAGCCTACCGAAAGGGATAACCGTATCAACGGAATACTCTGGATGGTTTATCTGATCGCCTTCTTCGCGTTTATTATCTGGCAGCTATTAAGCTACGGGCCACGCATGCTCCCAGAGGCTGCATCCGACACCGGAGTGAAGCTCGACTGGCTGTTCAATTTCAACATGATCATCATCTTCATTGTATTTGTAATCACCCATGTAATTCTGTTCTACTTTGCATTTAAATACTACGGCAGAGACAAAAACCGCGCAACCTTTTTCCCACACAACAACAGGCTGGAGCTTATCTGGACTTCCGTACCTGCCGCAGTTCTTGCCGTTATTATCTTCCTGGGACTGAAACTCTGGTCAGAAATCACCACTCCTGCCAACGACAAAACGTCTGAAGTAATTGAAATCTATACCAAGCAGTTCGACTTCACCGTACGTTATGCCGGTGCCGACAACACCCTTGGCAAAGCCAACTACAAGCTGGTTCAGGGCGCCAATATTCTTGGTCTTGATTCAACCGATACAAATGGCTGCGACGACAAAATCGTAAAAGGCGAACTTCACCTTCCTTTGAACAAGGAAATCAGTTTCAAGATACGCTCTCAAGATGTGATACACTCTGTTTACTTCCCCTACCACCGTGCCCAGATGAACTCTGTTCCTGGTATGACCACACTGATTCACTTCAAGCCTACCATCTCCACGGCAGAGATGCGTAAGAAGCTGAAGAACGATAAATTCGACTACTGGATTCTTTGTAACAAAATATGCGGAACCAGTCACTACGCCATGAAACTGATGGTGGTTGTGGAAACCCCGGAGGAATACAGTGCCTGGCTGAAGAAGCAACCTGAGTTTATGCCTAAAGCTACAGCATCCTTACCACCGGCACCCGCAGCAGTAGAGCCGAAGAAGGAAGAGAAAGGAATGTAATTTTTAACAGAACGATCAAACACTAGCAATATATATGTCAATGGATATTCACGCAACACACGATCTGAACGATGCTCATGCCGGTCACCACGACCATGAGCACCATCATGAGGAGTCTTTCGTTTCGAAATACGTCTTCAGTATGGACCACAAAACCATTTCCCGCCAGTTCCTGATCACTGCGGTGATCATGGCTGTAGTGGGGATGATGATGTCTGTTATGTTCCGTCTGCAGCTTGCCTGGCCGCACGAAGGCTTTGCTCTCACCAACTTCATCCTGGGCGACAAATGGGCACCTAAAGGCGTTCTGGATCCGAATATGTACATGGCCCTTGTTACCCTCCACGGTACCATCATGGTATTTATGGTGCTTACAGGAGGATTGAGCGGAACATTCAGTAACCTGCTCATTCCTTATCAGGTGGGAGCACGCGATATGGCTTCCGGCTTTTTGAATATGCTTTCTTATTGGTTCTTCTTTGCCTCCAGTATGGTTATGCTGTTGTCCTGCTTTATCGAGTCGGGTCCTGCTTCCGGAGGATGGACGGTTTACCCACCACTCTCTGCCGTAGCTGAATTCATGCCCGGTTCCGGACTGGGAATGACGATGTGGCTGGTATCCATGAGCCTGTTTATTGTCTCCTCCCTGTTGGGTGGTTTGAACTATATCATCACCGTCATTAACTTCCGTACCAAGGGTATGTCCATGACACGCCTTCCGCTTACTATCTGGGCCTTCTTTATCACAGCTATCCTGGGCGTACTTTCCTTCCCTGTTCTTTTCTCCGCCGCGCTGCTTCTTATCTTCGACCGCAGCTTCGGCACCAGCTTTTATCTGAGCGACATCATCGTGAACGGAGCCCCCCTCGAACAAACCGGCGGAAGCCCAATTCTCTATCAACACTTATTCTGGTTCCTGGGTCACCCGGAGGTATACATTATCCTGTTGCCTGCTCTGGGGCTTGCATCTGAAATTATTTCGGTGAACTCCCGCAAACCCATCTTTGGCTACCGTGCCATGATAGGTTCCATGCTGGCCATCGGTTTCCTTTCCTTTATCGTTTGGGGTCACCACATGTTTATCACCGGTATGAATCCTTTCCTGGGTTCCGTGTTTGTATTTACCACACTGCTTATCGCCATTCCTTCTGCTGTAAAGGCCTTCAACTACATCACCACCCTCTGGAAAGGAAATATACAGTTTACACCGGCCATGTTATTTGCGGTGGGACTCGTATCTACATTCATTTCAGGCGGTGTAACCGGTATCATCCTGGCCGACTCGGCACTGGATATTCCTATTCACGACACCTATTTTGTAGTTGCTCACTTCCACATTGTAATGGGACTTTCAGCAATCCTTGGAATGATCGGTGGTGTTTACCACTGGTTCCCAAAACTGTTCCTGAGGAAAATGAACAAAACGATGGGCTACATCCACTTCTGGATAACCTTTGTATGCGCCTACGGTGTATTCTTCCCCATGCACTTCCTTGGACTGGCCGGGGTTCCCCGCCGTTATTACACCAACTCGGAGGTTCCCATGTTCGACAACCTGATGGACATAAACGTACTCATTACCTGCTTTGCTATACTGGCAGCGCTTGGACAAGTACTCTTCCTGTTTAACTTCTTCTACAGTATGTTCCGTGGAGAAAAATCAGAACAAAATCCTTACAATGCCAATACACTGGAGTGGACCACCCCGATGAAACACACCCATGGCAATTGGCCTGGCGCTCTTCCTGTTGTTCATCGCTGGCCTTATGATTACAGCAAACCCGGTGAAGAAGCCGACTTTATTCCTCAAACCGTACCCCTGCGCCCAGGCGAAGTGGACGGAGGAGGCCATCACTAATCGGCATGACAAGAATATTCAAATGTCTCTACATCTTCGTAGGGACATTTTTTTTCCTGCATTCTTCCTCCCTGGCCCAGACCGATATGATGGACAGCCTGCGGGTTTCCTTTCACTACAAACCCAAGCCTGTATTTGATTTTGGAACAAGGAATTCATTTGTTGAAAACACCCGCGCGGACATTTGGGGTATAATCGGAGGAATCTCCTATCATAAAAAAGTAAGAATGGGTCTGGGATACAATTACCTGATTTCTGACCTCACTCATCCGCTATTCTTTCCCGACAGAGGCATTCTGCAAACGGTAGTCATGCACCTTAAGCTGAACTACCTGGCTGCCTGGTTTGAATACGTTTATTTCAAAAACAAACACTGGGAATTCAGCATCCCCCTACAGGTCGGAGTGGGCGAATCAAAATACACTTACACTTATCAAAACACTTATTATACCCGTGATGCCGGCTGGATCGTATTGTATGAACCCACGATTGAAACCAAATTCTATTTCTTTCCCTGGCTGGGAGCCTATGTGGATGTGGGATTGAGACTGATGTTGAAAAACAACAAGGCCATAGGCCGTGATTTCAATTGCCCCATGTATGCTTTCGGCCTGTTTCTGGCTTACGATGAATTATTTAAGGCCGTTTTTCCCCACTCGAAGCTGGGACAGAAGCTGTAAGATCCTTATGCCTTTGTCATGGGGTTATTCACTTGTTGGGACCGGATGTCGATGCCAAACTGGATTTCCATTAACTTTGCCTGAACAAATAGATTCAGTAGCCTTTAAATGAACCCAAATATAGATCCCGCCGAAGAAAATCTGAGCCCAGCCGAAAAGGAAGTGGAGAAGCTTTTGCGTCCCCAGGAGTTCGGTGATTTTGCGGGCCAGGATATTGTGGTGGAGAACCTGAAAATATTTGTACAAGCTGCCAAACAAAGGGGCGAAGCTCTGGACCACGTACTACTCCACGGTCCTCCGGGATTAGGAAAGACCACACTTGCCAACATCATTGCCCAGGAACTGGGAGTAAACATCCGGGTTACTTCCGGACCGGTTCTTGACAAACCCGGAGATCTCGCGGGCCTGCTTACAAACCTGGAAGAATTCGATGTGCTTTTTATAGACGAGATTCACCGGCTGAGCCCGGTGGTGGAGGAATACCTTTATTCGGCTATGGAGGATTACCGTATCGACATCATGCTCGACAGCGGACCCAACGCCCGCAGTGTACAGATAAAGCTTAACCCCTTCACTCTTGTTGGAGCCACTACCCGCTCCGGACTGCTCACATCCCCGCTCCGCGCCCGTTTTGGCATAAATTCCAGACTTAACTATTACGACTCCTCACTGCTTAAACACATCATCACCCGATCAGCCGAAATTTTGAAGGTCAGTATCCATCCGGATGCAGCTTTTGAAATAGCCAGACGCAGCAGGGGCACACCCCGTATCGCCAATGCCCTGCTCCGGAGGGTAAGAGACTTCGCCCAGATAAAAGGAGACGGAACCATTGATATGGATATTGCCCACTTCGGACTAAGCGCCCTCAATGTGGACAAAAACGGACTGGACGAGATGGACATACGAATCCTCTCGGCCCTCATCGATAAATTCAAAGGAGGACCTGTCGGACTTACAACTATTTCCACAGCTGTAGGTGAAGAGGCCGGCACCATAGAAGAGGTATACGAACCCTTTCTGATTCAGGAAGGTTATCTTGTACGTACACCCCGCGGCAGACAGGCCACCGAACAAGCCTACAAGCACCTGGGGCGAAAGCCTGGCCCGGGATCGGGCACCTTGTTTACTGAAATTTAATTTTTCCCCTGAACTTAGATTCCTCCCGGATCACTTGTTCATCGGATCGCTCTCCTTCTGAACAGGACAGCCAACAGGCTTTGATTCCGGCAGATGTAAATAAATTACGATTTACGTTGCATGCATTTCAAATAAATCATGGATATTTAATGAACCTTTAGCCTTAATCTCATGGGCCTTAAAAGCCGATATACTGTTTGGTTTATAGGAGAATATCTGGAGGCAAACACGGATCATTTCGAAAAAGCGAAAATAAGGCTTACATTTAATCTAGCCTCCCTCATTTTACTTTTTCTTGCTCCATTGCTGCCTGTACTGTT
>Ga0207114_1124_pt1 | contig 20799 bp, 18 predicted proteins | sample Alteio_BWMinHeat_70_FD_153560 | JGI IMG/M metagenome (GOLD analysis project Ga0207114, IMG submission 153560) | Enriched cells from forest soil in Barre Woods Harvard Forest LTER site, Petersham, Massachusetts, United States -... | ecosystem: Environmental > Terrestrial > Soil > Temperate forest >... | reverse complement strand
ATAGAAAGGCAGCGGTCTTGTAAACCGCCTCATGCTGGTGCGAATCCAGCCGTCGGCTCTTGAACGTCACGATGGTGTAGTGGATGGCATTGGACTCTCCTAAGGTCCAGGTCCTGGTTCGACTCCAGGTCGGGATAATGTTGGGCCCTGCGGGTGTGACGGACGGCACGGCAGTCTTCGAAACTGCAAGACGAGGTTCGATTCCTCGGCGGGGTGCTTTACGTCCTCGGGGTGTGATGGAATCGCATACGACCCTGCGAAGGTCGGGGATCAGGTTCGACTCCTGACGAGGATATTGCTGACGCTGGAGCCAGACGGCCAGGCAACCGGCTGCAACCCGGTCGAAGTGGGTTCGATTCCCACCGGCGTCTCTGACGGCCAACTGCCGGTTCGGACTACATCTGTTAAATGTTGCGTCTGAACCACTTTCTTCGTTGGCCGTCTATTCGATAAGTGACTGGCCGCGGCGACTGCCGGTTGGGGTACATCGGTTGTCGGTTCGAATCCGACCACCCACCCTTTGGACGTTTGGTGGGTGTAGCTCAATTGGATAGAGCAATGGTCTGACCAAACCTTCGTCGCCGTGGCCTTGAAAACAAAGACCGACTGCCGGTTTGGAGTACATGCCTTAAGAGCCGGAGGTCTCTGACCAAAACCTCGTCGGTCTTTTGAAAACACACCCGACTGCCGGTGTGGAGTACATGGTAAACCAGGTTCGATTCCTGACCGGCCGAATGAAGAAATCGCTCGGCCGGGGCTCTGCCCAAACTTTCGTCGGGTGTTTTTGATTGTGGTCCGACTGCCGGCTTGGAGTACATGGATCCGATGTCCGCGAGGACGTGTGGGTTGCAAGTCCCACCGGCATCACTTGATGCTGTGGCGGAAAGCAGACGCGTCGGAAAAACTCTGACCAGACCTTCGTCGGACCTTTTTGTAGAAGGGAGGGCATGATGGCGAACAAGAGCTTGTTCTCGAGTCTGAAGAGCCTGTTGCCGCGGGCGGATGCCCGCAACGAAGAGGGCGCCCGCGCCTATCAGTTGCCGCCGAAGCATGCTTTGGCCCAACTGGCGGCGACGGGCTGCTTCCACGGCACCTTCTACGCACAATCGGAGCAGCAACTGGCCACGCTGATGTCTTTGGTGAGCCAGGTTGACGATAACGCCTACCTGGCCAAGCTCGCCGTCTACAGCCGTGAGCGCGCTTTCATGAAGGACATGCCGGCCGCGCTGCTGCTGGTTCTTTCGAAGCGGGATCGCGTCTTGTTCCGCCGCGTGTTTGAGCGCGTGGTGGACAACGGCCGAGTGCTGCGCACGCTGTTCCAGATGATCCGCTCGGGCCAGTTCGGGCGCAAGAGCTTGTCGTACGCGTTGCAGCGTGCTTTTCAGCGATGGTTGAACGAGGCGAGCGTCAGCCGTCTTTTGGCAGCCTCGATCGGTAATGATCCGAGCTTGCGGGACGTTCTCCGCATGGCGCGTCCGACGCCGAAGAATAACGCCCGCCGCGCGCTGTTTGGCTGGCTGACCGGCAAGCCGGTCGAGAAGTGGGCGCCGGCTTCGGTCGATGACCTGCCGTCGGAAGTTCGCGCTCTCGATGCGTACCGCAAGGCCGCGTCGGCTGAGGAGCAGGTGTCGATTCTGAGCAACGCCCAGTTCCGCTGGGACCTCCTGGCGGACGCCGCTCACAGTCCAGCTGTCTGGAAGGCAATTGCCTACCAGATGGGTCCGCAAGCGTTGCGCATGAACCTGAATACGCTTCTCCGTCACGAGGTTTTGAACGATGCAAAGATGGTCAACTTCGTCGCAACCAAGATTGCCGACAAGGACGAGATTCGCTGCTCACGGCAGTTCCCGTACCAGTACCTGGCGGCGTATTTGAACGCTGAGGACGGTCTGCCGCAGAAGATCAAGGCGGCCCTGGGTCAAGCCGCTGAGATTGCTTGCGGCAACGTCCCGGAATTTCCCGGTCCGGTGGTCATTGGTCTGGACGTGTCGGGTTCGATGCAGTCGGCGATTACGGGTCGTCGCGGTCGAGGCGCTACGAGCAAGGTTCGCTGCGTGGATGTGGCGGCGCTTTTCGCAGCCGCGATTCTGCGCCGCAATCCTGACAGCGTTTTGATCCCGTTCGACGACAAGGTGCACCGCGTCAAGGTCGATCCGCAGGATGCGATTCTGAGCTTGGCCGCCCGCCTGGCCAAGTTCGGTGGCGGCGGCACCAACTGCTCGTTGCCATTGGCTGAGGTCAACACCAAGTACCGGAAGCGCCGGTTTGCCGGCTGCGTGTTGGTGAGCGACCAGGAGAGCTGGATCGGTACGGGTCGACACGGCTCGACGGCTGTAATGACGGCGTGGCGGGAGTTCGTGAAAAACCAGGTTCGTTTGCAGGGAGACCTTGCTGGCCCCAAGCTGGTTTGCGTTGACCTGCAACCCTACACCACGACTCAGGCTGCGGACCGTTCGGACATCCTGAACGTCGGCGGTTTCAGCGATGCCGTGTTTAGCGTGGTCGCCTCGTTCCTGGGCGACGAAGCGAATCGTTTCGTCGCTGAGGTGGAGGCGATCGAACTGTAACCACAAAAGGCGGGACAGAGCCGTTTTGGTGAGTCCCGCTTTCTTTTCCAAATCCGGATGATTAGGTCAAGAGTTCGAAACTCAGACGGTCGCAGAGCTCCAAAGGCGACAACCTATATGCCAAAGGTAATTACGGTTTTGTTTACCATCTTGACCCATGGGTCTAGCTGCCCTTTCACAGGTGATCCGCGTTCCATGCCAGCCGGACACGAGCATTACGAACATATAACGACCTGACGTGTCTTCATATAATCGTCTAAAAGCAAACATCAGAGCGAGATTTGAAACATGGCGAAGCGTACTGCCAAGGCCAAGACCAAAGGAAAGGCCGAACCGGGCTTACTTAAACGGCTTCGGGCGCATTTTCGCGCCGATCCTGCAAAATTGCCCGTCGTGGAACAGAATTTCGCTTTTTATGAGCGCCCCAATCTGCACCTTGCCATCGAGGAATTGTTCAATCCACCGGAATGGAATGCAAAGCTAATCGGCATCGTTGTGCCGGAGGAGTACCATTCGGTTACGCTATCCAAGCTATCGCAGCGAGTTTCGGCCCAACGATTCCAGGAAGGCCCTGTTGAATACATCGATGTACCGCTGGCTGGCGATCGGCATCTGGCTTGCGTGAAACGCGGGCTTTATTTCTTATCCGCCGACAACGTGCCGATCGTTATGTTGATTTCGCAAGAACAATACAGTCGCAACCCAAGCATTGTCGTCGAGGTGATGGCCGTCGACCGCGGGGCCGCCGAGGGTTTTGTTCGTCGCGTGACCCGGCTCACGAGGCATGGCAACGCGTATCGAGGGCAAGTCTTGTCAGTTGAGGAAGGCTGTTTTGGCGAGTTGACCGTCCAGTTTCATCGCTTGCCGCGCATTGGCCGAGAAGAGATCATTCTTCCGGAATCGTTGCTGCAGCGCATTGAACGGCATTCCTTAAGTTTCAGCCGCCACGCCGAGAAATTGAGGGCTGCTGGCCGCCATTTGAAACGCGGCATTTTGCTGCACGGACCACCCGGCACGGGAAAAACCTTGTCCGCCATGTACCTGGCGACGCAGATGGAAGGGCGGACAGTGTTGCTCCTGACCGGCGGCGGCATCAAATGCATTGAAACGGCCTGCAAACTCGCGCGAATGCTGTTGCCTGCCACAATTATCCTAGAAGATGTGGACCTCATCGGAACGGAACGCGACCATCAAACCGTCGGCGCCAACGCCTTACTCTTTGAACTGCTTAACCAAATGGACGGTCTGGCCGAAGACGCTGACATCCTTTTCATTCTCACCAGCAATCGTCCCGAAATTCTGGAGCCGGCGCTGGCCGCACGACCGGGTCGAATCGACCAGGCAATTGAGGTCCTGCTCCCCGACGATGATTGTCGGCGGCGCCTTTTCGACTTGTACGGCGTAGGCCTCAAACTAGAAGTAAGTGACTGGGACGCGCTAATTGACCGAACGGCTGGCGTGAGCGCCGCCTTCATCCGGGAATTGCTGCGCAAGGCGGCCGTCTATGCCGCGGAGGAGTGCGGCAACAGGGAACTGGTCGTGCGTGAGGAACACCTCCAAGAGGCACTTACCGAATTGCTCGTTGAAGGCGGTACACTTACGCAGAGTCTTCTGGGGGCGACGCCCGCGCCCGCCGCCTCATCATCACCACATTAGGCTGGTTTTCGTAGACGCCTTGGAATCGAATCCCCTCGTCATTCTCGTCAGGGTCATTAACGCCGAGTTATTCTGCCATTCAGTCCTTGGTGAGGAAGCAAACTTGCGTAGAGACGAAAAGGATTAGATGTCGATTTTATGCTTCGGTTTAGATACACGTGGGAGAAGTTAGCGATGCGGGACGAGTTGCAATTTCTGAAGGGCAACGAGAATCTGTCGCGGCTATTGAGCCATTACGCTTCTACAGGCGCTGCCGATCGGGAGACATGGCAGGATCGGGTCATGGAGCTGGAAGGGGCCGACAGCCAAGGGTTGGTCAAGCTTCATGGCATTCTCCTTGCCTACAGCTGGATCGAACAGAACACCGGGTCAAGTTCATTTTTACAACCGGGAGTTGTCCGACAATGCTATCGGATCACACCAGCAGGGCTCAAAGCACTAAAGACGGTAGTAGTCAAGAATATCGAAGGCGCTGACGGCGAAAGCGCGGCCGCATGATCTAATACGTCTGCACCGTAGAAATTATTCAGGGAATCCTGTGTTTGACCGCAACGTTGGGCGTCTATAATACTCGTATGCGAATGATCCGCCAGAATTTCCTAAGTTAACGCATCTCCATCGGTGCGATCTGTGCGCGCTCACGCACATGTTGCGCTCTGCCTCTGACCCAACTTCACTATCACTATTTGTCACCGCGCATCGCGTAACTAGTGGCCCGCGCTGCGCATGGAGGAAGATGCGATGAATCCCAAGAAGCAGAAGATCAAAAATCGCCGCCGCGCTCGCAAGCTGGCGGATGAGGCATGGGACGCTGTCGACGCTGGCAACCTCGATCTCGCGGAGAAGATTATTCGCCGATCCGTCGATGCTCAGCCGGACAATCCGGTCCTGTGGAACGATCAAGGGCTGATCCTGGGCATGCGGCAAAAGGAGATGGAATCGGCCGAGGCGCTCCGGGTGGCGATCCACCTTGCGCCCACTTTCGCGGATGCCTACGCCAACCTCGCGGCCCTGCGTTTTCGGCAAGGCTTCACCAAGGAAGCGACCGGGCTGCAAGCGGAGGCGGTCAAGCATGCGCCCGAGAACCTCGGCTACGCCGAGCGCCTGGTGGCGTACCGTGCGGTCGCTGGCCAACCCGCCGAGGCGCCACCGGCAGCGCCGGTGGGATCGCCGCCGGACGAGGCAATGACCGATTCGCCGTGGCGGCCAACGGAACTTGACTGGCGCGGGCTAGGAAACCGGCTCACGTGCGATGGCTACGTGGTGATGCCACAGCTCGTTGATGCAGCGACCTGCGCGGATCTTCGTGGCATGTTCGACCACGACGCCTTGTTTGCGAAGACGGTCGTCATGGATCGACCCGAGTTTGGGCTCGGTGTTTATCGCTATTTCTGCGCACCGATCCCGAAGGTGGTAGACCAGCTTCGCCGCGCGGTCTATCCACATGTCGCCCGGATCGCCAACGATTGGCAGCAGCTCCTGAACGAACCCCAGCGATTTCCGGACGAGTGGGCCGACTTCCATGATGAATGCCAACGTGCGGGGCAGGCGACGCCGACCCCGATTCTCCTGAAATACGGGCCCGGCGGTTTCAACGCGCCGCATCGCGACCTGCGTGGCAGCGTGTTCTTCCCAATCCAAATGGCGGTTGTCCTTAGCCCATGCGCGGATCCGCCAGAGGGATTTCGTGGCGGCGCGTTTCTGTTGTGCGACGTTCCGCCGGGCAAGAAGTTGCGCCGCCGGGAAATCGCGGCCGGGCTGGGCGATGGCATTCTGTTCTGCACGCGCGATCGGCTCGTGCCGGTCGGTGGTGCTTACGGTTTGCAACCGGTCAAGCACGGCGTGACTCCGATCACAGCAGGCATGCGCTATGTGCTCGGCGTACCGTTCCACGAGTATCGATAACGCCGCCCCATCAAGCGGGCGCCCGATGGAACGCTAATGCCAATGAGCACGAACCACCGCGGCAGCGTCCGGGAAACTAAAGGCTAGGTCAAATGCGAAAAACTCGATGGACAAGGCATGCACTTTGCGATACAAAGTAAAACGATTTCAACGGGTCGCGACGAAGTACCGGGTCCGGAACGAGCTCTGTCACGACGCAGGATAGGGAGAACAGAATTGTCTGCGGGACCGCTGACGATCGGGCTTAACGGATCGCTTCACATCCGCGAGGAGCGCCTGTCGATACGGTGTGACGCGTGCCGTTTGATGTATGTGAGCGATATACATCTTCGGCGGACACGTTCCGATAATCTCTGTCGGCAGGTAATCGAATCCGCGCGCTCTTCCGAAATAGATGCTCTACTATTGGGTGGCGACCTGGTAGATGGGCCGGCGGAATTAGGCAAGCTTTGCGATTTGGTCGACGCGCTCTGCGAGGTAGCGCCAGTCTTCGCTGTCGGCGGCAACCACGACAGAAATGTCGGTATGGATCGAGTCCGCGACGCGGTAGTGAGCGGCGGGGGTAAATGGATTCATGCTGGCGCCGCTCGACTATCGCATGGTTCTCGAGTGATTGCCGTGTCCGGCCCCGACGCGGCGTCTTTACCCGAGGCTGATTTTCAAGTTCTGTGCGCGCACAACCCGCGCGTCTGGAAAACTGCGCGTCAACATGGCTATGACCTGGTTCTGGCCGGGCATCTCCATGGCTGTCAAGTGGTTGCGTTTGAGTATCGAAACCGTCTGTTTCCCGGAGCGGTTTTCTACCCTTATTGTTATTTAAGCCATCAGTATGGATCGACTCGGCTGGTTGTGAGTCGCGGCGTTAGTGATCTCGTGCCAATCCGCTGGCGGTGTCCGCGGGAGGTTGTTTTGTGCCACGTGTGAAGTCAACGCACCAGCAAGGCCTACCGATGAACTTTCAGGCCATTTGCGAACGATGGAATGCACTTTATGCCAGAATCTCGTCAATCCTGATTGCGGTCAGAAGTATTGTGCGCGGACTTTCGCTGTTCATGTCTGCCAGGCCTAAGACACCATTGCGAGTCTTGTGCATCATGGCGTTCGACACGCTTCATATGCTTCGCAACGCGAAACCACTGCCGATGCCTAAACTTAGAATGCTGGCAGCATTGCTCGACTTCGGAGCTTGCGCCAATGCGGCTTTCGATAATAAGGATTGTTGCCTCCACGAGTTTCGTACGACGCTGCAGCTGCTTGAAGAAGCTGGAATCCGTTCGTCCGTGGTCGAATATCTGCGAAGACTTAGGGACCTGGAGAGCAGACGTCCATTGCCCGGCGGAGATTATTGGCAATTTCAAAAAGTGAGTCTGTACCGTGAAGCCGTCGTGCGGCTTTCGCTTGGAATGGTGGCCACGACAGCCAATGGCAACCAGTGCCTCGACGAGACAATCCGCGCGACCTACTGCGATGCTGATCTCAATATCCTTTTTCGAATCGTGATGCAGTGCCAGATCATCGACGACGTGCTGGACTGTTCAAAGGATTTGTCCGCTGGATTGCCCAGTTTTCTGACGGCTTCCAAGTCACTCCCGCAGGCATTTGAACTAACTTGGTTGGCAGTACTTGCCTATGCCGACGCTCGCAACTTGCCACGAACTGGCGATGTTTTCCCCCTGCGATCAGCACTATTTCTAGTATCGACTTGTACGAAGCTGGTAATTGTTCTAGGCCATTGGAGGCAACGAAATCTAGATCGCCACGGAACCCCGCTCCCGTTTCGCCCACGTCGCGGCCTCGGCACCAGTGTTGGCCAAATTCCCCACCCCACGGGGAGAGGTCGCGCCTGGGGGCGACGTGGGGGACACTGTAGCCAAACCGGGGGGATGGCCAGGAGCCCCCTGGGACGTTTGGGTGGCCCGGGCGACTGCAGTTAAATGCCAAGCGTAATGACCGTTTGAGTTAGCATCTGCGCACAGTCGAACTTGCTCAACTCCATTCCAGACATGCATTGACATCGGGTCTCGTTCTATGTCAAAAACGGGTCAGATTCGGGTTTATTCAGGTTCGCGGAAAAAAGGGGTTCGATATGAGATTCGATGCGATGAGCTGGGTTGGCTTGATCTTGTTGGGCCTGGTGGGCAATGCCGGTCCAGAGACTACGGATGTTGCAAAAAGCCGGAGCGCAACAGAAACGCAGACGGATCATAAGACCGCTTTGAAACCGCCGCAGCTGATTCATTACGCTCAATCGAGGGTCATTGCTTTCTCTCCGGATGGAAAAACCGTTGCCTCTGGAGGCGGCTTCGTATGCCTTCATGACCTGACCACCGGACGACTGCTTTGGCGAGCTAGAACCGATTTCAAACAACAGGAAACTTGCGCATTTCTTGTCTTCTCTCCCGACGGAAGATATTTGGCTGCGGCCTACAAGGGAGGCTTCATCGGCTCGCCTGATTACGTCGTGCTTTGGGAAGTCGCGCCCGGAAGAAAACTTCAGAAGCAACGAATCCTGTTCGCCAGACCGCGGGGGGACAACGACTTGCCGACCACCGTCCACAACCTCTCCTTTTCGCCTGACAGCAAAACAATAGTTTCCGGAAGCCCTGATAGAACGATCTATCTGTGGGATACGCCCACTGGTAAAGAACTTCGCCACTTTAAGGGAGGAGTAACGGCGGCCTTTGCTTCGGACGGCCGGAGCTTAGCTTGTGTGAACCACGACGGTACGATTCGCCGTCGGCAAATTACGACTGGGGATCTGGTCAATGATAGGAAGCAGGCAGCGCCAAGAGACTTTATTTATGTCCAACAGGCGGCCTTCTCTCCCGATGGCAGGAGGTTGGCCCTATGCGACGAATACACGCTCTCCCTTAAGGATGTGGAAACGGGGGAGGTCATAACCCGCATAGATTTTCAGGGAGATGCTATTGGCTCGGTTGACTTCACTCCGGACAGCCAGACCTTGGCCGTTGTCACGAGAGGTGAACACGGTTTGGGTGGATTCATTCGTTTCATTGATGCGAACACCGGATTAGAACGTTCTGATTTCAAAACTACGCGCGAATGGACCGGCTCTCTGGCTTTTTCTTGTAATGGCCACTTTATCGCTTTCGGAGAGAACAATGCCTTACTATCCAAAAACATCGTACGCTCCTTCTGCAAACTCCTGGGTTTGTACTGGGAAGAGAACGTGGTAAGGATTCAGGACCTGGCCGTGGTCTTGAAATCGGCAGAAAAGCCGACACACGAAGCGAAAACCCAGCCCGGCAAGGGAGTGCTCCAAGCCGAGATCATCGCCAACCAGCAGACTTATGAATGTAATTTGGGCGGACGCACGGCGGAAGAGTTTAGCGACCGGATTGGTTCGGGAAACTATCCGCCCGGCCCTCGGGTAAACCTGATTTTCAAGCTACGAAATGTCAGCAACCAAAACGTGACGCTCTTCAATCCAGACAGGGCGTTGTCGTCCTTATACCTGTTCGGTCCAGGGGCCATGAATCTCCCGTTGTATTCCCATCAAACCGGAGTTGGTCCTGGCGGTCCACCTCCTGAATATCTGGCTCTGGCCCCCGGCGATAGCTTTTCGTTTCCGGTTACCGAGTTGAGCGGGGAATGGGACTCTAGCCGATATTGGTTGACTCCTGGCGAATATACCATTCGCGCATGCTATTTTTGCTGCGTCTCACCGGCGCCGGAGGGGGCTTCTATGCTATTCGACAGTCAATATGGATGCATCTCGGTTTGCACTGCGCCACTGAAAATAAACGTTGTGGCAAGCAAATGACCATTCAGCTAAGGTTTCAAGATCGTCTAGTTGGAAGAAGTCGACTTTTGCAAGCCCGGCGCGCCGGGCAATGTTGTGACAGCTTTTGAGGATGGCGGCCCGGGTCAGGGGCCGGGATCGGTCGCGGCCCGAATAGAACAGCCAGGTTTGAGGTCGGAAGGCCTTCCAGTACTCCCGCAGAGCCGCCAACAGCTTGGGAGAGAGCATCACATAGCGATCCTTCTTCCCCTTGCCCTGACGCACACGGATGACGGAATGGGTTCAGGAACTGCAAGGCGCGGACACCAAGGCCCGTTCCCGCGCTGCCTTCGCTCTCGGCCGAATGGCTCATCCTGCGGTCGTGCCTCACCTGATCAATGCCTTGAAGGACGACGAACCTTTTGTCCGCTGGACCGCCGCGTTCTCATTGAGCGTGATCGGCACCGGCGCGGAGGCGGCAGTCCCTGCCTTGGTAGGGGCCTTGGGTGACCCGGAGGACTATGTCCGCGAGCAGGCCTGCGGCGCCATGGTCAGCATAGGCCCGGAGAAGATTCCGCCAGGCCTGGCGCTGGAACGGGCACTCGAAGACCCGTCGCACGCCGTGAGCGTGCAGGCGGCCCGGGCTAGTTGGCGGAGGGACGGAGACACCCAGGCGGTCCTGCCCATTCTCCTCGCCGGGCTGGCCAGTTCCGACAGCCACGTCCGCTGGCAGGCCGCTTCAGCCCTGGGCGAGCTAGGGACGGAGGCCAAAGCCGCAGTTCCCCTCCTTACCACCGCCCTGGCGGACGGAGAGGAAGCTGTTCGGTCTTCGGCAGTCAATGCCCTTGGAGAAATTGGGCCAGACGCCCGGGATGCCGTTCCCCGCCTCATCATGCTGCTCACCGATCCAAGTGAATCGATCCGCGTTTTCGTTGCCCGTGCGTTGGCCATTTCTTTAAATGTCAGGCCACGCCCTCCCCTTAAGAAAGTAGCCGAAGCGAAATGAGGGTCTGGGGCCCGCCGCGCCGCTATTGGCCGCGAAGTCCGCATTTGCCAGATTGCCTGGTGACTGCCACCATACTGGAGCTAGTCTCATGTCGCTGGCCCGAATGCCTTCGGCTGGAGTTTTCATTGGTTTCCCAACCCCATGAAAAAGAATGTCATCGAACTAGTGTCTCCGCTTCCGCCCGAGGAATGTACGACTCGACTCCAAGCAGCCATAGATCGGGACGGGCCGTTGAGGGGGAGAGGGTTGAAGCTGGTGGTAGGGCGGGTAACCGACAAGCTCCGTTTCATTTAATCACTGTGTTAGGAACGTTCTCCCTGAACGTCTAACACTGAGTCAGACCTTTCGGGCGTCCGGGGCTACACTCCCATTACTCCGGACGCCCATTTTCATTGCATCCCCTTTCGACGCTTGGCGATTCGCTTTTTGTCTTGGACCGATGCCTTTCGGGTTGTCGCCAAGTGAGTCAAGGGAGAATGATTACAATGAAGCAGTATGGCTTCGTTTCCTGACGAATGACCAGACAACTTGAGATTTTTCCTCATGACCAACGAAGGCGGCAGTTACGGCCAAGGAATCATTATTGGCGCGGCAGTGGCAGCGTTGCTTGCTCTGGTTTATTTGGGTGTGCGCCAAAATCAATTCCTCCCCCTTCCAGGACAGAAGGTCCCGGTCGTTTCTCAACTTCCTGCCATCGCTGCGGAAATGAGGAGGGCTAAATCTCTTTGCGAAGGACGCGCCCGAGAGGTAAAGGCTGGCAGGACAAGGCGACTAATAGCCTTGCAACGCGATTCGCAAGGACGGCAACTCTACACCGACACGAAGGTCGAATTCGATGGCTGCATAGCTTTTCTTTGCGTGGCAATGGACAGGAAGTTTGTTGCCAATGATTCAGCGGAAATCGAAAAACAGTTGAAACAAGCCGAGAAGAAAATGGCCGCGTTTCTTAAGTGGTATGACAGTTCTCACCCAAGGATCGGGGCGGAAAATCTGTTTGACCAAATCCCGAAGCTTGTGGTGGGGCTGGTGAAATTCCTCAAAGAAGCTGACGACAAGGTCAGGGAAGAGTTGAAAAAAGAATTGAAAGATTGCAGCTTTCTAGATTGGGGAGACATTCCCGATAAATGACGGCCGGGATTGGCTAAGCACGCCGGCTAGGGAAAATAAAATCTAGCCCGCATCTACCCTGGGCGGGTCGTCTGATTCGTAGCTCCGGTCACGTTTCTGAGCTTTGAAGACGAGCCAGCAAGAGATAGCTACGACCGAGACGACAAGCAGAGCCAAAAGAATAATCCATAATGCATCCACGTTCGTATTTTACCGGGGAACGCATCGACTGGACATGAAAATCGTGACCATGAAGAAAACACTCATGGTCCTAACCGGTGCCACCATCGGCTTCGTCGCCGGTGTCGCCATTACCGTTCTGCTGCTGGGCATAATGCTCAGCTCCGACGAACCGCCAAAGCAGACGATTCGTCCGGACCCGGAGCAGGCGAAACAGCGGGACGAGCGGATGCGACAAAAGCTGGAACGTACCGAACGTAAGTAAGCCGCCCGCTGACCATCCTGATTTACCTCAAGGATCGTCAGTTTGGCCTCTTCCCGGTCTTGTGTCGACAGGGTTGAGATTTAGAGTAGTCGCGTCCGGCGACCGCGACTCTATGCCAACGGTAATGACGAGTTTGTTTGTCATCTTTCCTTCGCCAGCTGTTGGTTGTGCCTGAAAACGAAGAGGAACCAGCTTCAGCCGCAGCCTGTGGCTGACAAAAAGGAAATTATTTCATCGCTTGCCTCTGCTCAATTGGGGCGACCATAATTGCAGAAGTTCTGCGACAACGCGGTGGATCGCCATAGACCATACAATCTATTTTTGCGGCACACTAAACGACAACCGCTCCACGGTCGCTTTCTTCTTGAAATCCTCCAGCGTGATCTTGCTGGCACCCACCTGATCGAGCAGCCGCTTCGGGGCGCTGATCATCAACCGGGAGGGCAAGGGCTCGGCTACTCCGGTGGCCGCGGTGGGCCTGGGCGCCGATTTATCAGCGGCCGGCGCCGCCTGAGCCAGCAGCTCCCGCGCACGCTCCATGGCTCGCCGCGCTGCGGCCTCGTCTTTTTGAACCGTCAAAAAGAGCTGCGCCATTTTCAAGCATATGACGGCGGCATGTTGGGCATCGGGACTTTTGTCCAGCGCTTGCTTATAAGCGTGCAAGGCTTCCAGCCCTTGCCCCTGCTTCAAATGGAGATCGCCCAACAGCTCGTAGTCCTCGGGTGACGACTTCTCCGTGGAGTCGCCACCTCCGGTTGCCGCCGCCAGTTTCTTTTTTTCGCTAGATCCTTGTCCGTTCGCCGCGGGCGATGGCTCGGGCTGGACATTCTGCGATTCGAAAACGGCGTCGGGATAAACGGCGTTGATATCAACGGGGTCGAATAGGTCCGACGGATGAACGGCGTTGATGTCAGCAGGGGCGCCGCGGACACGCCACCGACTTTGGCGGGGCAACTCCGGGGTTCGGAAAATGATCGACACCGTCAAATTCTCTTGCTCGCCCAATTGAGAGAAATGATGACCATTCTTCGCCAGCACTTCCAACACCGTATCGGCGACGCTTGGCTCTTTCGGTTTGGACGATGTGCCCGAGCCCGACGGCGGATTCTCTCCTCGAATTTGCTTGCGAACTCGATCCCATTCGCTTTGCGTTGGAGGAAGAGGAGGCGTCGGCTTCGAATCGTGTTTCGGCGGCGGCAGGACGATGGTGTAAATGACGCCATGACCCTTCACATAGGTTCCTTGGGCCGGGCCATAAGCCGGCACTGATACAGGAGCAGTGCTGGTATAACGGAGTCCTCCGCCGGAAAAGCCGTCTTGACCGCCACCGCCCAAGTTACCCAAGCCCTGGCCCATGCCGCTGAACCCCATGCCGCCAGCACCCAAGCCACCCATCCCAAGCCCTTGACCGCCACCAAACCCTCCTCCGAAACCTCCCGAATGCGGAATGGTAACGGGGACCGTGACGGTCGAATACCGGGGCAGGTTCAAAGCCCGATCCAAAATGCGGCCCAGCACCTCGATATCTTCATATATCTGCGAATTCAAGGCGCCAGGTTTACTCGGTGGTTGGGCGTTTACTGGAGCAAAGGCCATGACGCACAAAACCACAGTCAAACCAACGATTCTACGATTCATGGATGGTCTCCTTTCTTTTGCAGGCGGAATTGAGCGGTGTAGAAGGCCGCCTTGTCTCGTTCATTGGCGGCCACATATTTGTCGACTTGATCCAAGAAGGACTCGAAGCGAGCCTGCATTTGCCACAAGGCTTCTTGTTGTTGGCGGTCACGAGTCCGAACATCCTGAGCCAAAGCCCGAATCAGATTCTTGACTAACGCCAGGTCTTCGGCCGTAACTTGCGGCCCGGCCCCCGGCGCTTGGACGGTAGCAGGCCGTGGCGAATCGGTGGCAGTGAGAGGCCCCTGTTCTTTCTCCCCCTCCCCCTCTCGCCCGTTTGGGCTGCCCCAGCGCACCACGAGCTGCGCCGCGTCCACTCGTACTTCCAGCTTCAATCCAACGGCAATCAAAACCAAAGCAGCCACAGCGGCCGCCACCAACCCGGATCTCCGCCAGCGCCGCGCTCGTCTCTCGCTGCGGCGCACCGCCTCTTGGTACAGTCCGGGCAAATCCACTTGAACTGCGGGCCCCGTAAACGCCCCCAGTTGATGTCGAAATTCGTGCCAGCCCGACAGCTCCTCGCGGCAGGCGGCACAGCCGGCCAAGTGATTCGACACCTCGGTTTGCTCCGCCGCCGGCAACTCCCCGTATTGCCAAGCCAACAGCCGTTCGTGAATCTGCTCACAGTTCATCGTTGATTCTCCTCCAAGGCCCACCCTCGTTGTTTCAAGAAAGCCCGCAACCGACTCATGCCCACTTCAAACCGCGACCGCAGCGTGCTACCTGGCACGCCAAGCATCCGGGCCATTTCTTTGAATTGGATTCCCTCGTAATGCCGTAAGACCAGCACTTGGCGTAAAGGCAAAGGCAGCTCCGCCAAACCGAGTGCAATGGCCTGAGCAAGCTCCTGTTGCTCAGAGGGAGACAAGCGGTCCGCCGTCGCGTCTCGGTTGAAGGGCACCAGGGCGTGTAATTCACGGTCGGGCAACGACTGCGGCTGCCAACGCTTCCGCCGGCAAGCATCGCGAGCCACGTTCATGGCGATTCGATAGAGCCAGGATGAAAACGCTCCCGTTTCCCGATATCGAGACCGCGCTAGAAACACGCGCAGGAACACTTCTTGGCACAAATCCGGAACCAGGTCGCCTCGGCCGACCATGGCCGCCAAGAATCGGGCCACCGGCTGCTGCCAGCGGCGCACCAACGCCGCGAAGGCCGCCGGATCCCCCGAGGGCCATTGGCCCAACCGCTCCACATCCTCATTTCCCGATGCATCATCCATCTGGCTCTATTTATAGAACGCACCGAGAGCCTCGCGGCGCGAAGAAAATTCCATGTTTTTTGACAACCGAAGGACATCCTCTTTTGGCGTCGCCAGGTTCCTCGCTCAGTCTGACGTGAGCCAGTCCCTTCGCTCGGGCATCGTGCCAGGTGATCGGCTACAGCACGTATGACCCGTGGAACGGAATTCAGGGGGCAGCAGGTATGTGCCGGTGAAGGGATCGTAACCGACCCCGCTTGGAGTCATTTTTGGCTTTGTTGCAGCAGGCGTCGTCCTTTTAGCACGCTCTAAGCCAGACATTGGTCAGCGGCTGCCCATCGAAGGCTCCGGCCGCTGCTCGCTGAAGACAGATTGAGGAGATGGCCAGAACCCCAAGAAGATGGTAAACATATTACCACTTTTGTTTGCCATCGTGGCCATTTCATAGTCACCGCATGTTTCTTGCCAACCCATTTTGCGCCTGATCGGCAGCGGCGGAGAAATGCACAAGGGTCGTCCGGTTGAGCCCGTCGATTGCACCATGACGGTTTGGGATGCAGTCAGTGGTTACGAGATTTTTGCCATTTACAGTTCATTGTAGAAGTAGGGCCAGGCTACAACAGGCCTTGCTCCGCTTGCTCCAAAACGACCGCCCACCAGTTTTCCGTGTCAAGAAACACCCTGGCATCCGCGCTGGCAAGCCGCTTTCTTAAATCTCGCACCAGATTGGTTGCCGCTTCATCGTCAAGCGAAGAAACCTCCTCGGTGTACTTGGCGTACTCCCGTATAAAGTGGGCCAGTTGTTCCAGGCTAGAATTCACGAAGCGGCTTGGCAGCTTGCCCTCGAAGTCGATTGTCCAGATAGAATCGTCTTCAGGGTTCAGGCACAACTCCGTTCCATAATCGTTGCCGATAGCCACTTGACCTTTCGCTTGTCGAACGTTGGCGCCATAGAAAGTCAACAACAATGGCTCAAACGCTGTAGGAAGCAATGAAGAAACCTTCGCGCCGATTGATGCGAAATCTTTCATAACGAAATCTTTGATTTGCGCCCGTGTGCACGATCCCCAACGAATGCCACTTTAGTTTATCATCTTGGCCCAGGTTGACCCCTGTTCGTTACACATCTGCTTTTTGGTCCCCACGCCCCTGCCCTGATCCGCCTGTTGTCAGGAGCGGTCCTGTTCGTCACAATACCCAGCGAGCAAATGAACCCACGGCCTGAACACGGTATCGCGTCCCCGATGCCCGCAGTCCGCTGCCGCGATCTGGTCAAGGCGTACGGCGGCGGGGCGGCGCCCGTTTATGCTCTTCGCGGCGTGTCGCTGGAAGTCGCCTCAGGGGAGCGCGTGGCTCTGCTGGGCAAGTCGGGCTCGGGAAAATCCACCCTCCTCAATCTGATCGGCGGGATCGACCAACCCACCCAGGGGAACCGCCTGGTTGCCGGACGCGACCTGGAGCGCCTGTCGGCGCGCGAGCTGGCCCGGTTCCGCTCGGCGGCGGTGGGCATGATCTTTCAGTCGTTCAACCTGATCCCGTCGCGCACCGCCCTGGAGAACGTGGCGCTGCCGATGATTTTTGTCGGCCTGCCCCGGCGGCAGCGGCGGGCCGAAGCGCGCCGGGCTCTGGAGGCGGTCGGCCTCGGCCATCGCCTGCATCACCGCCCGGCCCAGCTCTCCGGCGGCGAGGCCCAGCGCGTCGCCTTCGCCCGCGCCCTCATCAATCAGCCGGCCATCCTGCTCGCCGATGAACCCACCGGCAACCTCGACAGCGCCACCTCCCACGAGGTCATGGAGGTGCTGCTGGAACACGTCCGCGCCCGCGGCACGACGCTCCTCTTGGTCACTCATGACGAGGAGCTGGCCCGCTATTGCACCGATCGGGTGCTCCGGCTCAAAGACGGACAGTTGATCGACTGACCCCCGCGGAGGAAACTTTCCATGCGTATTGCCGACATCCTGGGTCTGGCCCTTTCCGCCTTGTGGCAACAGAAGGCCCGGACCCTGCTGACCACGCTGGGCGTGATCTTCGGCAGTTTCGTGCTCGCCGCCAGCCTGTCCATCGGCCACGGCGTGCAGGAGACGATCGAGCGCGAATCGCGGCGCAGCACGCAACTTCGCAAAGTGGACGTCCAGCCGCAATGGCAAGGGCGCGAAAGCGATGTGCCCGCCGAGCAGGTGCGGGTCGAGGGCCGGCTCAATGATGCCCGCCGACAACGAATCCGCACGGCCCTCGTCAACCGCAAGAAGAATTTCAACCCGCACGGCCCACGCCTGCCGCTGACGCGCGATCGGCTTCGACTCCTCGCCGACATCGAACATGTCGAGGCGGTGATCCCCATCGTCAGTCTCAATGGCTGGGCCATCTTCGGACCGCGCTCGGAGTTGGTCACCATGGGTTCGGCCGAGCCGGACAGCCCTTCGCTCCGCAGCCGCATCGTCAGCGGCCGGTTCTTCGACTCGCTGGACGAGCCTTCGGCGGTCGTCACGGAATTGCTTCTCTACCAAGCGGGCATGACGGACGATGCGGCCATCGACGGCATCGTCGGCAAAAAGGTGCGGCTGGAGTTCCGCCCCGAGCGGCGGGCTTTCGGCCTGGGAATGTATCTCCTCAAACCCGATGGTGTTGGAACCACGCGCGAGGAATCTTCGGCTCTGGAGAAGATCAAGAACCAATTGGCGGGGCGGCTCATCAGTTCGATCTGGCCCCGGCGGAGCGCGACTTCCTGGGCAGAGCCCTCCGCGAATCGCCGCCGAAACAAGCGGAGGTGTATGGCACGGAGGTCACCGTCACCGGCGTCCTGCGCATGCCCACCGAGGAGGAACAAAGCGACGCTGGGCGAACTATGTCGTGGGAACAGACCTACTCCGACGTCGTGCTGCCGCTGCGGACGGCCGAGGACCTTTTCTTCCACTCTTCCGCCCAGGGCGACCTCGGCGTTAATCGGGCGGTTCTGGTCGTCGACCACGAGCAAAACGTCAAGGCCGTGGTCGAGGAGGTCAAAAAAATGGACCTGAACGTCTTCGCCGCCACCGAGTGGATTGATCGGCAGCGACTGATGTACCTGTTAATCTTCGGCGCCATGACGTGCATCGCGGGCGTGGCCCTGCTGGTGGCGGCCCTGGGCATTGCCAACACCATGCTCATGAGCGTCTTGGAGCGGATGCGCGAGGTCGGCATCATGAAGGCGGTGGGCGCCGGCAATGGACACATCCAGCTCATCTTCCTGGTCGAGGGAGGACTCATCGGCCTGGTGGGCGGCAGCCTGGGCCTGCTTCTGGGCTGGGCCGCCTCCCTCCCCGCCGACCGGTGGGTCCGCTCCATGGTCCAGCGCGACCTGAATATCGAGCTGAAGCAAGCCTTGTTTGTCTTCCCCCCTTGGCTGCTGCTGGTGGTGGTGCTCTTCGCCATTCTGGTAACCACCCTCGCCGCCGTCTACCCCGCCCGCCGCGCCGCCAAACTCAGCCCAGTAACGGCGCTACGCCATGAATGAGACCATTCTGAACTACGGAGCACTGAACTGTCCGGCTGATTGGCGCGACGAAGGCCCGCCGCCGAAAGGAGTGATGGCTAGGGGAACAACCGCAGCTTTATGACAACGGTAATGACGCTTTAGTTTGCCATCAACTTCGACCCAGGCAACGCGAATGCTGAAAGAACTCGGCGCCAGGACATCACCGAACTCGAACTATTATGCCGATCGGACGAAAGAAGCGCAATACCTCGGGGGGTGTGAAGACAACTAAGCAATACCTTCCGTTGAATTGCCTCCGTCCGCTCACGGCGGCAAGCCCATCTTGCGAAGCACCTGGGCAAACCGCGGGTCCGAGCGAAGATTGTCCAGGGTAGGATCGACCTTGATCCAGATGACCTTGGGATCGCGTTCGTCACAGGCTTTCCGCAGCCACTCGAACGCTGGGTCCTTTTCACCGAGGGCCGCGTGAATCCGCGCGATGCCGAAGGCACTACCGAACCGCCGATCAGTACCCTTCAGCTCCTCTAGGACCTTTTGGGCCTCCGCCGCTTGCCCCGCCCTCGCATAGGTATAGCCGAGCAGCCCTCTCAGGAAGGGGTGGCTCGTTCGCGCCTTAGGTCCCGTGCGTAATTCCGCAAGAGCTTCCTGATACATATGCTTTTGGGCGTAAGCTAGCCCGAGCTCGCCGAAAGCCAGGAAGAAATTCGGGTCCAATTCAATGGCTTTTCGCGCCTCCACAATCGCTTGGTCATGCTGGCCCATCCAGTTGTAACACATCGCGAGCTCGTTGATCCGGGCCGCTGCCAGAGGATCGATTTCCTTGCCAGTTCGGATGCTGGCAAGGGCTTCCGGGAGCCGGCCGATCGCCGCTAGGTAAAAGCCGTACATATTTCGGGTGAGGAGCACATTCGGATCGAGCGCCATCGCCTGTTTCAACTCACGCTCAGCCGACGCCCAATTCCAGTCGCCAAACAAATACAGCACTCCCAGCCCGGCATGCACCTCCGGTAGGGTCTCATCGATCTTGAGGGCCACGGCCAGGTGCTTTCTGGCTTCCGGAAACATTTCTCGAGGCCCTCGGTGAAGCGTGCCCAGCAGGGTGTAGCACCGGGCCAACCCGACGTAAGCAAGGGCATAATTCGCGTCCCTTTTGCGCGCCCGCTGAAAGTACTCGATCCCGGTCTGCAACCCTTCGGTGGTAAACTTGTACACGTGATTCATGCCTTCTCGGTAGAGAAGGTAGGCTTCCGGGTCATCCGTGTAGCGCTTGGTCAGCAGCTTGTCGTCCTCGCCGCTGAGCCGCAGGCGCAGGTTGGCGGCGACTTCCCGGGCGATTTGGTCCTGCAAGTCTAGAATCCCGCCAAGCTTGCCCTGGTAGCGCTTACCCCAGAGGTGGCTATCATCGCGGGCGTCCACCAAGGCCACGCTAATGGAGAGGTCCTCCCCCTGCTGGCGCAGCGTGCCCGTCACGATCATCTGGACGTTTAGCTCGCGTGCCATGGTCGGCACATCCGGTTTTTGCTTTCTGTACCGAGAAACCGACGTGAACGGCCGGACTTTGAGATCCTTGCGGCGAACCTGCGAAAGGCTGTTGATAATCTGGTCGGCCACGCCGTCGCTGAGGAATTCGGTATTTGGATCGCCGCCGACGTTCTCGAATGGCAGAACGGCGACGGAATGAATCGCTTGATCGCCTGCGGCGCGTTTGTCAATCAAGTCCAACCGCTCGAGCATTTGATCGAAGCGCGGATCCTTCCCCAGGCTCTCCCACTGCGGATCGACCTTCAGGAAAATGATCCAGCTATCGCGATTACGCCAAGCCTCATCCAGCCAGTGAAAGGCCTGATCCTTGTCCCCGAGGCCCGTGTAGACGGCGGCCATACTGGTGGCCAGGTACGGCCGATTGACAGGCAACTCCTGCAACTGCTTCAAAACCCTCTCGGCTTCCAGGCGTTTGCCGGCGATTCCATAGGTATAGCCGAGCAACCCCAGAATGAGCGGGTGACGTTTCGAGAGGG
>Ga0207114_1126_pt1 | contig 21053 bp, 17 predicted proteins | sample Alteio_BWMinHeat_70_FD_153560 | JGI IMG/M metagenome (GOLD analysis project Ga0207114, IMG submission 153560) | Enriched cells from forest soil in Barre Woods Harvard Forest LTER site, Petersham, Massachusetts, United States -... | ecosystem: Environmental > Terrestrial > Soil > Temperate forest >... | reverse complement strand
CCAATTAATAATCAGGGGCAAAACCTATTACCAGCAACCTTTTGGGCAAAGAAGCCTTTCATCAATAAACCGTATATTTGTACTCCTTAAAAAACAACCACTATGCCCGGAACAGAACTCTTTGGCGCGGAAGAGCGCAAAGAAGTAAATGATGTCCTCGAAACAGGAATCATGATCAGATATACCAACGACAACCTCCGTAACGGCCATTTCAAAGCAAAGGATTTCGAAGCCGAAGTGCGCAAGATAACCGGAGCCAAATATGCCCATGCCGTTTCCAGCGGTTCTACCGCTGTAGCAACAGCCCTGGCTGCTGCCGGAATAGGTGCAGGAGATGAAGTGATCGTACCTCCTTTTACGTTTATTGCTACCATAGAGGCAGTACTGTTCGTTGGAGCATTACCCGTATTTGCCGAAATAGACGAAACACTTTGCCTCAGCGCAGAAGGTTTGCGTAAAGTCATCACCCCTAAGACAAAAGGTATCTGCCTCGTTCACATGTGTGGCGGGATGGCTGACATGGATGCCATCATGCAGGTGGTGAACGAACACAAACTCATCCTGGTGGAAGACGCAGGACAAGCCTTTGCTTCCTCATACAAGGGCACAGCAGTTGGACTCTTCGGGAAAGCCGGCAGTTATTCATTCGACTTCTTCAAGATCGCCACAGCCGGAGAAGGCGGAGTGCTCGTGACCAATGACGAGGCTACCTATAAAATTGCCGATGTGTATTCCGACCATGGTCATGACCATGTAGGCACCAACCGAGGCATGGAAAAACACCCCCTGCTTGGCTTTAACTACCGCATCAGTGAACTGCATGCAGCTGTGGGTGTGGCTCAGACACGAAAAGTCCCTTTTATACGTCAGAAAAATCAGGAGCATAAAGCATTCCTCACGAAGGAACTTTCCAAAACTCCGGGCATCAGCTTTGCTAAGATCTGTGATCCCTCCGGAGATTCCGCCACCTTCCTCAACATCCTGCTTCCTGATACCCATGCTGCCCAGCGTACTGTGGATGAACTGAACAAAGCCGGTGTGGGACTCAACTACTGGTTTCTGAACATGTACCATTTCATCAACCAGTGGGATCATATCAAGGAAATGCGTACCGCTTCCAAATTACCTGTTCAGGTTTTGGGTGCACCGCAGGATTATAAAAACCTGTCCCTTCCTAAATCACAGGAAGTGATCGGAAGGCTGATTTCCTTTGGTGTGCGTTGCACCTGGACGGAAGCCGAGATGAAAGACCTGGCTCATAAAATTTCAACTTCCGTAACCAAAGCCCTTGCTGCCGTTCATGCATAAGAATTTCAAGAATATAGATAAAACCGTTTTTGGCCGGGGCAGCTTTGATCAGATGGATGCTATCCTAGCCGAAAAACGCGGGGAACACAACAAGTTTATCCTCTTTATTGTAGACAACTATTTCAAAGGAAAACCCCTGGAAAAACGCATCCCGGTTAAGCCCGAAGATGTGATTATGTTTATCGATGTGGATCAATACGAACCCACTACCGACCAGATAGACGGCATTCGTGATCAGGTGATGACCTCCAAAGGAATTCCGGCAGGCATAGTGGGAATAGGAGGCGGAAGCATCATGGATATTGCGAAAGCAAGCTCTCTGATGTTTACCAATGAAGGCTCTTCTACTTTATACCAAGGCTTAAACCTGATTAAAAAACCCGGAGTTTATCACCTGGGTGTCCCTACTATATCCGGTACAGGAGCGGAATGTTCCATGACTGCAGTATTGACCGGTCCTGTAAAGAAGTTAGGATTAAAGTGCGATTGGACTGTATTCAACCAACTCATCCTGGATCCAGACCTGATAGCCACCGTACCCCGAAACTGGTGGTTCTACACGGGGATGGATACGTTTATTCACTGTGTGGAATCGGAGAATGGCACCTTAAACAATACTTACAGTCACGCTTATGCAGAGCAGGCCCTGAAACTTTGCCAGGATGTGTTTATCAACGAGGGTTGCGGGCAGAATCCGGCGAATGACGAAAAGCTTATGGTCGCTTCTCTCATGGGTGGACTAAGCCTCACCTACTCGGAGGTGGGCGTTTGTCATGCCTTGTCATACGGCCTTTCCAAAATACTCGGAACCCGCCACTGTTATGCGAACTGCATTGCCTTTAACCACCTGGAAGATTATTATCCCCAAGGAGTAAAGGAGTTTAAGGTGATGATTGAAAAACACAAAATTGACCTGCCCCAAAATCTGTCGAAAGACTGGACCGATAAACAGATTACAGCCATGGCAGAAGTAGCCTACAATCTGCCTCATATGTGGATCCACGCGATCGGGCCGGATTGGAAGAACACCATTACGATTGATTTAATTAAGGGACTCTATAAGAGACTATAAAACGAACCAGGTGTGATGGAACACAGATTTTCATGATTGCTTATGATTTGTTAGGATAAAAAAATTAAATCATTTTTTATCCTTATCACTCATAATAATCTGCGGCCCATCATACAAAGGGCATCAACAAAGAACCTAAACTGATAAAATGAAAAAGAAAATAGTAAGAGTCGGGAACATTTCTTGCGGATCGGATGAGTTATTTTTGATTTCCGGCCCCTGTGTGATTGAGGAAGAAAGCATTATGATGAAGACAGCCGAAAAACTGAAAGAGGTGTCGGAAAAGATGAAGATCAAAATCATCTACAAAAGCTCCTTTCAGAAAGACAACAGGAGCAATCTTCAATTCTATAATGGTCCTGGAATTGACGCAGGTTTGAAAATACTGGAAAAGGTTCGTCAACAGTTTGGATTTCCCATTCTCACCGACATTCATTATCCTGATCAGGCTGCCGCTGCCGGCCAGGTCTGTGATGTTATTCAGATTCCTGCTTATCTGTGCATGCAATCGGACCTATTGAAAGCTGCATCCAAAACAGGAAAGGTGATTAATATCAAACACGGTCAGTTCCTTGCACCGGAAAACATGAAAAACCCCGTTTCTAAATGTGTTGATTCCGGGAACGATCAGGTTATTCTCACAGAAAGAGGCTACACCTTTGGTTATAACGATCTGGTGGTGGATCCTCGCAGCTTTTACCATTTGAATAGAATAGGCTACCCGGTGGTGTTTGACATCACTCACAGCATACGCAAATACGGCATTCCAAGCGCCGACGCGAAAGGCGGTGCACGTGAATTTTTACCTGTCCTTTCCCGTGCAGGTGTAGCGAGTGGTGTAGACGGTATCTTTGTTGAGACGCACCCCGAACCAGCTAAAGCCTTGTGTGACGCTGCTTCCCAGCTAAGCGTTTACGACCTGGAGGAATTCCTCAAACCGCTTATAGAAATCCATAACCTCGAAGTCCGTTACAGGACCGCTCCGCATCACGCAGAAGTAAAATCCTAAATCGCAAATCCCTAATCCTAATTTTTCTTCATATGCCCAAAGGAATTTTCAAAGTACCCGCCGCCCACAACGAACCCATTAAGAGCTATGCTCCCGGCAGCCCTGAACGCAAAGAACTTCAGGCCACACTAAAAGAACTTCGCTCCAAAGTACTGGATATCCCTATGTATATCGGAGGAAAAGAAGTTCGAAGCGGCAACAAAGTCCGCCTGGCCCCCCCTCACGATCACAAGCATACACTCGGTCATTTTCACAAGAGCGACAAAAAACATGTCAAGCAGGCGATTGATGCCGCACTTTCAGCCAAGAAAAAATGGGAAGCCCTCTCCTGGGAACACCGTGCCAGTATTTTTCTGAAAGCGGCAGAGCTCATTGCCGGCCCATACCGCTTCAAACTAAACGCAGCCACTATGCTGGGTCAGAGTAAGAATGCCTACCAGGCGGAAATTGATTCGGCTTGTGAAATCATTGACTTTCTTCGTTACAATGTGCAGTATATGACAGAAATCTACTCCGAACAGCCCAGCTCCGCTCACGGAATCTGGAACCGGTTGGAATGGAGACCCCTGGAAGGTTTTGTATATGCACTCACCCCTTTTAATTTTACCGCAATAGCCGGCAACCTGCCTAGCTCTTGTGCAATGATGGGCAACGTGGTGGTGTGGAAGCCCAGCAACACTCAGGTATATGCCGCAAACGTGCTAATGGAGATTTTCCAGAAAGCCGGAGTACCGGACGGCGTGATCAACCTCATCTACCCTTCCGGACCCGATGCAGCCGATGTGATATTTGCTCACCGGGATTTTGCAGGCATACACTTTACCGGGTCTACCGAAGTCTTCCAGAACATCTGGAAAACGATTGGTAACAACATCCATACCTACAAATCATACCCCCGCATTGTGGGTGAAACAGGAGGAAAAGACTTTATCCTCGCGCACAAGAGCGCCGACCCTGCAGCAGTGGCTACGGCCATCTCCCGCGGAGCGTTTGAATACCAGGGACAAAAATGCTCCGCCGCTTCCCGCGCCTATATCCCTTCCAACATCTGGAAAGAGGTAAAAGCGCTGGTGCTGGCCGATCTGAAGACGATGAAGATGGGTGGAACGGAAGACTTCACCAACTTTATCAATGCCGTGATAGACGAAAAATCGTTCGACAAGCTTACCGGCTTCATTGATCGTGCCCGCAAAGACAAAGGCGCCACTATCATTGCCGGAGGCACCTACAACAAAAGCAAGGGCTACTTCATCGAACCAACCATCATTGAGGTAAAGGATCCGAAATACGTGACCATGTGCGAAGAGCTGTTCGGACCGGTTCTTACCCTGCATGTGTACGATTCCGAAAAGTTCGACGACATCCTGAAAGTAGTTGATACCACCTCCAATTATGCTCTCACCGGTGCCATTCTTGCTCAGGACCGTTATGCCATTGAACATGCAGCAAAAAAACTAGTTAACAGTGCCGGCAACTTTTACATCAACGACAAACCTACCGGTGCAGTGGTAGGACAACAACCTTTTGGAGGTGCCAGAGGATCCGGCACCAATGATAAAGCCGGGGCCAAGATCAATCTCCTGCGCTGGGTATCTCCACGTACCATTAAAGAGGTTTTTGTTCCGGCGACGGATTACAGGTATCCTTTCTTACAGAAAGACTAGGTTTGAAATCTGCGAAGCCGAAGGCAGGGTCTACTTCCTTCTTCTGAACTCAGAACAAATGACAGCAGTAGCAATGGCTGCATTGAGTGATTCAGCGGAAGAAATTCCGGCATCTAAACCGGCCAGGGGAACCCCGAAGGAGGGAATCCGGATTTTATGGGTAAGGAATGGCAAAAGGTCGGAGGAGATCCCCTTGGATTCATTGCCAATAACCAGAAATCCATGTTTTAGGAGTTTCGACTCATACAGACTTTCCCCATCCAGCAAAGCCCCGTAAACAGGAAAAGGCTTGTTTTCGGAATCCACCTGCTCTTTGATAAATGCAGGCAACGGGGCATAATGTACCTTCACCCTCGAAATGCTTCCCATGGTGGCCTGAATCACCTTAGGATTGTAAACTTCCACCGTTTCCGGCGAACAAATAATATTTTCAATTCCAAACCAATCCGCAACCCGGATAATAGTACCCAGATTTCCGGGATCCTGAATAGTGTCCAGAACAAGGCTGAGCTTGTTCTTCAACTTGGAATGATCGAGATTATATTGAGGTATTTCACATACAGCTAACACCTCGTTGGGAGTGTTCAGCGAAGAAATCCGGTTAAGTTCATTTTCTTTTATCCGGATAACATCAATATGGTAGTTGAAGATGGAAAGCTGGAAATTACGGCTGGAATAGATGGTACGGAGCTTAATTCCTGAATTCAGGAGATCATTCACAATTTTCACCCCTTCTGCAACGAAAAGCCCTTCCTGCTCCCGGTTCTTCTTCAGCTTTAGTGAATTAATAAATTTGACCTCGTTTTTAGCCAGCATGATGGAAAGGCGATTCTTATTTTTACTGATCTTTACAGCTTCTGATAGTCTGAATTAATAGTATTTCATGCCTATCTTTGAAGAATTGGAAAGAAATTCGGACTGATTCTTGCAAAAATACCAAAACCAGGATAAACTCAAACAAAATTTAGTGTACAAAGTCAGGAAATACCGTTTTCTATCCTTCTGCCTGGCGCTTGTTTTTTTATCTGCCGGATGCGGCGGTGCACGCAAATTAAAGGACAACGAGTTACTTCTGAAGCGCAACAGTATCCGTTCTTCCAATAATTCCCTGAACAAGGATGAAATTGCCACTTACATCCGTCAGAAGCCTAATCGTAAAATCTTCTTCTTTTTCCCCTTTTACCTGGAGATATACAACCTGGTTAATCAGGATAAGCTAAAAGCACAGAAGATTCACAGGGATGAACGGATAGACCGGATTAACGAAAAGCGCAGACAAAAAAACATCGTACAGAACGAGAAAAGGAAAGCAAAGGGGAAAGATGAAAAAAATGTTCAGCTCAAAAGCAAAGACCGGCTGACCTTCCGTGAATGGCTTTCCAATATAGGAGAAGAACCCAGCATTTATGACTCTTCGGTTACACACAAATCGGTCAAGCAATTGGGATTGTATCTCCGGAACAAGGGCTATTTCAGCAACACCGTAAAAGATTCCGTTATAGTAAAAGGGAAAAAGGTTAGAATTTATTACCTCCTTCATACCGGTTCCGCCTCTGTCATTAACCAGGTAAGTTATGATATTGACGACAGCCTGATAGCCACATTTATTCTTCCTGATTCTGTAAATTGTCTTGTAAAAAAGGGGCAAAATTACGATGCGGACCTCCTTCAGAAGGAAAGGGACCGCATTACCAGACTCCTGAAAAACAACGGATATTACTACTTCGACAAAGAATATATTTACTTCAATATCTACGACGGACAAGCCGTGCGTCAGTTGAATGTATCGATAGGGATAAAGAAATTTTCCGTGGCACTGGGCAACCGCGCCGATTCTACCGTCGAAAAAAACCATGAACGCTACCGACTGAACGAGATCTACATCATCACCGATTATGGAGGAAGAATGGATACCATAAAGATGAGAGACACCCTCCGAACCGCTTCTGGTAATATCTTTTTGTATTCGCGGATTTTAAGGTATAAAACCGGAGTCATTGAAAATGCCATCTATTTAAAGAAAGGAGAAGAATACCAAATTCAGAATTATGAAGACTCCTATAAACGTCTTGCTCAGCTGAGGGCTTTCAAACAAGTCATCATTGACTTCTTCCCCCCTCCTACCGGGGAACCAAATAAGTTGAACTGTATTATCCGGCTCACTCCTGTTGCCCGCCAAACCATGGGGCTTGGTTTTGAAGGTACCAACACAGGTGGTAACCTGGGAGTAAACGGAAGTGTGGCCTACCAGAACAAAAATGCATTGCGTGGAGCGGAGGTTTTTGAGATTAAGATGAAGGGAGCATTGGAACTCCAGAAACTGGTTGCCGATATTGGATCCGAAAACAAAAAGACCCTCCTCCCCTTCAACACCATTGAACTGGGACCTGAATTCAACCTGTATGTCCCGCGGCCGTTATTCCCTTTTAATCTGTTTACAGTAGGGCAATCTGCCAATCCAAGAACTACCCTCACAAGCTATTACAATTACCAGCACAGGCCCGATTATACCCGCTCTATACTCAATCTGGGTTACAGTTACGATTGGAGGGTAGGACGTTTTAAAAAGCATACCGTTTTTCCATGTGAGGTAAATCTGGTCAAGCTCCTGAAGATAGATCCTGCTTTTCAACAGTACCTCGATCAACGGAAAGATCTTTATCTGAAAAGCCGGTTTCAGGATCACGTAACCACGGATTCGAGGTGGACCTATATCTATACCAATCAGGAACCGAAAAAGAAAAAAGATTATGTTTTTTTTCGCCTCGATCTGGAATCATCCGGCACCATCCTTCGTTCCCTTGCCGAAATGTCCAACAGCCTCCACATCATACCCATTCCAAAGGACTCTACCGGAAGTTACCGGATAGAACAAATCAAATTTTCACAGTATGTCAAAGGAGGGTTTGACTTCCGGTTCTACAAGCTTCAGACCGAACACAACAAACTTGTATTACGTACTGCAGCAGGGATAGGTGTTCCGTTTCATAACCTGACAACACTCCCTTTTGAGAAAAGCTATTTTGCCGGCGGCCCAAATAGCGTAAGAGCCTTCCAGGCCCGTACTCTGGGACCAGGCTCCTACAATTCAGGAGGTGGGTTATTTCAGTTGGGAGATATGTCCATAGAAGCAAATATAGAGTACAGATACAAGATCTTTAAGATGCTCAACGCCGCGATATTTATGGATGCCGGAAACATCTGGCTGTTACGTAAAGACGCCGGAAGGCCGGGTGGAGATTTTGACCCCAATCGTTTTTACAAGGAATTTGCCGTTGGAACAGGGGTGGGACTTAGGCTGGACTTCGACTTCTTTATCATACGCCTGGATGCAGGTGTTCCTCTCCGGGACCCAAGCGTACAAGACGTAAATGACCGCTGGGAGTTTAATAAAAGACCGCTAACTAAAACAGTGCTCAATTTCGGTATTGGATACCCTTTTTAAAATTAAGGATTAAGGATTTGGGATTATAGGATTAAAAAAAATAAAACCATTGATATTTAAATCCAAAAATCTCAAATCCTAAACCCTAAATATTTTTTTACTTCCCTTTCCGAATAGGGAATAAATCTTTGAGTAAAGAATACTTCGAGCCCGTTGCGGAAAACACCCCCTGGCTTACGTTTTTAATTTCTTCCAAACTGTAAAAGGCACTGGGCGTATGAATGGAGATCAACTGTTCTATTTCCCTTACCTGCTTGCGCTTTACCACAGTAAAAATCATCTTTACCGGTCCCATAGCTCCCTGAGCATCTACCATTGTAATTCCGTGATTGGCATCGCGAAGCGCAAGTACCAGAGAAGTGCAGTCCTGATTGGTGATGATACGAATTACCTGAAGTCCGAGTGCCATCTTTTCTTCGAGATACATCCCAAGCATCGTACCACAGGAAAAGCCTCCCGCCCATCCTATATAGCACATCCAGTTGTCCAGGTTTTTCATTACCTGACGAATGACAATGAGCCAGATGAGTACTTCAATAAAGCCAAGCAGAGGGACAGCCCTTTTGAGGCCCTTGTGCATGAGTATATGTCTTAAGGTGCCAATGGTTACATCACACATACGTGACAAAGCGATGAGCACAGGAAGAATCACCCAGCTGTAATAATCAAATCCGTTCATTCCTACTTAATTATCATCACCTTCTTGGTTTCATGTGCATTCCCTGCCTGCAAACCTATATAGTAAATACCGGGAGCCAGGGTTTCTTTCATCAAGCTGGTACGATGCAGGCCTGCAGACTGAATTCCTTGGACCAGCACCCTTATTTCTTTTCCAAGCTCGTCATAAACCGTCATACGAACCGGAATCGCTTCATACAGCTCATAACTAATTGTACACTGATCGCTGAAGGGATTTGGATAACTCTGAAGACCAAAGGATCTGCGGGTATTCGCCTGAACACCCAGAACATCCCCTCTACTGGTAATGTTGCAAGAGTATATACCGCTGGAGTGGGTAGCCACAGCAACCAGTCCATCGCCCTGTCGGTAATCTATCATATCACAAACGCTGTTTCCGATGGAGCCCGAGCCGGAAGGCCCCCAGGCTGCTCCCTGTTGGATCCACACGGTATTCAATCCGTTCAGTGAATCGGTGGCATAGACCCCGGTGGAAGTTGCTACCATGTATACAGTTCCGTTGCTAACCGGAATAATACTGGCCCACCTGACCGATGGCCCGTTGCCTCCACCCAGACTGTCCTGTTCCAGGTTGCCACCTTGTTTTGTCCAGCTTGTGCCCCCGTCGGTTGACTGGAAGATACTATATACGCCGTAATTGGAAAAAATAACAAGCACATTATCTGCATTCCTTGGATCAATACTAATGCAGTTTACATATCCGGTTGAGGGGAAGCTGGCACCTGTGATGTTAACAGGTGGTCCGGGAGTGCCTGTGTTTGCGTTATCCAGCCTATATACCTTTTGCATATCTGTACCATAGTAGAGGCGGTTTGCAGGAGTTGTTGAAACTGCTACTGCTGTAATGGTAGATTTAGATGTGGCCACCGTATCCGGGAACTTCACCCAATTGGTGCTGATGGTATCCCAGGCATTAGTCATTGGAATACCCGCCAGATTATTATTCCTCCAGATGTTTTTTCCTCCGGCAAGGTACATCAGGTTATTGTTTACAGGATCGATGACAAAGGGATTCACAAACTGATATCCCTTACCTCCAATGGGGTCAATCCGTCTGAAGGAAGTAATGGCACCGTTGGCATCCAGAATCTCCCTCATCATTTTCCCATTCTGTATGGAAAAATAAAAAGCTTTCTGACTATCGGCTACCGCACAAAACGATCCGTCACCACCACCCGGTTTTGCCCATGGAAGGTATGGATTAAGATTGTTTGTATACCAGGAGCCATTGTCCTGAGCTCCACCAATAATAATATTGTTACCGGAAGTTGCGTGGTCCAAAGCCACTGTATAAAACATGGAAGTATAATATCCATTATTGAGGGTTGTCCAGCTGACGGAAGGAGCCATATCATCCGTAGTCTTAAATACTCCCCCATCGTTTCCGGAAAACAGAACAGAAGGATTGGTGGGTGAAAAAGCAATGACATGTTGATCCGGGTGGTGATTTGTATAGGAATTGATTACCGGCAGAAGACCTCCAGGGGAATATCCCCCAATCTTGGTGGTATGGTTAGAATCAGCAAAAGCAGTAGTTGAACGATAGAGGTTTGTTCCTCCTATATATACCGTATTTCCATCGTTTGGTTTTACTCTCACCACCATATCATAAGAGCCCTGAACGCACCAGGTGTCAAAGTAGGTCCCTTTTCCCGGTAAATTAGTGCTCAAGTCATTCCATACCCCTCCTGCTCCGCTTCCATCCCCGCTTACGTATGTGTATTTCCATAAACTGTTCCACTCCGGATCACCCAGAAAATTCACTGTTTTCTTTCCGTGATGTGGGGTGTTCGCCAGAAAATAAACCTCATTCGGGTTACTGGGGTTTATACCTATTACAATGCGGTTGTATCCGGTAGGAAAATTAGGAGGGGTAATTTTTACCATGGGTGTAGTGCCGTCAGGGGATCTGTAAATGCCTCTGGCCGCAATAGAAGCTGTGGAATCCATGGTCACATATACTACTCCGGAATCATTCACGGCTACATCCGTGAAATAAGCCGAGCTTGTTTTCAGGCCCGTCCAGCTTGTGCCTCCGTTGGTACTTTTCAACACATTGTGATAGAGGGCTGCATAAATCACATCCTGGGTTTTGTTATGTTTATCAACAGCAATGTTCCAGATAATTTGGAAGTTATTGGTAAACTGGTAGGCACTTGCTCCCGTGGTGGAAGCAATGGGAACCCAGTTGAGGCCGTTATCGGTAGATTTCATCATCCCGTTTCCCAAATAATAAGCTCCTCCCCCACTAGCCGATGCACCATACCCTTCGCCCGATCCGGAATACCAGGTAGACTCATGTCCGCTACGTTGATCCTGGACCAAACAGGAGAGCCCGTGATATCCATTATCAGGCGAAACGTTTTTCCAGGTAAGCCCCCCCGTCCGATGAACGCCACATGGCTCCTGAACAGGTTCCTGCAAGCAGATTGTTTTCATTGAGCTTATCTACACCGAGAGCACGAGTTCTGCCACCCACATTCCAGGGTCCCCGTTCCACCCAACCGGTGAACTGGGAATGATTAGAAGGATCGACCTCTTTCACCGGCAAAGTAGATGCAAACGCAAGTTCTTTGGATCGCATATTATCCGGTATTTTTCCATCCGGAGCAGCCAGGCGCCTCAATTCCCATTGAAGACGTTCATTCGCGTCATTCTCCATGGCTTCACCGGGAGGCTTGATCTCTGATCTCTTGACGGAATAAGAGGAAATAATAAAAATTAGGATTGCCAAGGTGACTATGCCTCCCAGAAACGCGGCTAACTTCGTGTATTTGTGCATGTGGCGGAACTTTAACATTTTCTGAACCAAAGCTACTAAAAAAGCGGTTCTGGCTCCAGAGATTTAAAGCGTTCTACCAGTTACTTTCCGCAATCCACTCAGTCAATCCTGCAATCCACTCAATGTGCCTGGTTCTTAGTACTCTTTTCACCTAATTTTGAGGATAGAAAGGATCCAATTCACAAGGAACTGATTTTGCACTCCTTTAACAGTAATTAATTATCAAAGAGCAATAACAATCTGAATAATTCTTCGTTCAAACTGGTACACTTAATTCTTTACACCATGAAAAAAGCACTTCGCCTCTTTTCCCTGATTATCTTGCTGTTTTTCTCGGCTCATTTATTTTCTCAAACCGGACCGGAGGTTAAAACCAGTGGGCTCGATACGATGATTACGAAGAAGAACGAGAAGATTCTTGGTAAAATCACCAAAGTCACAGAAACAGACCTGGAGTATAAAAAGGCCCAGGAAGCGGATGCTCCAATTTACGTCATCTCCAAAGATAAACTGAGGGAAATCAGATGGGCAAACGGGACCAGGGAAATGGTGGTGGCAGATGAGATGGATGCAAATGTCGAAAAAGAGATTCTGAACCAACGATCAGCAATCAAGCTGCATATCTTTTCTCCAGCAGCCAGTCAGCTTACAGTAAGTTACGAGCGCTGTCTGAAGGTAGGAACCAACATTGAAATTTCTCTCGGCCTGATTAATAACAGCCTGATTAACAACAATAGTCCCAATCTCATTCAAGGCGGGCTGTTTTCTGGTGGAGTGAAGTTTCTTCTTGGCCAGGATTATTATGTCAAAGGCTTAAAATACGCACATCCCTTAAAAGGGAGATATCTGAAACCGGAAATTGATTTCTCCTCTTTCATCATTCGTGGAATCCGGGCAAACTATTACAACCCCAACGTTTATACGTATAACTCATACATAGAAACCAACCAACAGGTAAATTCTTTCGCACTGATGATCAATTATGGCCGTCAGTTTATCCTGGGCAACATACTTACATTTGGTTATAGCGTTGGGCTGGGCTATGCCGCAAGTGATGCAAAATACAGCAATCCTTATTTCCAAAACAACTACGGTAGTTACTCCAACAATCCCATGAATGTACCCAGTGATTTATATTCACACTACCTCCTGAGTACTAATATCCCAATTGCAATAAAGGGCACGATAACGATGGGTTATATTTTCAAATAAACCGAAGATTCCGATTTTACAATCGGAATCAGGTTTTATTTGTAAATACCCTTTAATTTTTTTGTTATTTCCAGAACAGCGGGACAAATCATGGTATTTTTCAGAGCAAGATCCAGCACCTGGAACATGCGTTTGCGGTTGGTATGTGGATACTCCCGGCAAGCCCCCGGCCGGTCTTCATAAATGAGACAATAATTCTCTCCATCCAGAAAAGCGCAGGGAGTGGTTTTCAGCACATAATCTTTGTCTGCGTCAATTTGCAGGTACTTTTCAACGAAATCCCCGGGCTTCATCTTTAGTTTTTTTGATGCACGCTCTATGTCCTTCTCGTAAAAAATAGGGCTTGTGGTCCTGCAGCAATTTCCACACTGAAGACAGTCGATGTGCTCAAAGGCTTCGTCGTGGAATTTTTCAAAATTGGCGTCCAGGTCCGATGGCTTTCTGCGCTTAAGCTTGTCCAGCAGTTTACGGTTGTCTCCTTCGGCACGTTTGGCTTCTTTCGCGAAATCATCCAGGTTCATCTTTTCGGATTTGGTTTAAAGTAAAGTTAGGGATTATTTCTACCTTCATCACCCGGATACGATTTGCGTTTATCCACGCTTCAACAAACCTGTATGATGACGTCTGAACATTACGATCTCTGTATTATTGGCGGAGGCCCTGCCGGCTACGCGGCTGCCATGAGGGCCATAGACTTTGGAAAAACCGTTCTGTTGGTTGAAAAAGACAAGGTAGGAGGTGCAGGCCTTTTTAACGGAGCTTTGTCTTCCAAATCTCTCTGGGAATGTTCCACACGCTTCGCCTCCACAAAAAGCGACCTGAAGGAAAAAGGAATTCCATACGAAATGCATTTTGCGGAAGCCCGAAGAGTGGTGGAAGCTGCCGTCTTTGAGCGTAAATTCCAGCTGAATGTACACCTAAACCTGCTTCAGAAAGCCACGCATCATCCTCTCATTACACTCGAGAAGGGTATAGCCACCTTGTTGGGAGATCATCAGGTGAGGTTAGAAAAGAAAAAAAACGAAAAAATCATTACTGCCGGTAATATTCTTGTTGCCACAGGCAGCCGGCCCCGTCAGCTCCCTTCCATACCGGCTGATGAAAAAATTATTTTCACGAGCGATGGAATCGAATCCATCGAAGATTTTCCCGAAAGCCTGGTCATTGTAGGTGCAGGGGTTATCGGTTGCGAGTATGCCACCATCTTTTCCAACTTCGGAAAAACAAAAGTCTACCTCATAGACAAAGCCGACCGCATATTGCCCTTTGAAGATGAGGACCTTGCCGACCTTGTTGCTTCAAACCTCGAAAAAAACGGAGTGGTCATTCACCGAAATGCTTCCCTGGTAAGACTGGAAGTAAAAAACGGCAAAGTGGAATATGAATTGAAATATTCCGATGGAACCAAGGAAATTCTTTCCGTTGATAAAGCGCTGCTTTCTATTGGAAGGTTGCCCAATACCGGAAACATTGGACTTGAAACCGTGGGAGTTGAAATGGACGAACGGGGATATGTAAAGGAAGAAGACACACGAACCTCTGTTCCGTATATTTATGCCGCCGGTGATATTACCGCCAATATTGCTCTGGTAAACGTTGCAGAACGAGAAGGACGCCATGCTGTTGTGAAAATGTTTGGGCCTCCCGTTAAACCCCTTGTTTATCGGAACATCTCCACCATTATGTTCCTGAACCCTGAGGTGGCTGCAGTGGGGATGAATGAACAGGATGCCAGGGCCAGAAATATCCCCTTCCGTGTTGCCAAGATTGATTACTCCTGCATTCCCAGAGCTATTGCCATGAGGAAAACGAACGGATTCTTCAAGCTCATTGTAGCCGATGACGAAGAGATGACGGTATTGGGAATGAGAGCTATCGGAGAACATGCCTCCAGCGCCATTCAGGCTGTTGCCTTGCTCATTCACATGAATAAAGGCATCCATGAACTGGGCAATATGATGCACCCGCATCCAAGCATTATTGAAGGCGTTCAGGAATGTGCCCGCATGCTGCTTGGAAAACCCATATACAAATCTTCTGTATTTAAGGATAAATTGAAGTGCTATCGCTGGGCTGACGGGGAATCTACCCCAATGGAGAACCTATGAAGGGCTAATTCATGAGGAATATCTGTTTTTTCTCTCTCAAAGACTTCAATTAAATAGGTATTTTTGATTGCCCCTAATCAGAGAGCCTGTCCATGCGTTTGTATCTAAAATGTGCTTATCTACTGGCTTTCCTGTATCCCTGTTACCTGACTGCACAAGACAATTATGAAATTCAGGTTTACGACTCCAAACTTGTCCCTGCCGGAATGACAATGGCAGAACTACACAGCAACTACGTCACTACCGGTTTCCGGGATACCATTCACGGAGTGCTTCCCACCTATCATGCATTACACGAAACCATTGAAATTACTCACGGTTTTAATCCCTGGCTCGAAGTTGGGGTCTACCAGTTTTTAACTAAAAATGACGGATTGTATCCGGCTTACGTAGGAAATCACATCAGGCCCCGCATTGCAGTCCCCGAAACCTATAAACTACCTGTAGGACTTAGTCTTTCAGCGGAATTTGGTTATCAGGACAAAGCTTATAGTACCGACATCTGGACGCTTGAAATCCGACCGATCATCGACAAAACCATTGGAAAATTTTACCTGGGCTTTAATCCTGTTGCAGACTATTCCTTCTCAGGACTGAATGCCGGCAAGGCTCCCCAGTTTTCACCAAACCTCAAATTCAGTGTAGAGGTTTGTTCCAAGTTAAAGATTGGGCTGGAGTATTACAATTCCATAGGCCCCTTCAGTCATTTCGACGAACTAAACCAACAGCCCCACCAGTTGGCCCTGGCAGTAGATGTTGATTTTTCTCCCCAATGGGAACTCAATATCGGCTATGTAAAAGGGCTGACTTCTGCCGTTGAAGGGGAGATTTTTAAGGTCATCCTCGGACGACGATTCGGCAAGGTAAAATAAGCAAGCGCTTCCTTCCGGCGTGTGTTATGCCAATTGAATATTTTTCTTACTTTCGTAAACCTAAACCAGGTCCTCATGAAACTTTCTGTACCCAAAGAAACGAAACTCAAAGAAAACCGTGTTGCCCTTACCCCGGATGTTGTAAAAGAACTTGTGAAAGCAGGTTTTGATGTGATGATTGAAGCCGGAGCGGGACTGAATTCTTTCTTTTCAGACGAGGCATACACGGCCGCAGGAGCAACCATACAAACCGACAAAAACAAAGTTTACAGCGATGCGGATGTGGTGCTTAAAGTAAACGCACCTGGTGGGGATGAAATAGGTAAAATGAAGAAAGAGGGGGTTCTGATTTCTTTTCTCTTTGCCGGTACTAACCCGGAGGTGATCAGTGCCTGTGAGAAAGCCGGAATTTCTGCTTTTTCAATGGATGCTATTCCCCGTATTTCCCGTGCACAGAAGATGGACGCCCTTTCTTCACAAGCCAATCTGGCAGGGTACAAGGCTGTACTCCTGGCTGCCGATACCATCGGAAAAATTCTTCCCATGATGACCACTGCCGCGGGAACCATCCGTCCTTCCAAGATTGTTATTTTTGGAGCCGGTGTTGCAGGACTCCAGGCCATAGCCACTGCCAAGCGACTTGGTGCCGTTGTAGAGGTTACCGATATCCGCCCTGAAACAAAAGAACAAGTAGAGTCTCTCGGAGGAAAATTCATTGAGGTCAAAGGCGACGCTTCCATCAAAATAGAAGGAGGATACGTGAAAGGCGTTTCCGATGAGTTTCTCAAGATGCAACAGGAACTCGTTGGCAAACATGTGAAAGAAGCAGATATCGTCATTACCACCGCCCTCATCCCTGGAAGAAAAGCACCGCTTCTTGTCACAGAAGACATGGTGAAAAGTATGCGTTTCGGTTCTGTCATTTTGGATATGGCAGTAGAACAGGGTGGAAATGTGGTGGGAAGCGAGCTCAACAAGACCGTTCAGAAACATGGTGTGACCATCATTGGCGAAGGCAATATACCTTCACTCCTTCCGATGAATGCAAGCGCACTCTATGCTAAAAACGTACAAACCTTTCTACTTCACCTGGCCGATAAGGATAAATTCAAATGGGAGATGGAAGAAGAAATCACGAAAGGATCTCTCATCGTCAATAAAGGAGAAGCGGTTCACCCAAGCGTAAAAAAGATCGTTTCAGCATAAAACATACAGGTATACTATAACCCCAAATACTTAATTTATGGAAATCATTCGTCACGCATTCAGTTTCTTCGGAGCCCATCAGGAGCTGATCTATTTCATTGTTCTTTCTGTATTCGTTGGTATCGAAGTTATAGGAGGAGTACCAACCGTTTTGCATACTCCACTCATGAGCGGTGCCAATGCCATTCACGGGGTGGTAATTGTAGGCGCTATTTATGTAATGCTGAATGTAGATCCATCCAACACCCTTGCTCTTATCCTTGGTTTTCTGGCTGTACTGCTCGGAACACTCAATGTGGTTGGAGGCTTTGTAGTCACGGATCGCATGCTGGAGATGTTTAAAAAGAAATAATTACATTAAAGATTCCATCTATCTATGAAGACTCACTTACTTGATGTTTGTTACCTGATTGGTTCCGTAACCTTTATCATTGGCCTGAAGATGATGGGCAATGCTAAAACTGCCCGCAAAGGAAACCTGATCGGAGCCGCCGGCATGACCCTGGCCATTTTGGGAACGGTTGTTTTATTTGTTAAAAAGGACGAGTCAGGTATAATCAATCCAACCTATTCGGTTCCTTCTCTGATCTATGCACTGATAGGTGGAGCCATCCTGCTAGGAAGTATTGTGGGGTGGCTGGCAGCTAAAAAGGTTCAGATGACCAAAATGCCTGAACTGGTTTCTATCTTCAATGGAATGGGCGGAGCCTGTGCTGCACTCATCGGCTTAATGGAATACAACAAAAACCTGGGTCATACGGGAGCCAGCATTGCCATTATACTTGGCATCATCATTGGAAGTATTTCATTCTCCGGTTCTGTAATCGCATTTCTGAAGCTGAATGGAACAATGAATAAACCTATTCGCCTTCCCGCTTACAACATTCTAAATACTGTAGTGATGATCGCCGTGTTCGCTTTTGGCGGATTTATGGTTTATAACCAGGTAAGCAGTCATGCCATCCTTTGTGCACTGTTCGGAGCCGCCATTATCTACGGTATTCTTTTCACCGTTCCAATCGGCGGAGCTGATATGCCCGTGGTTATCTCCCTCCTCAACTCCTTTACCGGACTGGCAGCTGCCTTCGGAGGATTTTTGTATGGAAACAAGGTTATGCTCACAGGAGGTATCCTGGTTGGCTCTGCAGGAACATTGCTAACCCTGGTTATGTGTAAAGCCATGAACAGACCCCTGAGCAATGTTATTTTCGGGGCATTTGGAGGGGGAGGCGCAACAGCAGGCCCAGGTGCAGATGCAAAAGGATCTATCAAGGATATCGGTGTGTCTGACCTTGCAGTACTGATGAACTACTCCAAAAAAATAGTGATTGTTCCGGGTTACGGTCTTGCTGTGGCACAGGCTCAGCACGTCATTCATGAGCTCGAACTCCTGCTTGAAGAACGCGGTGTGGAAGTGAAATATGCCATACACCCGGTAGCTGGCCGTATGCCCGGTCACATGAACGTATTGCTGGCTGAATCCAATGTGGCTTATGAGAAACTGGTGGAAATGGACGATATCAATCCCGAATTCGAACAAACAGACGTGGTATTAGTGGTCGGTGCCAACGACGTGGTGAACCCTGCCGCCAAAACAGATCCTTCTTCCCCTATTTACGGAATGCCTATTCTGGAAGTAAATAAAGCCAAGAATATCATCATTAACAAACGTTCCATGAATGCCGGTTATGCCGGTATTGACAACCTGCTTTTCTACGACCCCAAGTCCTCCATGTTCTTTGGTGATGCCAAGAAGGCGCTTACAGAACTGGTAGCGGAACTGAAGACCATGTAAGGTGTTTGCTTTCATTGAAAAAGCTCGGAGAATATCCGGGCTTTTTCGTATTTTAGATTCTCCTATTAACCAACTTCTTTCTGAATGACATCCAAAGAAATTCTCGCCCAACTCAAAACAATGGGAAGCGAATCCATCAAAAAGGTACTCGTCAAACACGGAGCTAAGGAACCTTTTTACGGAGTAAAGGTGGGTGACATGAAAACCATCGTAAAAAATGTAAAGGTGAATCATGAACTGGCCCTGGACTTGTATGATTCGGGAATATCCGACGCAATGTACCTGGCGGGACTGATAGCGGACGATAAAAAGATGAGTAAGAAGGACCTGAACAATTGGATAAAAAAAGCCTACTGGTATATGCTCAGTGAGTATACTGTGCCCTGGGTGGCTGCAGGAAGTCTTCATGGTCATTCACTGGCCCTGGAATGGATTGCTTCGAAGAACGAAAATACTGCCGCCGCGGGTTGGGTCACCTATTCCTGTTTACTTGCCCTGAAACCCGATACGGAACTCGACCTGAAAGAAATCAGAGGGCTGGTTGACCAAATTCAGAAAGACATTCACAAATCCCCAAACAGAGTGAGACACACGATGAACAATTTTGTGATCTCGGTTGGTGGATACATCCCGGCCCTAAGCGATTATGCCATTGCTGCTGCAAAAAAAATTGGCACAGTGGAAGTGAACATGGACGATACAGCGTGTCAGGTTCCCTCCGCTTCTGAATACATTGAGAAGATGAAGAAGAGGGGAAGCTTGGGAAAGAAAAAGAAAACTGTAAAGTGCTAGAATCAAAAGCCGGGATACAAGAATTAAGACATTATTCGAATGAAAAAATATTTAATTATTCTCTTCTCATTTGGCGCCTCCTTACTGCATGCACAGAAAAATAGATCCAACTATCCCAATTTCGGGAGAAACCGGCTTTGAAAAACAATAGCCCCCTTCTTGCTGACGGCGGATTGAAGCTGATCAATGGACTGAAACATTTCCTCAAAACACGCAAGGGCAAAGCATTTGTTGTTCTGCTCCTGCTCCTTACCTGGTACGGATTTGCCCTTCCCTCCCATCTGTTTAAGGATCCTACTTCCACGGTCCTGGAAGACAGCAAAGGTACCCTGCTGGGTGCCAGGATTGCCCCCGATGGACAATGGCGTTTCCCATACGATGAAAATGTTCCTGAGAAATTTTCAAAGGCCCTCGTTCTGTATGAAGACCGGTATTTCTACCGTCATCCGGGAATCAATCCCGGATCGGTTTGGCGGGCATTGAAGCAGGATATACGGCGCAAAAAAATAGTGAGCGGAGGCAGCACGCTGAGCATGCAGGTCATACGCCTTTCCCGCAAAGGCAAATCACGTAACCTGTATCAGAAAGCCATCGAGTTGATCCTGGCTACCCGCCTGGAAATACGCTTTAGCAAAAAGGAAATCCTCGCCTTGTATGCCTCTAATGCGCCTTTCGGGAGCAATGTGGTGGGACTGGATGCAGCATCCTGGCGTTACTTCGGACGCAGTCCTCATAAACTCAGCTGGGCCGAAGCAGCCACTCTTGCTATCCTGCCCAATTCCCCTTCTCTCATCTATCCTGGAAAGAATCAGGAAAAGTTGAAGCTGAAACGGGACAAACTGCTCAATAGATTGAGGGATGCCGGAGAAATGGATCGGGAGACCTGCGAGCTGGCCAAGCAGGAACCTCTCCCCAATAAGCCCCATCCGCTGCCGGACGAAGCTCCTCAGTTGCTTGACCGGGCGTCGGCCTACAAAGGCCAGCGTGGAAGACGCATCATCAGCACGCTCCAAACCGGATTACAAGCCAGAGTAAAAGCCATCGTTGAAAAACACCACCTTGTACTCATAGGAAACGAAATACACAACG
>Ga0207114_1125_pt1 | contig 21057 bp, 16 predicted proteins | sample Alteio_BWMinHeat_70_FD_153560 | JGI IMG/M metagenome (GOLD analysis project Ga0207114, IMG submission 153560) | Enriched cells from forest soil in Barre Woods Harvard Forest LTER site, Petersham, Massachusetts, United States -... | ecosystem: Environmental > Terrestrial > Soil > Temperate forest >... | reverse complement strand
TTTCCACCTTCTGCATCGGGAAGTAGACCAAGCGTTGGCTACTCGCCAAAATTACGTCTTCACGGGAAAAATAATCCAATTTTAATCAGTGGCGTCTCCCTAAATCGCGGTTTATCGAGCGACGAAATATACTGCCTATCGATAGGTAAAATATACAGACTGGCGGATAGAGTTTGAGGCAGAGGACGGAAATGTGGCAAGGAATCACATTGCAGACACAAGTTTGATGGACAGACGCTGCTTCATTCAGAAATCGGTTTTGTTAGCTACTGGTTCGGCTTTTGGTCGTTCACTAATGGGCTGCGGTACCGAGTTGCCCATACCGTGCTTGGGTCCTGCTCCTGCTCCGACGCCTGTTCCGGGAATGACTTACATCCGGGCGTCACAGATCGGTTGCGCTCTCGACTGCAATCTGGAAAACGGACACAACAAGTACACGGGCGGCTCGGCCACCGACGATGGGCCGCGAATCAATGCAGCGATGGCTGGGGCATCGGCAAATAATCCGATCACGCTGATCATCGACGGAAGTGCGCTGATCTCGGGACTGTTTCTTCCGGCTGGTGGGTATTGGAGCATCGCGGGACTGGGCTGCGGCACGGGGTTCTTCATAAAGCGGGGGACGAACAATGACGGCATCCACAATGGACCTCCCAATGCGGCCGTGCCATCTGATCCGGGGCCACCAGCCCCTGCACGAGGAAAGAATGTCTCGCTCAGCAACTTCACAGTGAACGGCAACCAGGGAGATGGCCACAATGGGGATTCGACGACCGGATTGGCGCAGGGTATCACCGGAAAGGTATGGTACTTCGGCATCAACCTGATGAACTTGGATAACATCACGATTGAAAGAGTAGTCGTAGTGAATACCCCCGCCTACAACATACGGCTTTCGAACGTCGGCAATGTTTCTGTATCCGGGTGCGTGATAAGAAGCTTCGGCACTAACACTGACGGTCTGCATTTCGACGGGCCGGCGAACGATATTACGATTAATAACTGCGATTTCAGGACAGGCGACGATTCAATTGCGTTGAATTGCCCGGAAGGGTACTCCGGCAACATCTCAAGAGTCACCGTTACCGGCTGCACATTCAATAGCTTTTCCCTGATGCGGATCTATACGACCGACGGGGGCCCTAACAAATTCAGTATTGACACAGTAAGTGTAAGCAATTGCAGCGGCACTCTTGCAGAGGCTGCTTTCCTGATTGGACTGAGCAATGGCAGCAATCCGAACTCCGTCACCGCGTTAACGATTTCAGATTGCAACCTGACGGCTCCTACTGTGCTCGGCATCGCGGAAAACTTCGGAGCTATCGCGCTCAAGAACGTTACCTTTACCCCGTTCCAGTCAAACGTTTATTGGCTCGGACCTCAAGCAAATCATATCCCAGCCTTTCTGCGACCGTCCCCACCCTATGGCGGTATAACTTATGTTGGATCGACCCTCTCCTTCGAAAATTGTCAGATTCTCCAGAACGGGAATAAAGGCATCTGTGCAGTAATGCTCGAAAGTAACTCGACGATCACCCGCCTGGAGTTCAATGGATTCTCCATGGAGGACTCCGCACAGGAACTACTGAACCTGGAGGGAGGATCAATTGGGCAACTGGTTCTCGCTTCAGTGGACAGCAAAAACATCAAGGCTCCTGTGGAAGCGAACGGATTCCAGAGAGTCGGCTCTATTTCCGGGGCAGGCGTGCTTGGAACAGGCTGGGAGTTTCCCAACCCTATTATGGCGAATGGGGTACCGTACATCTCGGCGGAGACAGGTCTGCCTTCGATAAAGATTGATGGCGTGGTGGAGCCCTACGACCCCTGATTTACGCAAACCTAACGCGCGGTAGGTGTCGAGCCAAAATGAGAGATTATCTGCATCAGTTTCTGCTCAATATCTCTCGATATAGCTCGAATGTTTGTTCAGCCATTACGTCGGCTGTATAGTTCCTCTGCACTCTCTTGCGCGCTGCGCTGCCGAACTTTTCTCGAAGCTCATCCCTATCGAGAAGATGTTGTATCGCCTGAGCCAGCTCATCCACGTTTCCTGGTTCAACCGTTAGCCCTGTTACACCGTTAACTGAAACCTCCGGCACTCCAGAATCGATATTTGTATTTACAACTGGAAGACCAGCCGCCATGGCTTCTAATTGCACAAGGCCGAAGGCCTCCGCACGAGTGGTAGAAGGAAGAACAAAGATTGAGGCTATCTGGAAATATGGCTGCAAATCCGCAACCCGACCAAGCATTCTCACCTTCTGACTTACACCCTCCGTCTTCGCCAATGCATCGAGCTGTTCCGCCTGCGGTCCACTTCCGATCAGAAGTAAGGTTGCATTGACGCGTTTCATCGCTCGAACTAACAAGTCGAATCCTTTGTATGGCACCAGCCGCCCGACTGCTAGAATAAGCGGTCCACCGGACACTATGCGTAGATCCTCAATCAGCGATGTATTGCTGTTTTCGCACCTATCGGTAGATTCAACTCCCAACGGAATGACACGACACTTCTCGCGAAATGGCACGAGTTCCCTAGATGATTCAAGATATCTCGCTGAAGTCACGATAATGGCGGAAGCACGTTCCATGACCTGATGTACATAGGGATCGCTCAGGCGTCTTAATGTTTTACGGCCTAGAGTGTCTGCATGATGCGTGATGATTAGCTTGCCTCGATGGCGACTCCGCAAAAAGGAGAACGCTGCGCTCGGATTCGGCATATGGATGTGGACCAAGTCCGCCGGGCATCGACGTATCGCGCTCGTAAGACCAGGGCAGAATGGCATGGAAGCAATAGTCCCTACCCGGGCTACGCGTATTATGTGCACTCCCTCGGCAACTTCGTCTTGACTGCGTACTCGACTATTCGCGACAATCACACTCACATCAGCTATTCGAGCTTGCCGCACGGCTAGATCGCGCAAATGCGTCTCCATTCCTCCGTTATGCGGAGGATAAAACTTGCCCAAATGAACAATGGAATTTTTCATCAAGAGGCAGTTACTCTGCGGCCATTTTATCGCTTCGGAGCGTAGGAGTTTAGGTAGAAAGTCACATCGTTAATCGCAAGCTGCGGCCTCGTAGCCGCGACCATGCCAGGGCCAGCGATCGACACAAGTCCCATCGAATTCGAATCTGCCGGGTAAAAGGGAGGCGTTTAACCCCTGTGGCGTTGTCGCCATGTCTACGATAAAGAACCAAAGGGCTATTGATGTATACGGACTTGCCCCCTGCCAACGAATTCGCGACGCCAATCCACAAGTCATGCAGGATGTCGGCATTCGATGGAAACGGCAGGATTTTACTTCGAATACGGCTGCGAAAGGCCATTGTGCAACCAAGATATCTGCAGTGAAGCAAGTTGGACAGTATGCCGGGCCGGAATGGACTCCCGATCGCATAATAGGAAGCACCTATCGGAGCGCCATTGTCATCAATCAAAGCGGCGTCGGACACCACGATCTCTGCCTCGGGATGGATATCAAAGGCGCGCAGCACGGAAGAAACTTTTTCCGGCGCCCACAGATCGTCCTGATCTGCAAGAAATAAAACGTCTCCACGTGCAGTGCGAATCGCGTCTTCAAAAGTTCGCAGCACGCCCAAATTAGAAACGTGCCGTTCCAGGTGGACGCGGGCGTCATCGAAACTCTTGACGACATCGCAGGTCCGGTCACTGGAAGCGTCATCAACCACAATAACTTCATCGCGATCAGATAGTTGATCCAGAATCGACTGCAACTGTTGCCTGACGTAAAACTCTCCGTTGAAGGTAGCCATGCAGACGGAAATAGACGGTCGCTGGTTATCCTGTTTCGGCAGGCACGCTATCCGTTGCTGCATTTCGCTCTGCCAGTCACGAATGCGCCGCGTCCTGGTGAGAAAGAGCCGGCGCTTCAGCGCATTCAGGGTCAATTGCCGAACCGCCGCATCAATGCCCTGCCGCCGCTGGCGCCAGAAGCGGCCGGCAAGGCGCCCAGTAAGTGCTAAACCGTCGACGCGTCCCCGATACAAATCACAGAATGCGGACTCTGCCTGCAGGAAATTGCGGAAGCGGTCCGGCCCGGGACTTTGCCTGTCGGAAAGCAGGGACAGATCGTGCTCCACCTGAATCCCTCCGGCAACCCACACCCGCTTGCCATGCCGATGCAGTTGCCGGAACACATAGTAATCCTGATAGTCCAGCCAAAACCGGGGATCAAACCCGCCAATTTCGTCGAGTGCGCGAACGCGAAACAGCGATGCCGAGTTCAGCGCGCAACTTTCTCCCCGTGCAGTGCCCGTAAACCCGGGCGAGAGATAGCTTGGTCCCAACGGTCGAATACGAAACGGAGAAAGTGGTCTGCCCACATGGGAAAGTTGCGGAACAATGGCGCCAACCTCCTCGTTTTGGTCCAGCCGGAGTGCAAGGTCCCGCATCTGTACGAGAAAATCCACCGGGAGCTGCGTATCCTGATCGAGAGTGAGCATCCAATCGAAGCCTTCGCGGCGGGCGATGTCGAGGGCGTAATTGTACGCACCAGCGATGCCTTCGTTGCGAGCCGCGGCATGGTAAAAGACGTACGGCGGGAGTTCTTCGCTGAGTTGGGCTCCGCATGAATTGTCATACAGCAGCACCCGGAGCCGGTCGTCTATCTGCTGAACGCGTTTCAACTCTGCGACGAGAGTGGTGAAGGCAGCAGATTCGCTGGGTCGCGTCTTGTATAAAACAATGACGGCCAAAATATTTGGCTGCTCTCGGCCGGTTTCACCGAGACCGCGCTCAGGCATGCTGAAGCTCCGGCTGCCGGATGGGTGAGGGGGCCAGCGATGACGAACGGCTCTTCTTTTGGGCGGCCTCCAGGCAGAGCAGGATATAGACGAAATAGAAGTACCTTGGCTGCACAACCAAAGATTGCGCGATTAGCACAGATCCAATCGCACCGAAGTAGATGAAGTCGCTCCGCAGGGTCAGTCGTCGTTTCATTAGGTTCACTAGCAACAAAATGGCGTATGAGATGTTGTTGAAGAAATTTATGTACAGCCAACTCGACGGACTCTTCCACACTTGAGGGTTAGGCAGCTGGCCGAACAGATTGTCTGCAACCTTAGGAATTACAGCGATGAAGTAGAGATAATGCAATTGCAACATATCCAGTGCTCGGATAACTCCCGCATATTCCGCCTCTTCAAAGCGTTTTTCAAGTACTTGGCTTCCCAAAAGCGGCATGGCGAAATTGAGTAACCCGACAAGCAGAAACAACGTCATCCAACGCTTTTCTCGTAAAGGATTAAGTCGACTCATTGCAAATAGAAATACGATCATCACAATACACGTTTCATAACGATTCATGAGAGCCAATGCCAACGCAATCAGCAACAATCCACGATTGCGCTTCCCTCTGGCATATAAAAATATGGAGAACACGACCAAATCAATGATTTCTTTGTTTACACATAGAAGACTCGTCGTTGTAGTGGGATTGAGCAGCAGTAATCCCACAAAAGTTCCTAATGAAATTGGGAAAGCACGCTTGAGAAGTGTCACTGCGAAAATAAACATGGCGTAGTTGGCGAGCATTACCAACAATGCACTATGTAAGATCAATGAAATAAATACCGGTGTCCACGTCGTATTTGGAAAGAACAAGAGCGATCCCAGGACCCATGGATCATTCCGGCCTTCTCGTAGAGAATCAGCCATGTATATGTATACGGTAGAATCCACCGCAAAATCTTCACTTGTTGTGCCACGATCGAGGGAGGGCACAACTGATTCAAAGAAAACCGCAAAGGTAAAGGCGACATAACAGATAAGTAGAAATAGTAGGATTGCCGACTTGAAACTTATCCGGCGAGATAAAAGTTTGGAAGAGTCAAGATTCATGCCTTTCTACTCTCTTCGGCCACGATGGTTTAACAACAGCAACAGGAATGTCCTATGTAGGATCACCAGATCACCATTTCCGAGAGCCCTCAAGTCCATGTTCTCTCCTATGTGGAATACTGGCGGTCACTTTTCATTCCTCTCGCAACCGGAAATCCGAGTGTTTGATCCACACGATTGATAACCTTGCCAATCAGCACCCACATCGCAGCCAGCGGAATCGGGAGACGAAGGACTGGGTAAAGAAAAAACCAATAACGTGGGTTATCGCGATAAAGCTGGTCCAGAACCGACAGAGCGTCCTCCTGCAAGTACCGTTTTCCACGGCTCCTGCGACTATGGAGCATGGCCCATGGAAAGAAGAATTGGACCGTTCGATTCAGGATTGCGCGTCCGACCGGACTCTGAGCTCCGAAGTAATCGTTCACGATTGCCTGCAAGGTAGTGCCAAAAACCTTACATGTCCCGATCCCGCCTGAATTGTCTGTACGTCCTGCTACAAATGCGTCAAGGACACAGACACAGCGGGGATTTCCGCGCAGAAGACTGAATGTCCAGGCAAGCTGACCGAGATTACTGCCAATCAACTTCTCAAACTCCTGAAGCGGCAGATCCTGAAATGCGGCCTTCCGGCTTATATTGGCACTAATAAACGTAAAGCCGGTGCTCACGTAAAGTGCAAAGTCTCTAGGAGAAGCGAACTCCTTGAGCTTCCCTGAAAAGTGAAACGCCTCTTTCAATTCATGTCGATCTCGAAAGGCAAATGTCTTGAGGTAGAGTAGGTCGTATCTTCGAGTCTCAAGGTGGCCAAGCAGAACGCGTAGGCCGCCCGGCACTATGATGTCGTCGTCACCAAAAATCCAAACGTATTCGCCTTGCGCGGCCTGATAGCAGCGGATGAAGTTGGCATCAGGACCGATGTTCGTCTCGTTCCTGAGGTAGGTCAGCTCGACCCCTCGTCTTTGAAATGCTTCAACCACCTGTGGAGTAGCATCTTGCGATGCGTTGTCGGATATGATCAACTCGACTCGCGATTCACCAGCAAGTTGAGGTGCAAGCACAGTAAGCAATTCTTCCAAACAGGCATGCCGATTATAGGTCGGAATAGTTATTGTAAGAAGGGGTCGTGCATCACGCATGCCAAAGCTTCCTATACTTAATAAAAATATATGTCCCCACCGGAAGACCTATCAGTAGTCCCACGGAAAAATATCCCGTAACCATACCCAAGGCTCCATACTCTCTTCCCAGGAAATATGTTGAAGCTCCAATAAGTAACGCACCTACAATGGAAATGAGGAGGAACTTTTCTTGCTTATGCGCTCTGAGATATATGGCCTCAGAATTAGTGATGACGTTCAATGAACTGGCTAAAAGTAAAATTCCTAGAGATGTAGGGTTTAATATACGCTGCGCGAATCGGATGTGAGCCCAATTCATGTAAATCGTCCCAAGCCATACTATCAATGCGCCTACAACGAAAACTGAAATAGATTGCTTGAGCGCCTGAAAAAATGTTGTGTCCAATTGCGCATAATCCTTGCGAGCTATCATAGTTCCGAACGGCGCAGATTTTGTATTGACCCATGAAATTGCGATAGATTGGAGTGCGCCGGCTAGGCTTAACGACATGCCCATCTGTCCCGCTGCAACAGGTCCCTTAAAAGCAAACAAGACTGGATTAAAAAGCTGAAAAATAAAGTACCCACATATCCAGCTGATCGCGATTCTCCATTGGAACGGCCAAACCTCTTGCCGCCAGTGAACACGGTTCGGCCCCGGAGGATATCGCAACAGCCCAAACAGCAACCGACGTTTGCCGACCAACCATACAAAGGCGGCGGATGCCATGCCGAGAATCATCATCGAAGGCGCGAAAAGACCGTGGTGAGATATGAGCGCCAGCCACGCAAGTATGCTGCCGGATACTGCCTGAGCGAATCGAAGGCGAGCAATTTTTGCAACATATCCACATCCCTCAAGAAAAGAAAGGATGGGATCAAGCTGAAAAGTCAATGTTGCAGCTATCGCCACGAAACACCATGGAAGCTGCCAGAAAACAGTCTGGCCCCCATGCCGGTGTGTGGAAAAAAAATGCCAACCCACTGGTATCAGAAAGGCTGCTAAAAGAACTGCGGCGATAGAATACCACCGCACAGATTTTTGAATCACCGATGCAAGCCTGGCATGTGCAATCGGATCACCTGTAATCGTGTAATCAGATGAAATGGAAAGATGCGCTCGTTCGTGGCTGGCCATCTGCTGAATTACCAGAGAGAACCCCAGCTCAAAGACGATCTGCAGTGCGACGAGGCTTCCAAAAGTATAGTAATAACCTTGCTCCGCCGGAGAAAGGAACCTGGCAATCAACGCAACCGTGATTAATCCTGCTACACTCGCCCAACCCCTCGCCAGGACGGTGAAGGCGATTGCTCGATCAAGCCCGAGCACGCTTCGCAGCCAGTAACGAACGAATTCGGAATGCGTAGCGCGCCGCGGCGATGAAGTCACATCACTAGAGACTTGGGGCATCAATTGGTCCCCGCAACCGCTGCATTAGGCAGCAGCCTGGAAAATGCTGTCGACTTTTCACTAGGCAATAAAACTTCCTTCATTCTAAACTTCTGAACGAAATGCTGGCTGTTCAGCGACTCAGCTAGATGCGGGTCAATTCGCGAGGACGACGAAGCATATCACCCGATGGGCAGCTGGACCCTCAGGGTCATTATGCCGCCTTTTTCTCACACAAAGATTATAACGGGTCCTTCGAAACCAGTGCCGTGCGTGAGAAGGATGGCAGTGATTCGCACTGCAGAGCCAATTTTTTTGCGCTCATCGGCGGACAGATGTATTTGCTCGCACTCATGCATTGAATTAAGCTGCGTTGAGAAAAGCCTCTTTTGAGAAAGGGCAATACGGATCAGATTGATGGGAGAAATCATGCATGAGTGCAGAAATTGCGGATCAACAAACACTCAGGACTTGGGAGCGGTGGGCGAAATTGCACCCTTCCTATTAAAGAGGGTCTTGAATCTTGAATATGGAATTGCGCCCAGCCAGCATCCTGTTAAGAAGTTGTTACGCAAGGCAACGATTTTTCAAAAGCTCTTCTCAAGAATCTACGGAGCCTCGGTCTTAGCTGAGCTTCAGCTTTGCAGAGACTGTACCTTTATTCAAACGAGGGTGCCTTTTTCGGACGAATCGATAATGAAGCTCTATGTCGATTATCGCTCTGACACTTATAACGAAGAGAGGATACGATATGAACCCACATATGCGGCGATCGCTGAGCACGTTGGCAATAGTGAGCAGGAAGTTAAAACGAGAGTATACGGACTGACGACGTGGCTGGATTCGAAGCTTGACATTGGAGAGGGCTTTTCGATGTTGGACTACGGGGGAGCCGACGGAAAATTTCTTCCAAACCTTAGTGGTGCAAAATATGTATTTGAAATTTCAGGTCTTTCACCGGCACAAGGGGTTGTCAAAATTGAAGATCCAAAATCCTTAGGTTCCTATTCTTATATCCAACTCGCTCATGTATTAGAGCACGTACCACACCCACTGGCATTGACGATGAAAGCCGCGTCCTATCTCAAACCTTCCGGCTATCTGTATCTTGAGGTCCCACAGGAGATTGATACTAAGACAATCGCCCGCTTGGCGGCAGGTGATCACGGCATCCCCTTACCCATTCATGAGCATATAAACCGCTACACCCCGTCCTCAATTATTAAGCTTGTGGAATCGGCAGGTCTTGAGCTAATAGACCTGCGATCCGAAACCACGGATCTCGGCTGGATCAAGGCATTGATAATTGGAGCTCTGGCTAGAAAGCACTGAGTTGACATCGCGCCATCAATCGTCAGTCCTTCGGTTTAAGGAACGACGCAAGCCATTTGAGAGAATTCTCTAGCCCTTCGAACCTTTGTTAACCGCTCGTATTTCGGATTGAAAAGAATGGATAACTTGGTAAAGAAGCTCGTAAAGCCTCTCATCCCGCGCAGCCTGCTTGCGTTGCGCAGAAGACGAAGGGTAGAAAAACAAGCAAAGCAGGCTGGATTGACGCTAGTGCCGCGCGATCTGTTCTTTGATTTGCAGAAAGAAAACCTCATCCTCCGAATTCGATCTGCTCATGAAATCTACCTTCAGCACATGATTGAAAACTTCGACTATTTTGTCGATTCAGTGATCCCTTTACGAGTTGATGGCAAGCTTCTCGTGGACATGAGCGGTCCACGGTACCATCGCTTGAAGGGATTCTCCGATCTGCCGTTCTTGTTCCCTTCTCATACCGAGCCATATCGAACTACAACTGAATATCTTGATTTTGCTGGGCTAAGTGAGGGCAAGATCGTATTGGATATCGGTGCATATGCCGGGATTACCTCGATCATCTTCGGACAACTGGTTGGGGCAACCGGCCATGTGTATGCATTCGAGGCTGATCCGATTAATTATGAGTGCGCCAGACAAAATCTGGAGATGGCCAGCCGCTGGATGAATGTAAATAATATTACTTTGATTCATAAGGCAGTCTGGTCTCACAGTCAGGGTGTTCTGTTTTCGCAGGAAGGCGCGATGGGATCAAGTGCTGTAGCTATTACTGGCGGCGGCAGGGGAGATGAAATCAGGATTCCCAGCACGACTCTCGCAGAATTTTGTGTCGAATCTGGATTGCATCGAGTCGATTTCATCAAGGTGGATATAGAGGGCGGAGAGATTCAATTGTTGGAAAATTCAACGGAGTTCTTATCCCGCACGAAGCCGAGAATGATCGTCGAACCGCATATGGTTGCTGGAACAATTAGCACACAGAGATGTCGCGAATTCATGGAGCGTGCGGGCTACCGAGTCAATGTCAGGGCACAGGTGGGTGAGTCGGCACCACTAATCGAGGGCTTGCCTTTCTAACTGGATCGCTCACTGGATTACGGTGCACCCAAGTAGTCGCGCTGGCGCTGGACATTTGCCCGATGTCCTTAACCGTAAACCTCTGCGCCTTTAGCGTCATTATGCTGCTCGAGATGAGCTGAGAGGTTTATTATCCTCGGTCGAAACCCGGAGACAGGTTCACTTCTGGCAACCCTTTAGTAACCCTTCGTATCTCGCGATTTGAGCGAGGGTAAACTCCTGCATCGCTTCGCCCCGTTCCCAGGCGCGGTACCAGGCGATTACCCACTCCAACGCTGTTTCAGTGTTCAAGGACGGTTTCCAATGAAGCTCTGCACGCGCCTTGCTTGCATCCAGCTTCAAATAGCCGGCCTCATGAGCACCCGGGTCCGCAGCCAGTACCCACTCTGCTCTACCGTCCCATGCATCGGCAATCTTTGTTGCGATACGTTCGACCGTCCAGGCATCGTCATCCCCCGGACCAAAGTTGAAGGCCGAAGAAAATTGCTGCTTCTGCGCAAGCAACTGCTCAGCCAGCAAAATGTAGCCATGCAATGGTTCCAGCACATGCTGCCACGGGCGAATTGACTTTGGCCGTCGGATGGGGACTGGCTGCTTTTTCTGAAATCCACGGATTAAATCGGGAATCAATCGATCCGTTGACCAATCTCCTCCTCCGATCACATTTCCTGCGCGTGCCGTCGCGAGCGCGACGTGGTGTTGATCCAGTGAGCCAATGGGAAAGAATGAGCTGCGGTAGGCCGCGCTGACAATTTCGGCACATGCTTTGCTCGATGAATAAGGATCATAGCCGCCTAAAGGATCATTCTCGCGGTATGGCCATATCCATTCCTTATTCTCATAGCACTTGTCGGTTGTAACCGAAACAACTGCCCGCACGCTCGGAGTTCTGCGAACTGCCTCCAACACATGGACCGTGCCCATGACATTAGTTGCGTAGGTTCCCACCGGATCGCTGTATGACTGGCGCACAAGGGGCTGCGCTGCCATGTGAAAAACTACTTCTGGGGCGAATTCAACCATAGCGGCTTCCAACTTCGAACGGTCGAGAATATCGCCGCGAAGGTCTTCCACAGCCGTTACCACATCCGCAACCATAAACATATTCGGATCAGTCCACGGATCGAGAGCATATCCGCGGACCTGCGCGCCCATCTTTTGCAACCAGAGCGAAAGCCAACTGCCCTTGAAACCGGTATGTCCAGTCAAAAACACGCGGCGATCACGCCACACATTCACCAGGTTTTCCAAGGTGCCTCTCCGCTGCTCCAAAGCTCTTCCAGACGCTGCCTGTCACGCAAAGTATCCATTGGCTGCCAGAAGCCGCGGTGAAAAAAGGCCTGTACCTGTTTGTTTTTGGCCAGGCTTTCCAGAGGCTGGCGTTCAAACATCCACGACTCTTCATGGACTTCGTCAATAACCTTGGGAGATAGAACGAAGAAGCCGCCATTGATCCAGCCGCCATCACCCTCAGGCTTCTCTTGAAATTCAAAGATTTCTGTGCCGTTGATACCCAAAGCGCCAAAGCGGGCTGGGGGCTGCACCGCAGTCATCGTGACACGTTTGCCGTGGGAATGGTGAAAAGCGATGCTCGCAGAAATATCCACATCGGCGACACCATCACCATAGGTCATGCAAAATGCATCCTCACCGCCCAGATACTCTGCAATGCGCTTCAGGCGGCCGCCTGTACCCGTGGTGTCGCCGGTATCCACCATAGTCACGCGCCATGGTTCGGCCACGCTCTGGTGCACCTCCATACGGTTGTCCCGGAGGTCGAAGGTGACGTCGGACATGTGCAGAAAGTAGTTGGCGAAATATTCCTTAATGATGTATCCCTTGTACCCACAGCAGATAATAAAGTCGTTAATCCCGTGCGTGGAATATGTCTTCAGAATATGCCACAGGATGGGCCGGCCACCGATCTCCACCATGGGCTTTGGCCGTATAGATGTCTCTTCACTGATACGCGTGCCGAGACCTCCTGCAAGAATAACCGCTTTCACTCGTTCTCCTCAGTGCTTAAGAATACCGCTCATGACGCAAAACGCGCACCGCTCTGGCAGTCGAAACAGCATCAGTTACGCTTTCTTCATTATTTGGAATCCCTCATCCCGCGTCGAGCTATGGCACAGACTTCATTTTCTTCCAATTGTGTATCCTAATTACTAAGCGCATGAGTAACAAAGCGAGTCAGCTTCGTCAGCAGATACTTGAGCTCTCGGCACAGTACTTCGCAGAGGCTTTCCCCCAAAAGGACTTTCACCCGGGCAGCGCCCCTGTGCCTGTTTCAGGCAAAGTTGTCGACGCTGCAGATCTTTGCTCGGTGGTTGACTCTGCTCTTGACTGCTGGTTTACCACCGGACGCTTTGCAACTGACTTCGAGCGTAAGCTGGCCCGTTTTGTCGGTGTCCGTTCTGCTTCACTCGTGAATTCCGGCTCCTCGGCGAACCTCGTGGCCATCAGCGCCCTTACATCGCCCAAACTTGGTGATCGGCAACTCAGGCCTGGTGATGAGGTCATCACTGTAGCCGCCGGTTTTCCAACCACGATAAACCCGATCATTCAGAATCGCCTTGTACCTGTTTTCGTCGATATCGTGCTTCCTACCTATGAAATCGATGCCGCGCAACTCGAAGCGGCTCGTAGCGAGAAGACCAGGGCCGTCGTCATCGCCCATACTCTCGGCAATGTTTTCGATCTCGATGCCATCACCGCCTTCACCCGAAAATACAATCTCTGGCTCGTCGAGGACTGTTGCGACGCACTCGGTTCGACATATAAAGGCCAGAAGGTCGGCACCTTCGGCGATTTGGCTACAGTCAGCTTTTACCCTGCTCATCACATCACTACCGGGGAGGGAGGTGCGGTTCTGACAGATAAGCCCAATCTGCAGGTATTGGTAGATTCCTTCCGGGATTGGGGCCGTGACTGCTGGTGTGAGCCCGGCAAAGACAATACCTGCGGCAAGCGCTTTGACTGGCAACTTGGAGCGTTGCCCTGCGGATACGATCACAAATACACCTATTCACACATTGGATATAACCTCAAGGCGACTGATATGCAGGCTGCCCTCGGGGCCTCGCAGATTGCCAAGCTGCCGCACTTTATTGAACGCCGTAAAGAGAATTTCCATTATCTGTGGGCGGCTCTCAAGCCCCTGGAGGAGTATCTGATCCTGCCCGAGGCTACTCCGAACTCTGATCCAGCATGGTTTGGTTTTCCCATCGGGGTTCGCAGGGACGCACCCTTTAAACGCAATGAGTTGACGCGCGCTCTTGAAGCTAACAAGATTGCCACGCGCCTTCTCTTTGGAGGCAATTTGCTGCGCCAGCCGGCTTACGAGGATTGCGACTATCGAGTGATCGGCGATCTTCCCAATACGGATTTCGTCATGAACAATGTTTTCTGGGTCGGCGTCTATCCCGGACTAACAACCGAGATGCTCGACTTTATAGCCGCGACTATGAAGGATTTCGTAACACAGACAAAAGGCCTGCTGGTGGTGTCGTAAAGGTGAAATTATCGGATTATGTATTCGCCAGGCTGAAGGAATGGGGCGTGCGTCATGTGTTTCTGGTAACAGGCGGCGGCGCAATGCACCTGAACGACTCAATCGGTACTTCCGGCCTTCATTACATCTGCACGCATCACGAGCAGGCTGCTGCCATGGCTGCCGAAGGCTATGCGCGTATTGCCAGCACTCCCGGTGTGTTGAATGTCACAACCGGCCCAGGCGGCATCAATGCACTGAACGGCGTTTTCGGTGCGTGGACCGATTCGATTCCGATGTTGATCCTGTCGGGGCAGGTGAAGCGTGAAACATGCATGGCCACCTATGGCCTGACTGACCTGCGCCAGTTGGGTGATCAGGAAGTAGAGATCATCCGCATGGTGAAGGGCATCACGAAGTACTCGGTTTTCGTCGATGACCCGGATTCGATTGCGTACCATCTGGAACGCGCCTGGTATCTGGCCCAGAACGGCAGGCCCGGCCCATGCTGGCTGGATATTCCGGTAGACGTGCAATCGACACAGGTTGATCCTGATAAATTGCGTCATTACGATCCACAAGAAGATGCGTTGCCATTCGATCCTCAAATCATCTCCGCTCAAGTCAAGGACGTCATTGAGCGAATATCGCGGGCTGAACGACCGGTAGTCTTCGCCGGAAGCGGGGTTCGGCTTGGTAAGGCATTGGAAGAGTTTGAGCGGGTCATTCGCCTGCTGCACGCGCCGGTAGTTACGGCCTGGACACACGATCTGATTGCATCAGACGATGAACTTTTCTGCGGACGTCCCGGCACAATCGGCGAACGGGCAGGGAACTTCACGGTTCAAAATTCGGATCTTCTTCTCGTGCTGGGCTCACGTCTGAACATCCGCCAAACCAGCTATAACTGGGGTTCGTTCGCACGTTTTGCAACAAAAATTCAGGTGGATGTGGACGCGGCGGAGTTGCGCAAGCCGCTCCACCAGCCAGACGTGCCGATTCACTGCGATGTAAAACTATTCTTGAGCGAGATGGCTCGCCAGCTCGCAGCGTCATACGTGCCTAAGCATGAGGAGTGGCTCCAGTTTGCAAGGCAATGGAAGACTAAATATCCCGTCGTACTGGATAAACAGCGTATACCCGGACCTCCGCTCAATTCATACGACTTCGTCGACAAACTGTTCGACATGCTCAATGAGGATGACGCTGTTGTCTGTGGCAATGCAACGGCATGCATTGTGCCCTACCAGGCGGGCAAGCTGAAAAAGGGTGAACGGCTGATCTCGAATTCTGGTTCCGCCTCCATGGGGTACGATCTACCCGCAGCAATGGGTGTCGCCGTCGCGAGAGGCAAACGGACAATCTGCCTTGCAGGCGACGGTTCTATCCAGATGAACGTGCAGGAGCTGGCAACGGTTGTGGGTAATCATCTGCCGGTGAAAATCTTCGTCCTGAGCAATAACGGCTACCTCTCGATTCGCCAAACGCAAACCGGCTTTTTCCAGGGCCGAAAGATCGGCGAAAGTAAAGACAGCGGCGTCACCTTCCCTTGCATGTTGAAGGTGGGTCAAGCATATGGTCTGCCTTCATTTACCGTGGCGACTGTGCAGGATCTAGAGATCGTTCGACGAGAGCTCGACACTCCGGGACCGACCTTGTTCGATGTGCAACTTGATCCGGCACAGGAATTTGAGCCGCGGCTTCGTTCGAAGATCTTGCCCGATGGCAAGATTACCACCCCGAACCTGGAAGACATGTATCCGTTTCTTTCGCCAGAGGAATTGGCCGAGAATATGCAGGCAAAGGAGAAAAGTTGAACGGCCGACTTCCCCGATGTCTGCTCTTCGATCTGGATGGCACGCTCCTGGACTCCTTTCCTGGCATTGCATACTCGGTGAAGGCTGCATTTCACGCGGCTGGATTACCGGAGCGTAACTTCGATCTTGACAAGCTGATCGGCCCTCCAATTCGAACCATTTTGTCTCGGGCGGTGGAAACGGAAGATCCGTCTCTGCTAGACGCGTTGGAACAGCATTTCAGGGTAAGCTACGACAGCGAGGGTTGGCTGAAAACAATATGCTATGAGGGTGTGCATGAAGTGCTTCAGACGATGAAGCAGAAAGGCCATCTCTTGTTTGTAGTCTCGAATAAACCGCGTCATATCTCGGTCAGAATTCTCGAAGCAGAAGGAATAGCGCCTTTTTTTGAAAAGATTTATACGCGAGATTCAAAGCAGCCTCCGTATATCTCCAAAGAAGATATGTTGCACCAGCTTCTGGTCGAACACCGGCTAGACCCACAGGATTGCGCCATGATAGGCGATACAATGGAAGACGCAAGTGCTTCTACTATGAATAAGATCGGTTTTATTTTCATGGAACATGGATACGGTGCATTGCCTCTTGAGCATCCGGTAATGCTCAGGCTGGGAAGATTTTCTGAATTCCTGCCATACCTGGCAGTGGAGAGCATCGAGTGATCGATAAAGACATTTTCGAAGATCTGTTTGTTCTCGAATTAGCCAACAATCACCTGGGCAGCGTCGAGCGCGGTCTGAGAATTATTCAGGAGTTTGCACAGGTTGTGCGCTTCAACAACGTGCGCGCGACCATCAAGCTGCAGTTTCGCGACGTAAACAAATTCGTTCATAAGGACTATCTGGACTCCAGCGAGCGGTACATTGCCAAGACGCTTAGGACGGCACTCACTGATGACGAATATGCCACTTTGGTAAAGGCTATTCGTCAGGCCGGATGTATTCCAACAGCCACACCCTTCGATGAGCGTTCTGTGGACCTTTGCACAGAGCTTGGTTTGCCAATCATCAAGGTCGCCAGTTCGGATTTGAATGATTGGCTGCTGCTGGAGAAGATCGCCAAGACAAAGAAACCTGTAGTCATCTCTACCGGTGGCTCATCGCTCAAGGACATGGATGACGTGGTCACCTTCTTTGCGAATCGCAATATCCCACTTGCGGTGAATCATTGTGTATCGATCTATCCTTCAGAGGATTCCGAGCTTGAGCTGAATCAGGTCGATTTTCTACGTACTCGCTACCCGAACAACACCATTGGATTTTCCACGCACGAATACTCCGATTGGAAGAACTCAATGTTGATCGCGTATGCGAAAGGCGCACGCACATTTGAACGTCATATCGACACCGACAGCGACGGCGTGAAAGTTTCGCCGTATTGCAGTCTGCCGCACCAGGTTGATGAATGGTTCAAGGCCTTTCACAAGGTCAAGGAGATGTGTGGCGCTCCCGGTACCCAGAAGCGTATTCCACCGAAGAAAGAGATCGAATACTTGGACGCTCTGGTGCGCGGTGTCTATGCCAAGCGCGACTTGCCGGAGGGGCACAAGTTAACCGACGACGATGTTTATTTAGCCGTACCGCTGCATAAAGGACAACTCTCCTGCCGCGAACTCATGAACGGTGAATTGTTGCTCAATCCAGTCAAGGCGGATCAGGCAATCCGCATCGACGATATTGAGAGCCCTTATTCGCAAATTCCTTCGCTGCGGCAGACCATCTATAACCGTGGCATGGCTGGTCCAGTCAAAGCTCCTGCGCATGAATTCGATAGCATCGACCTCATGCCTTCAGGCACACATGAACCCTCTCGCAAACGATCTTGATCATGTCCTCGTGCAAACAAGAGATTTATGGGAAGAGGTACGTGGCCAAAATATCTTTATTACGGGTGGAACGGGTTTTTTCGGCACGTGGCTGGTAGAGAGCTTCTGCTGGATCAACCGGATTCTGACGCTGAATGCTCACGCCACGATTCTGTCGCGCGATCCGGAACGTTTTGCCCATAAATGTTCTCACTTGGCAATCGATTCCTCTGTCACCCTTATTTCGGGCGATGTGCGTGACTGTACTTTCCCGGAGGGGGAATTTCGGTATTTTATCCACGCCGCGACCGAAGCCAGTGCCAGGCAGGCTGCGGAAGAACCTCTGGAGATGCTTTCTACCATTCTCGCTGGCACGGAACGTGCGCTAAATTTCGCCTCTACTCACGGTACGACAAAGTTCTTGCTCACAAGCTCTGGCGCGGTCTACGGCAAACAGCCCCCGGGCATGACGCATATTCCGGAAAGCTATATAGGAGCGCCCGACCCGCTCGACCCCGCCAGCGTCTATGCGGAGGGAAAACGCGCCGCCGAACTTATGTGCGCGATATATCAAAAAGCAAAGGGCCTGGAATGCAAGATTGCGCGCTGTTGGGCATTCTGTGGGCCACACCTTCCTCTCGATCAACATTTTGCCATTGGCAATTTTATCGGCGATGTCTTGGCAGGCCGCCCTATTCAGATCAGTGGCGATGGCACTCCTCGGCGCTCATACCTCTATGCCGCCGATCTCGCTATCTGGCTGTGGACCATACTTTTGAAAGCGCCGCCATTGGTGGCGTTCAACGTTGGATCCGCGAACGACGTTAGTATCATCGAGCTCGCCAAGACAGTTGCCGCAACACTGAATCCACATACGAAAATCCATGTCGCTAAGCAGCCGATTGCTGCCAGCCAACCGGCACGTTACGTTCCGTCTGTGAACCGTGCATGTGAGATGCTTGGTCTCCGCGAGACGATTTGTTTGGAAGAATCCATCCGTCGTACTGCTGCCTGGAACAGAAAATAGTCTTTACTTCTACACCATCAGCAATAGAGAGAGGCAGGAGTCTTGTTTGCATGAACTGCACCTTTTGTATCGGAAATAAAGGGTTAAATAGAAGAAATGTCGATAAGATTTGTTGCTCTCACTCCTCGGGTTTTCTTTTTTTGAAGAGAGGCGTGCACGACTTTATATCCCAATGTGCATCTAAGTTCTCCAGAGAAAAATATGAAAAAGTACGAAAAATATGGAGCAACAGCAACGGTTGCACTGATCCTCGCAATGGGCGTGGGCGGCTGCAATAAACAAGCAGACAATACGGCGCAGGCCCCCGATCAGGCCCAAGATCAGCAAGATCCGAATTACGATCCGGCCAGTGCAAATATGGCACCGGCCGATTCATCTGCGCCGGTGAATGAGAGCAGTGCTCCGGCACCGGCGAGGGGCACCTCTCAGCCAGCTGCTGCACAGGCCACCGACGACAATGTGCCGCCACCCCCGCCTGACGACTCGTCTACGGCCTACCCGGCGGATAATACGGTTCCGGTATCGGAGGCCAGCTCGGACCAGAGCGGTTATTACGACGATTCTGCGGTCCAACAGCCGGTGTATGCTACGCAGCCTCCACCTCCGTTACCGGTGTATGCACAACCCGTATGCCCAGGCCCGAACTACTTGTGGACTCCCGGTTACTGGGGATACCAGCCTACGGGATTCTTCTGGGTTCCTGGCGCGTGGGTCATTGCGCCCTACGTCGGCGCGTTGTGGACTCCCGGTTATTGGGGATGGATGAATGGCCGCTTCGGCTGGAACCATGGCTATTGGGGATCGCACATCGGCTATTACGGCGGCATCAATTACGGGCATGGCTATGTGGGCCGGGGTTACTATGGCGGATACTGGAACCACAACAACTTCTTCTACAACCGGACGATCACGAATGTGAATACGACCGTCGTCAGGAACGTTTACGTTCATAACGTAACGATCAACAACGTAACGATCAATAATTACAACGTCAACCGCGTCAGTTTTAACGGGGGACGAGGCGGAATCAATGCAAGGCCGACGCCCGGAGAGCTGCAGGCTTCACGAGAGCGGCACATGCCGCCGCTTGCCGCTCAAACGCTGCATGTGCGTCAGGCCAGTCAGGATCGTGCGCAGTTCTTTAGTGTCAATCAAGGACGTCCCCAGAATGTGGCGCTCAATCGCCCGCTGGCCACGCCGTTTCGCGCCCCCGCGGCCCAGCCACCAGTGCGCGGTGTGGCAAATCCAGGGTTTGTTGAACGCACGGCTGCGAATCGCCCGATGAACCAACCGCTAGCTCCTCAGCAGCATCCGGAGGTCAGGCCGGGCGCTGTTAGTACGGTTCGGCCACAACAGGCAAACGAAAACCGGCCCCAGGCTCGTCCCGAAAATACGGTCCGTCCGGTAGTGAAACCTACAGAAACGCGCGAAATGCAGCCACAACCGGTCGAACGCGCAGAGACACGGCCGCAGACTGAACAGGCGCGGCCGTCGCAACCGGCCCGTCCTGCCCCGCGCCAGGAAGCCCCGCAGCGGCCACAGGAACAGCCACGTGTTGTCCACGAGCAACCACGTCCGCAGCAGGAAGCTCATCCTGCCCCGCGCCAGCCACAGCAACGGCCTGAGTCAAAACCGCAAGAGCAGCCGCACGAGGAGCGTCCGCATTCCAGATAAGGTGGTTTGCATGAGCGGAAAACTCACTTTTCCGCTCATGCTCCTGCTTGGCCCCTCATTCCGAGTGCTCGATCGCCTGTCTTTATAAGGTAATTATTTTTCAACAACGTAGTGTCTGCCTGCCGCTTCCATCGAGTGGTCAGGCGAGCTATGCGCGTGAGGCCGCAGTGAAGAACCGATCCTTCGACTGCACGCGCTTCGCTCAGGATGACGACCTCTACCAAACAATTCCATTAAGGATTAAGGTCGTCATCCACCGCAAAGCTCTAAAGGTCGACCGATTTATCCGCCACCAACTTCAAACTTCTTGCGATGAACTCATCCAGCGGAGTCGAACCCTGATCGCCTTTGCCGCGTGTGCGGACGCTGACAGCATGCGCTTCGGCCTCTTTGTCGCCCATGACGAGCACATAGGGCACTTTTTGCATTGTGAAGTCGCGGATTTTGGCGTTCATCTTTTCG
>Ga0207114_1123_pt1 | contig 21483 bp, 12 predicted proteins | sample Alteio_BWMinHeat_70_FD_153560 | JGI IMG/M metagenome (GOLD analysis project Ga0207114, IMG submission 153560) | Enriched cells from forest soil in Barre Woods Harvard Forest LTER site, Petersham, Massachusetts, United States -... | ecosystem: Environmental > Terrestrial > Soil > Temperate forest >... | reverse complement strand
CAAAGGGCAAGGTAATTTCACCGTGGACCCCATGCGAAAGGCGGTCATTATTTGGGGGGATGAAAACACGCAAAGGTCTCTCGCGGAGCTTCTCCAGCGCCTGGAAGTCCAGAGCCAGGATCATCAAAAGACCAACCAACTGGAGGTCGATGTGCAGGTTCGCCTAGCGTGGCTAGTCAATGCACCTGCCTCCAAAGATGCCCAACCAGTGCCGGCGGACTTGAAGGAAGTGTTGCCGGGACTAAGCAAACTGGGGATCGACCGGCCGCACCTGGCCGCTCAAACACTCATCAACGTCCGACCGAATACTCGGTTCCAAGCCAAAGGTCTGGTGACTGAATACAACTGCGAATTCTCCGTGACCGGCACGTTTCGGAACCAGAAAGAGAAGCCAGAGCTGCAAATTGGCATTCGTGCTATTCGCGTCAAAGAGGAAATTTGCCGACTCGAGACCGAAATCAGCGCCCCTTTGGGCCATTTGGTGGTTCTCGGGATGACCCCTGTTGAAGGAGCTACTTCCGTGTTCGTGGTCCAGATTTTGGGCCCGGACTCACCAAGGGCCGCGGGCCGAAAATAAGTGCAGAAACAGAAAAATCTCCCGATACGTTGACGAAGCGGTTTCTGCATGTTGTAATTCGAGCGTCTTGTGGCGCGCAGCCGTTCCATAGAGCGCCTGTGCACGCTCTAATCACAAGTTCGGCCGAATGGTCGCGGGAGGGTAATTGTCGTGGCGCGTCTAGCGATCAGCTTGATTACTTGCTTCCTCGTGGCGAACGGTTGTCCGGAATTCGCCGCGGACGACGACCCAATCAAGGCAAGATTCGATCAGGCCAAGGCGGCCTATAAAGTCGTCCGCGAACAGTATCGCGAGGCAGTGAAGAACTACTTCGATAAGCGGGAGGAGGCAGCCCGCAAGGAGGGTAACAAGAAACTGCTGGATCAGATCAAGGCGGAGCGGACGGCCTTCCAGGACAAAGGCGATCTTCCGCGGGCTGCCCCCGGCGAGCTGAAGCGGAAGCTTGTCCCGGCTCGGTCGTCGATGGAATTGGCGTACGCGGCAGCGGTCCGGGAGTACACCAAGGCGAAAAAGGATGACGAGGCGGCCGCAGTCGAGAAGGAGTTCCAGCAGTTCAAGAAAGACGGAGACGCGACGTGGGTGGTCCTGTTCAACGGCAAGAATACCAAGGGCTGGCACTCGTCCGAGGGGACACGGGCAAGTTGGCAGGTGAAAGGCGGAACGCTCACCGGGACCGGCGCGCTCGGCTACCTGATCAGTGATCGCAACGACTACACGAATTGCCGGCTCTGGGTGGAAGCCATGCTGCTCGGCGAGGACGCGGACAGCGGCCTCTGTTTCCGGGTCCAGGATCCGCGGTGCGCGCACGCCTACGAGTCCAACATTCACAACGGCCGCCCGGGAGAGGGCAGTATGGGCACCCTCGGCCTGTTTCGCCCGTCCGGTGGCAACGTGGTTTTTGCAACCAAGGGACAAGATGTCCCGGCTGGCCGGTGGTTCACCATGGAAGTCCTCGTCGAAGGGAATCGGTTCACGACCTGGGTCAACGGCAAGAAGGCCTGCGAGGCTGAGGACCCAGAGAACCGGCTCGCGCGCGGGGCGATCGCTCTCCAGCAGAACACGGGGGTCGTGAGCTTCCGCAAAGTCGAGATCAAGGAACTGCCAGCAAAGTAGGCAGCCGAGCATCCGCTTCGATGCCCAGACTGGAACGTGCCTCTCTGAACGCGAAGCCAATGACTTGGTGGGACGGTCATATCGCAATCAGTTTGTGGTTCCAGCGAAGACACCTGGTTGGGTCTCAGCAATTCAGGCCACCTGCCAGGCAAGTCTCCGTCCGGCGGATGCTAAACCAATGCGTCATTTCCTTTGGCATAAAGCCAGCCCTAACATCTTACGCCTAGAAAGTAATTCGCAAGGATTAGTCGTTTTCTCCAACCTCTCAGCCGCCGTCATGGCCGGCTCCAAAAAAAAAAGTTGACGCAAGGGATTGACAACCAGGGCTGGCTCGTTATAGTCTGTACCACTACAACTAGTACAGATGGGAAACGATGGCAGCCTTCCATGTTACCGTCACGACCGGGGCCGGCACGCCAATCTACCGTCAGATTGTCGATCAGGTGCGCTTGGCGGCGGCGACCGGCGCCCTGCCGCTTGGACAAGCCATGCCCAGCGTTCGGAGTCTGGCTGAGCGGTTGCTGGTCAACGCTAACACCGTGGTCAAGGCGTACGCGGAATTAGTGCGCGACGGCGTATTGGAATCCCAGCAAGGCATGGGATTTTTCGTGGCCCAGAAGCGTCAAGTCTACAGTAAGGCCGAACGTCTGCGGAGATTGCGGCAAGCGGTTGACAACTTCATTCATGAGGCGGTTTTTCTCGATTTCAGCGCCGAGGAGATCCGCAAAGCCGTCGAAGAAAAACTGACTGAGCTGGATTGGCAAACCAAACCTAATGGAGAAAAACCATGATCGCAACCGAGCAGTGCGGCCTTTCCAACCATGTCAACCCCACCGATCAGCGCGAGTCGGTGATCCAAGTTCGGGGGCTGACGCGCTACTTCGGCCGCAAGTGCGCGGTTGACAGCGTCACCTTCGGGGTGCCGCGCGGCAGCGTCTTCGCCTTCATCGGCCGCAATGGGGCCGGTAAAACCACCACCATTCGCATGATCCTGGGCCTGTTGGAGCCGACGCGCGGCTCCTCCACCATCCTGGGATACGACAGCACGACTTTGCCACCGAAAGCCCGCGGCCGAATCGGTTACATGGCCGAGGGACATCCCGTTTATGGCTGGATGCGAGTCGGACAATATGCGGGGTTTCAACGCGGCTTCTACCATCACTGGAATCAAGAAGTCTTCGCTTCGGTGATTGACTACTTCGCGATCGACCCGCGCACGAGAGCCGGCCACTTGTCGCACGGCCAGCGCGCGGGCCTGCACCTGGCCATGACGCTGGCGATTGAGCCGGAATTGCTGATGCTCGACGATCCGGCTACGGGTTTGGATCCCGCTGCCCGCAGGTCCTTGCTGGAGGCCATGATCTACTTTACGCGCAGCCGCGAGCGCACCATCTTTTTCTCGACCCACTTGTTGGACGACGTGGAGCGCGTCGCCGACCACGTGGCGGTGCTGGACTACAGCGTTTTGCGGGTTTGTTGCGGCGCCGACACATTCCGCGACCGCGTTCGCCGGCTGATCGTGCGCTTCCGCTCCGAGCCGCCTCACAAGCTGCCTGCCATTCCCGGCCTGCTTCAGGTGGCGCGGTCCGAGAACGAGCTTTCCATCATTGTGGCCAATCTTAACGAACAGACTGAACGAGACCTTGAAGATATTGGTGCTGAATCCGTAGAGGAGCAACCCATCAGCCTGGAAGACGCCCTGATCGCCCATGTGGGCCGGCAGGGGGATAAGAGTTTTCTTCTGAAGTGAGTGGTGAGTGGTGAAGTCGGAGCGCCGAGCAATGCGCGACGGCGGAAAATATACACTCGTTTGGCGGCTGCTGGCAGAGCCGCGCGGTTCTTCGAACCGCGGCTAAACGTCGCGGAGGTAAAACATGAATGCGCTAATATGGAAAGAGCTGCGGGAGAACATCAAGTGGGTTCCCTTGCCTGGCCTGGTGATTCTTCTCGTATTCCTTATCGAAAAGCCAACGGAGGCTATTCCCGAGATGACCGACGCGTACTATTTCTGTCTGATCGCCGTGGTCTTCGGCGCGGCGCTCGGTTTTGTGCAAATCTTCTTCGAGGGGCGCGGCGACAAGCGGTCGTTGTTGTTGCATCGGCCGCTCAGCCCGTCGCGCATCTTTCTGGCGAAAGCTCTCGTCGGTGTCGGGCTTTACGTTCTGGCCCTCGGAATTCCTTTCGTGTTTTTGGAAAACTGGATGGCGACGCCGGGAAAGCTGGCGGCGCCGTTCCATTGGCGGACGAGCCTTCCCTGGCTGGCGGACATTCTTTCGGGTCTGGTTTACTACTTCGCGGGTATGCTCACGGCCCAGCGCGAAGCGCGCTGGTACGGCAGCCGGGGCCTGGCTTTGGCCGCGGCGTTCTTCTGCTCCTACCTCGTGTGGGCGCTGCCCGAGTTTTGGCAATCGCTCGTGGCGATTGGAATCATCGGTTCATTCGTGGCCGCGGCGGCGTGGGGAAGCTTCCGCACCGGCGGCGCGTACCCGCCCCTCCCGCGCTTCGCCAAGGCCGCCCTGGCTATGACCATGCTTTTGGGTCTGCTGAGTCTGAGCATGATGGGAAAGCAAAGGATCGGGGATTGGCTCGATCCCAGGATGCACTACCAGGTTGACTTCGATCGCCAGGGGCATGTGTTTTTTGGCTTCTCTCAAGAGGGCGGCGGCGAGATTGCCATTACCGACCAGGGCGGCCATGATGCGGCCTATCTCAAAGCCGAGCGCAATTGGCGGGCCGATGCAACCTTTTTGGATTGGCCGATCCATTGGGGATACCGACATAACGCCCGATACTACGTTGGCTGCAGAAACGACTCGATGCCCGGCAATGAGCGATGGTATTTTGACCACGCCCAGGGCCGCCTGTTCGGTTACGACGGGTACCTCCATCACTTCCTTGGCAGCTTCGGCCCGGATGGCTTTAGGCCTGCAGACCAAAAACCGGGGGAGCGCTTCCAGGAAGGATTAATGTATGGCACCAATCGATACCAGTTTATGACGCCAGATTACCTGACCTTTCCGAGCGGAGTGTACGAGGTGGATTTTGCCGGGCGCTCCATCCGCATGCTCTTTAAACCTGCGGAAGGAGAGACCGTCAACGCTGTACGCCGGTGGAGGAATGACCGGGACGAAACCCATGTTATCGTAAGTACGAACCAGGCATTCCACCTTGTCACGCAAAAGGGGTCGCCGGTCGTTTCTCTACCGAGAGCGTTCGCCTCCGAGAAGTATGGGCCTATTTTCGTCGGGCGGTTTGAGAATCCCGAGCGCTATTTTGTCTGGTACACCCTGAGGTTATGGGTTCGGGAGCCAGAAGAATACATGGCCGAGCCAAGCCAATTGCTCGAATACGATGCCGCCGGGCGCGAGCTCAGCCGTAGAACCGTCCCGCCGTTTCCCTATCCAGCGACTTCCTATGCGCAGGCGTTGTTCGGCCTGGTCACGCCGATGACCGAGGCCGCCGGCCTTGTCGAAACCACCCGGTACGTGCGCTCGCTGGAACGAGCCCAAGGAAGCACCCAAAAGAGCATGCTTCTCGATTACCTTGAGGGCATCCAATATTACATTCCCGGAACCTCGACCTTGGCGACAACGCTCTCGCCCGCAACCAAGCCGCCACGCGGATTGATTCCCGGCTACATTGCTTTGATCCTGCTGTCGGCAACGGCCAGCGCGCTCGGCTGTTTTGTGCTGGCCCGCCGCTATGCCTTGTCCCGTACCCAACGCATCGGCTGGGCGCTGGTGGGATTCTTCTTCGGGTGGGTCGGCCTGGTCTTGATGCTCGCGCTCCAGGAATGGCCGGCGCGAATTAGCTGCCCGAAATGCCGCAAGCTGCGCGTGGTCACCCGCGACACTTGTGAACACTGCGGCGCTCTTCACGCATCGCCCGCGCCGGACGGCACGGAGATATTCGAACAGACCGCGGGGGTAACTCAGAAAATGATTGCCGTTTAGCGACGGCTCGCAGAGTCTCGCGGTTCTTCGAACAGCCGCTAAACCCCGTGGAGGTAAACCATGAGATCGCTTATATGGAAAGAGCTGCGGGAAAACATTAAATGGGTCCCTCTGCCCGGCCTGGTGATACTGCTCGTCTTCCTCATCCAAAGGCCCACCGAGCCCATGCCCGACCTCATGGGGACGTTCTTTTTCTGCCTTACCGGCGTCGCCTTCGGCGCCGCCCTCGGATTTTTGCAGATATTCTCCGAGGGGCATGGCGATAAGCGGTCACTGCTTTTGCACCGGCCGCTCAGCCAGTCCCGCATCTTCCTGGTGAAGGCGGTCGTCGGGGTCGGGATTTACCTGCTGGCCTTGGGGATTCCTTTCGTGTGTCTGGAAAGCTGGTACGCGACGCCGGGAAAAATGCCGGCCCCGTACCATTGGCGAACAAGTCTTCCATGGTTGGCGGACATTTTTTCGGGTCTGGTCTACTACTTCGTGGGGATGCTCATTGCCCAGCGCGACGTGCGCTGGTACGGCAGCCGAGGCTTGGCGCTAGCGACGGCCTTCTTCTGCTCCTATCTGGTGTGGACTCTGCCAGAGTTTTGGCAGGCGCTGGCGGCAATTGGGATCATCGGGTCGTTCGTGGCCGTGGCGGCGTGGGGCAGCTTCCGCGCCGGCGGCGTGTATGCCGGGCAACCTCGCCTCGCCAAGGCCGGCTTGGGATTGACATTTCTGGCGGGTCTGCTGACCGTGAGCGTCCTTGGCAAGCAAATGATCGGGGAGTGGTCCGATTCCGAGTTCGAATGGAACTACGCCGTCGACCGCCAGGGACGTGTAATTGTATATCCGATGGCTTTGACTTTCGGTCCGATTGGGCCCTGGACCGACCTCAGCGGACAGGAGCTGCCCGAGTACAAAGGGAAGGAGGATTACGCCATCCAGGCCCCGGGCGGCGGCATGGAGACACCGCTCGACTGGAGTTACCGAAATAGTGGCCGATTCTACGTCGAATGTCGAAATGACTCGACGCCGGGCGATGAAATCTGGTTCTTCGATCGGACCCTGCGCCGCCTAGTCGGTTACGATTATATGCTCCACCAATTCCTGGGTAGCATCGGTCCGGACGGATTTACTCCACCCGGCGATCAACCGGGCCAAGGCTTCCCAGGAGAGCTTCGCTACCGCACCACTCGTTGGCGCGCGGGGCGCATGGAATGCCTGGCTTTTTCGGACGGCGTATACTCAGTCGATTATACCCGGCGCGCGATCCGAACGATCTTCACTCCCCCCGCGGGGGAGACGGTCACTTTTGGACGTGAGTGCGGCGATGCCCTGAATAGAAAATGGGAACGGGTTCTCGTAAGCACGGACAAGTCGTTGCACTTCCTAACGGAAGAGGGAGCGGCGGTCGTTTCTTTTCCGAGGGCTCACGATGGCCGGAAGGATGGGTATCTCGTTTTTCTCGGCAAGCTGGAAAAGCCCGAGCGCTATTTCGCCTATTATCGATCGTGGGGGTTCTTGGCGGAGCCTGAGGAGCACAAGACCTCGCTTTTCCATCTGCACGAATACGATGCCGCCGGCCGCGAGCTTGCCCGCCGGAGCGACCCGCAACTTCCTTACCCCGCGCCTTCGTATGCCAAGGCGTTGTTCGGACTCGTCACGCCGATGACGGAAGCCACGACCATGGTCGGAACATCTCAGTATCTGCGCTCGGAGGCACGGTTGCAAGGAGGCACTCGCCAGCCCGTCCTTCTTACTTACCTGGAAAATATCCGGTATTACATTCCCGGAACCTCACGCAATGAAGGGACGACAAGGGGATTGATTCCCGCCTACATCGCCTTGATCCTGCTGTCGGCAGGGGCCGGTTCGTTTGCCTGTTTTCTGCTGGCTCGCCGCTATGCGTTCTCCTGCGCCCGCTGCATCGGTTGGGCGCTGGTGGGATTCTTCTTTGGTTGGGTCGGTTTGCTGCTCATGCTCGCGCTCCAGGAATGGCCGGCGCGAATTAGCTGCCCGAAATGCCGTAAGCGACGGGTCGTTACGCGGGACAGGTGTGAACACTGCGGCGCCCCGCACGCCCTGCCCGAACGGGACGGGACTGAGATCATTGAGGCGAGCTCAACGAGTTCGTGCGCCGTGTTCATCGGGCGGTGATCCTGGTACTTGTTTATCATGCGTCGCCGAGCGATCTCCCGACTCGCTCAACAGCCTGCGGCGCGCCTGAATCCGGGTTAGGCGCGTTCAGCCTTCCGGCCTGCCAGGAAAAGCAACCCAAGCGGTAAGGCTGCTGGCATTTGACCCCTCGGCGACGCCGCAGCTTTGATTGCAACTCTTTAGGGCCTTTGCGCATGCTTCATTCAACCAACAAGGGCAGCCGCGGGGATCGATGGCAAACAAAAGTGGTATTACCTTTGGTATAAAGCCTTGTTCTGAAAGGGGCCGCTTAAGCTCGGGCAAAGCCGCCCGATCAGCATGCCATAGGATTACCCGAACAGCCCGAGGACCGGCTGGCCTTCACTGGCCTTGTGCGGCCGGCCTTGGCGATCCGTTATAAGTTGAGCGGGTGGGATGCCCAGCGTGTGTAACACGGTGGCTTGCAGCTCCGGGGGTGAAACCGGAGCGTCCACCACGTAGGCCGCGCGGTTGTCGCTGGCGCCGTACACCCGGCCGCCGCGCACGCCGCCACCGGCCGCTAGGACGGGGTAGGCATGCGGCCAGTGGTCGCGGCCGGCTTTGTCCGTGGCGCCGTTCATGATGACCTGACCGATCCGGGGCGTGCGTCCGAACTCTCCCATGACCAGCATGAGCGTGGTCTCGAGTAACCCTCGGCCGTGGAGATCTTCCAACAAAGCCGACAATCCGGCGTCGGCCGGCGGCAAGAGTTTGTTCTTGAGCGTGTTGAAATTGTCTTTGTGCGTGTCCCAGAAAGGCGACTTCACGTCGCTTCCGTCATTGTGCCAATTCACTTGCACCAATCGCGTCCCTGCTTCGACCAATCGACGAGCCAAGAGCAGCCCCTGGCCAAAGGGATGCCGGCCATAGCGGTCGCGCGTGCGGTCGGTTTCTTGGTTCAGGTCAAAAGCCTGGCGCACGGCTGGCGAACTGAGCAGGTCATAAGCGCGGGAGTTGAGAGCGTCACGCTCCCGGCCGTTTTGGCCCCACTGAGCGATGTGCCGATCAACTGCGGCCAGCAACTGGCGTCGTTCCGAGAGCCGTCCAGGAGGAATGTCCAGCGGCAAGGATAAATCGTCCAGCCGAAAAGATTGGCCCCCGGCATCGGCCTTGACCAGCCAGGGGTCGTAGGCACTGCCGAGAAAGCCGGCCTTTTCACCAGCATAGTCGTTGGGCAAATCCAAGAAGCGATTCCAGCGCGGCAAAGTAACTGCGGGCGGCAGCTCGCGCCGATACCGGCCTAGCTTGGCCACCAGCCCCCCGAGGCCGGGGAAATCATCCGGCGTCGGGGGCGCGTCCAGGTCGGGCCGATTATGGCGCCGACCCGTTAACATGTAATACAACCCCCACCCATGCCGCGGATGGGGATGATTCATGCTTCGAATGAGACAATACTTGTCGGCTTGCCGTGCCAGTCTTGGCAGATGCTCGCAGATACGCATGCCAGGCACGTTGGTGGCGATGGGTTGAAACTCACCGCGGAATTCGACCGGGGCGTCCGGCTTTAGGTCGAAGGTGTCGATTTGGCTCGGTCCGCCAAACAGGTAGATCAGCACGCAAGCCTTGGTCCGGCCGAAATTGGAGTCGGCGGACATGGCCTCCACCCGGCCTGTAAGCTGTGGCAAGAACAACCCCAAGGCCGACAGGCCACCGGCTTGCAGTAAATCCCGGCGTGTGAATCCATCACAAGCGCGGAGCGCTGGCCCGGTGAATCGGAGCATAGCTACCCTCCTGGAGGTCTAGGGCAGCCATCATTGTCATTTCAAGCTCTGGAAAACGCAAGCGCCGCCGGCTTCTGCCTAAAGCAGCTCGGCAATCGGCTGGGCGCCCTCGGGGAGCAAAAATTGCGGCCGACCCGACTGGTCCGGGAACTGCTGCTGGAGATCGATTCCCAGAACGTGAAAGACGGTGGCCATCAGGTCCTTGGGGTAGATCGGCATGGACTTGGGGATTTCGGCTTTGGCGGACGATTCGCCCACGACCTGGCCCATTTTCAATCCACCGCCTGCGAGTGCTAGGGTGCACAAAGGTCCCCAGTGGTCGCGGCCGGCATCGCCGTTGATGCGCGGCGTGCGCCCGAACTCACCGGTGATGACCAGCAGGATTTTCTCGCTTAAGCCGCGATCGGCCAGGTCCTGGAGAAAAACGCTGATGGCGCGGTCCAGCGGTGGGCACGCTTGCTGGAGCTGGGGCAGCATTTTGTTGTGCATGTCCCAACCTTGATTCGAATTGGCATAGTGAAGCGTCACAAAACCACAGCCCGCCTCACACAGGCGCCGACCCAGCAACAGTTGGTCTCCCAGGCCCGCCGTTCCGACACTGTACCTGTCCCGGACGCGGGGGTCTTCGCGTTGGAGATTAAAAGCCTCCTTGGCCCGCCCCAGAATCAAATCGATGGCCTGCTGATCAAATGAGTCCAGCCCTGCCATCACGCCCGTTTGATCGATCTTTCGGTCGAGGACATCGAATGTCTTCAACAATTGGCGGCGGTCGCCCAGCCGATGCAGGGGCAGGTTCACGTTCAAGTTGTTTCGGGCCTGACCCCCAACATCAAAGGGGGCGTAAGCCTGCCCCAGCCAATGGGGCCCGTCGGCATAAAGCCCGGCGAGCCGAACGTAGGTCGGCATACCTGTTTCCGGGTGATTGGACCCCCGCACCCGCGCCGCGATGGAACCAAAGGACGGTTTGATGGGCGGCATGCCGCTATCCGCCGGCGGGTGATCGGTGCCGGTCATCACGTAATGAGTCCCACCGGCGTGGCCGGAATTGCCGTGCGCGAAGGAACGCACGAAAGCCATTCGCTTGGCCATCTTGGCCATCTCCGGGAGCAAACCGCCGATGTGAACCCCGGGGATGCTGGTTTTCACCGCACCTGCCATGCTCCGAAACTCGGAGGGCGCTTCCATTTTCGGATCGAAGGTTTCGATGTGGGTCGGACCGCCACCCAGCCACAACCACATGACCGAGGTGTCCTTGACGGACCGGGTCGCCGCCGCAGCCTGGCGCAGACGTAATAAGCCCGCCAGGTTCAACCCTGTCAGGGCCAACGTTCCGATCTTTAGAAAATCGCGCCGGCTGGTGCCTTCGCAATCCATTCCGCTTGGCTTACTCCAAAGATTCAACATGGAGAATCCCCCCTTGTGTTAAGCGATCGGCGGGCACAAATTCTGAGGCAGGCTACTCAGTCCGGCGGGACAAATCATTCGGTAGGGTACAAAGGCGGCAGGCAGTTCAGGCAGGCCCACAATGCTAGCTTTAATCGCAGAGGGTGTCAATCCGGGGTCGCGGGAGCGCGAAACGCATAATTCTCAACGAGCCATTCTGGGACAATCGATATGTCGTACTCAGTCCCTAATACGTGTAGCAGAGATGGCAAACCAACTCGTCATTACCGTTGGCAGTTCAGATCAGCCCCGGCACAATTACCCGAGGGAAATCCGATCAGTCAGGCATCGGGAACCGTTAGAGCCAAGGCCATGGTTGCCCAGCAGGTAGCTGCGCAGGATATGAATTGTGACGCACCATGAGGAAAGCCGCTTTCAAAATATGGCTGTAGCGGGATACTCCGGGTTGCGACAAACCAGGAGCCGTCTTCCCTTTGAGACTTGAGAAGAAAATCGATGCCTTGCTGGTAGGCTGGATGAGTGGTAGGAAGTCCGCCCGCCTGGTACAGAGCCACCAGGACTTGACCAGTGGCATAAGCGTCGCTTGCGAGGCCGGGGAGTTGACCCCAGCCGCCGTCCGAGCGCTGTAGGGCCAACAAGCGGACCTTCGCCCTGTCGCGATCTCCCGGCAACGCTTGAGCCCACCCCATACCTAGCAATTGAAAGGTCGCATCTTCCGTGTTTTTTGGAACGGCCTTTATCAACCAGTTCCGGGCCCGCTCGATGCGGCTCTTAGTGTCCTTGCCCTTAGAACCATAACATTGCAAAGCGCGAAGGCCGAGCGCGGTGGCGGTGAACTCACTGCCGTCCATGGGCGGCCGGCAAAATGTTGGAGTCCAGTGCCCATCGGACGCCTGTTTCAAAGTCAGGTAACGGGCCAGTGCGTCCGTTGTTTTGTCCGGGCCTAGCTGGGCGGCAGCCAAACCGGTAAGAAGGTAGCCCGGATCGAGTCGGTCCGGCACGCCCATGCCTTGCAGGAAAAGCTCGCGCTTCGGGGCCAGAACTTGGCGCGTTTCTTCGGCCTGGTCCTGAAGACTCTTCTCATCCACCGGGAATCCTCTTTGCCGAGCTAAGCCCAAAGCCATTGCCGGCAGAGCCTGGTGGTGGCAGGAAACGCAGTTCTCCTCCGAGTTGGCCATGAACGATGGTCCCGCCCGCTCCAGCAGAGGCAGTGTCCGGCGCACCGCCCTGGCCACTGTGTTGTCCGCGATTACGGGTTGAGGTTTTTTCATTCCTGTCGAATCAGGAGTACTTGCCCCTTGTTGCTTGAGCCATTTCACGAGAGGATCGTTTCCTTGTCGCGCGGCCCAGTCTCCGGCGGTCTTCCCGGAATCATCTTTGGCATTCAAATCCGCCCCTCGCGCCACTAAGGTTTTCGCTAGTTCCGTCGAGCTGACCTCGATCCCAGCCGTCAAAATCAATGCCGTAGTCCCGCTAAGTGATTCCCGGACATTGACGTCGGCTCCGTGGTCGAGCAAAAGTTGCACGACAGCTGGATCGCCGCTCATGGCTGCCCACAGGAGAGGCGTTCGATTTTGATGGTTTTTCTTGGGTTGAGCTTCCGCCCCGATTTCCAGGAGTCGCTTGACGATTGCTGGGTTCCTGAGCCGAGCCGCCGCGTGCATCGCGGTCCAACCCGCAGCGTTGGCTGCACGGACGCTGGGCTTCTTATCCATGATGTGTCGGATGACCTCGGGGTCGCCGCCGGCAAGCGCGGCCATCAAAGGCGTGAAGCCACTTTTCGTGGCCAGGTTGACATCAGCGCCCCGATCCAGGAGCACGCGAACGACCGGACCAGTCCCCGGCGAGTTGGCGGCCATCATGAGCGGCGTGAAACCGGACTCCGCCTGGACATTCACCTTCGCCCCACGGTCCAGCAATAGCTTGACTTTGCCCAAATCCCCAACGGCCCACATCAAAGCGGTAGTGCCGGCCTTGTTCTTATCGTTGGAGTCGGCTCCCCTTTCTATCAGGGTTTTCATGATCTCCGGGGTGGCATAGAGCGTGGCCAGCATCAAGGGAGAATTGCCGTCGGCGTCCTTAGCTTTGAAATCCGCACCCCGATTTAGCAAGCTTTGGACCATTGGCAGGTCTGCGTCTTCCACGGCCTGCATCAATAGCGATGTCGAATCCTGCTGAGCCCGCGCCGGGCAACTGCAAAAGAAAATCAGGGAAAGAACAAGAGTGAGACGACCAAAGATCGCATTCATTTTCGCTCTCCCACCACTGCCACGTATGGCCGGGCGAACCAAACGTTCCAAGGGGGTCAACCCAGCCCCAATCATTGTAGCTCCCATGACTGCTTTTCATCGAACCGATCATTTACTATCTTGCCCCCAAGGGAAGGGCTCGTGAGTGCCGTTGTTGGTTACCGCTGGGGGAACTCCGATGAGGTCCGTTTTCCGCATCCGGAGCTGCTTTGCCGCACTGCTGCTCCTGCTGCCGGTCGCGCTCTGGCCTGTGGATGCCAGGGAGCCGGCGCCCCCCTCCTCGAAGGCGATCACTGAAGCCTTGCAACCGTTCGTTGATAGCCAATCGCTTGCCGGCGCCGTGACGCTGGTGGCCGACAAGGACAAGATCCTGAGTCTCGACGCCGTCGGCTACGCGGATGTCGGCGCCAAGCGACCGCTCAACGTGCAGGCGATTTTCTGGATCGCGTCAATGTCGAAGCCGATCACGGCGGCCGCCCTGATGATCCTTGTCGATGAAGGCAAGGTCAAGCTCGACGATCCGGTGGAGAAGTATCTACCGGAATTCAAGGGCCAGATGCTGGCGGCGGAGAAAGGCAAGGATCCCAAGGAGTTACGCAAACCCAATCATCCGATCACCGTCCGAGAAATCCTGAGCCACACCAGCGGGTTGCCGTTTTCGACCGGAGATGAGAAGCCGACGCTTGACGGGCTCACGCTGCGTGCAGGGGCCCAGAGCTACGCGAAAGCTCCACTATTGTTCGAGCCAGGCACGGACTACCATTATTCCAACGCTGGCATCAACAGCGCGGGCCGGATTATCGAGGTCGTCGGTGGCATGCCCTACGAAGATTTTCTCGATAAGCGGCTGCTGGGGCCGCTTGGCATGGAGGATACCACGTTCTGGCCCAACGACGAGCAGCTCAAGCGGCTGGCGAAAGCGTATCAGCCCGGCAGGAACAAAACGGGGCTCGAGGAGACGCCGATCGGGCAACTCAAGTATCCCTTGAATGATCGCAGGCGACAGCCGATGCCGGCGGGGGGCCTGTTCTCAACCGCCGCTGACGTTGCAGCCTTCTGCCAGATGATGCTCAATGGCGGAACTTATAAGGGGAAGTTCATTCTCTCGGAAGGCGCGGTCATGGAGCTGACGCGCCGCCAAACCGCCGACAGCATCAAGACCAGCTACGGCCTGGGCTTTTCCACCGGCGGCGGCAACTTCGGCCACGGCGGCGCCCTTGCGACAAATATGAACATCGACACGAAGCGCGGGCTAATTACCGTGTGGATGGTTCAGCATGCCGGCTTCCCCGGCGACGGCAGCAAGAGCCAGGTAGCGTTCCGCAAAGCGGCGGAGAAGGTGTTTGACGATTCGCGAAAATGACTTCAATATGTGGTTTACGTTTGTGATCGCGCTGCGAGCGCTGAATGTAAACGTATTTCTACGGCTCCGCACCCAATCGTGGCGGCTACTGCCCAAACCAAAAGTGGAAAACCAATAACGCTATTTGAGCCAGCAAGGAAACTTAGGATCTTATTCTACAAGGAAACTTAGGATCTTATTCAGCGGATCGGCCGCAAAGGAGTCTTTAGTGAAAAGTGGCTCCGCTTTCATGGTCGCGCTAAGCCCGCGGCCGGTTGTTTTTCTTAAGATCGTGCGCCTGTTTCCAATTCCTTCTCGCCTTCTCGTGCTTTCAGTGTTGCTCGTTGTTCCGGACAGCGTCGTTCGAGGTCAAGACCGGCCATTAGCAGAACCTGCGTCTGACCCCGTACTCGAGGGGCTGGCCAAGGCCCACGGCTTTCGTGAAACGACTATTTCTCCCGATGGTAAGCGGGTGGCATGGGTGGAATCGCTTCAAGGGAAAGATGGGACGCCCTCATCACATTCCGCCATTTTTGTTGCCAATCTGGGTGATTCGGAAGCCAAGACGTTGCGGATATCGGCCGGCGACGGAGACTGCGCTGAACATTCACCCGCCTGGTCTCCAGATAGCGAGCGACTGGCCTTCCTCTCCGATCGCGCCAAGGAAGGGCAGCTTCAGCTCTACGTCGCTCGCGCCGCCGGGGGAGAGGCGAAGCGGCTCACCAATCTGACGGGGTTCCTTGCCGACCCGCGCTGGTCCTCCGACGGCAAACGACTCGGCGTGCTCTTCACCGAGAATGCGCCTCGGGACGCCGGACCTCTCCAGCCGGCAACCATAGAAACCGGCGAGGTGGGCGAAACCACCTACTACCAGCGACTTGCCCTCTGCGACCCGGAGGCGGGCAAGGTACGGCAAGTTTCCCCAGCGGACTTGTACGTTTATGAATACGATTGGTCGCCCGACGGCAAGCAGTGTGCGCTCTGCGCGGCTCACGGCTCCGGCGACAACAATTGGTATCTCGCCAAACTGTACGTCCTGACGCTGGCCTCGGAAGAGATCAAGCTGCTTCTGGACCCGCGCATGCAGATCGCTGTGCCGCGCTGGTCGCCGGACGGCAAGACGATCGCCTTCATCGGCGGGCTGATGAGCGACGAGGGTGCGACGGGCGGTGACATCTACACGGTGCCGGCGTCTGGCGGGATGCCACGCAACCTCACGCCGGATCTAGATTCTTCGGCGAGCTGGCTAGCTTGGCAGCCGTCTTCCAAGGAGATCATCTTTAGCGAGCACATTGACGGCGGTTGCGGTATCGCCCAAGCGGACATGGACGGCCGGTTCAAGCACTTGTGGAAGGGCGCAGAGGCCATCACAGGCGAGGGCGGCTCGTTTGCCGCCTCTGCCTCCCGCGATGGTCAAACGTTTGCCCTAATCCGCCAATCTTACCAGCAACCGCCTGAGGTGTGGGCTGGGCCGCTGGGGAAGTGGAAGGCGCTGACACGAGCTAACCGGGGCATTCGTCCATCCTGGGGAAAGGCCGAGAGCCTGCACTGGAAGAGCGATTCGTTCCGGATTCAAGGCTGGTTGCTTTACCCCCAGGAGTTTGACCCCGGCCGGCGCTACCCGCTCGCAGTGCAAGTCCATGGCGGCCCTGCCTGGGCTACGATGCCGCGGTGGCAAGGGGAGTTCTCTGTGGACGGAGCCTTGTCGCGCTGCGGCTACTTCGTCTTTTTCCCCAATCCGCGCGGCAGCCTCGGCCAGGGACAGCGCTTCACGCGAGCGAACGTCAAGGATTTCGGCTACGGCGATCTGCGCGACATCCTGGCCGGCGTGGACGAGGTTCTCCGCGTGGCACCGGTAGACAAAGATCGCCTCGGCATCGGTGGCTGGAGCTACGGCGGCTACATGACTATGTGGGCCGTCACTCAGACCAACCGTTTCCGCGCCGCCGTGGCCGGCGCCGGCGTCGCCAACTGGCAGAGCTACTACGGCCAGAACGGCATTGACCAGTGGCTGATCCCGTATTTTGGCGCTGCGGTCTATGACGACCCAGCCGTTTATGCGCGAAGCTCGCCGATCACTTTCATCAAGCAGGTGAAGACGCCCACGCTTATCCTCGTGGGAGAGCGGGATGTGGAATGTCCCTTGCCGCAATCCCAGGAGTTTCACCACGCCCTGAAGACCTTGAAAGTGACAACTAAGCTAGTCGTCTACGCAGGTGAAGGCCACGCCGTCATGAAGCCGGAACACCGCCGTGATATCATCCGACGCTGGGTTGCGTGGTTCGACCAAGAATTGCAAGCAAACAAGCCAAAGCGGGACTGAGCTAGCCCCGGATCAGAGACCCGGAATAGGCGATCAAAGTCTTATAGCCCATGGTTGCCCTCCCTTATGCGCGTCCAGACCGCACTGCGGGGAAGAATGGTAAACAAGACGGTCATTCCCGTTGGCATCTAATTCCGACCTTTTTTGCCCCATTCCGGCCGAAGGTCTGGGCACGAGGGTCATCCCTTACGAGTCCTTTCGCAGCAGCAAGGCCCAGTCGCCGCTGTCGGGGGATTCCGGGGAAGTCCAGGAAGGACCCGTGGCGGCCGGCAGTGCTTGGGTCTGGCCGTTGCGTGGGTTGAACCAGTTCGCGCGGTAGCGACCATCTTTCAGCTGGACAGTCGCCTTACCGCCGCGGGGCAGGTAGACCGCGTAACAGTGGCCCGGATCCGCCAGGCAATACGCGCCCTGGTTGACCAACTCGTCGTGCGGGTCGGTCTTCCACCAATCGAAGCCCGTGAAGAAATCGACGATGTGGGCGTAGCCCCGCAGCATGACCATGCTCTCGTCGCCGCGTCCGTTGACCCAGCCGCCACCGGTGTCGGGCCAATAGCCGGTGCCTCGTCGCGCGGTCTCGCCGGTGGTTTGGTAGCAACCAGCCATGTAAATCTCCCAGGCGGTGCGACGCATGTTCTCGGCCGAAGCGCCGTCGGGATAGTTTTGCGCCCATTTGGGATAATGGTCCTCGTAGCCGTATTCCTCGTTGGTCTGCGGGACGATGCGGCCCGTCTTTCGCTGCTCTTCGCGCTGGCGGAGCATCCAATCGTGCTGCGGCCGCGACCACTCCTGAAACGACGTAAAGCCGAACCATTCGGAGGTGCGGTCCTGGTGCTTGTTGTCGACGGGGTGATCCGTGCCGAGGTGATGATAGGGATCGGCCTTGTGGAGCAACGTCCCCATTTGGTGTGACCAGTCGAGGCTGCGGAAGGAGCTGATATCGTCGCCCAGGTCCCAGGTGATATTGGAGAACGCCCCGAGCCGTGCGGCGGCGTAACGGAAGTAACGCTTCTCATCGTCGCTGAGCGCTGCAGGGTGGACCGGCGAATCGTTCCAGTCGAGGATCACCGAAATGATCGTGTCCTGTTCGCGGGCGTGGCGGAGCATGCGCTCGAACTTCTGCCAGTGCGCGACGTTGAAGCGTCTGTAATCGAAGCCCGGATTATCCAAGCTGTTGGGCCGTTCGGCCGTCCAGAGATTTATGTAGGAACGGAATTCTGGATTGGGAAGGATCGGTTCGCCCCAGAAGGTCCCGGACCGTCCGCCACCCAGCAGCACGCGCAGCCGGTTGATCTTGAGGCGGTGAAAGCGGTCGAGGCAGCTGCGAATGACCGCCTCATCCTTCCAGCCTGTTAACATGTAGGCCGTTGTGCCGTTAAAGAAATAGTGTTCGCCCGTGCCCTCCCAGACAAAGTGCCAGGGATGGTCCTTGTCCACTCGCAGAGGGCCGCGCCGTTTGCGGTCGGTGGCCTCGAACGTGCCGGCGTGCCTCTGCTCAGCGTCCCCCTGACGAAACGTCACCTCATAAGAGTGCTTGCCCGACTTGGAGGGCATAAAGCGGATGCGGTAGGTGCCGCCGTCGACCGAATCGCAGAAGCCCTGGATGACCACCGGCTCAGCGTACCCATGCCGGAACTCCCCCGTGAGGGCGATATCGGTGAATGGATTCTTGGCAGTCGGCTTGGGGAGGGTGACGGCGACTTCCACGAAGTCATATGCTTCCACCCTGTCGGACGACTGCATGAATGTGACGTCCGGAGCATCCGATGCTGGGCCGGCACTGAACCGGAGCAGGAAGGTGGTCAACCCCAGCAGCAAATTGCCGCAGAAAAATAGCGTTACCAGGTAGCGCATGGGTGTTCTTACCTCCAGATCGGTGGGCCTCGCTCCAGATGTGGCCCTCGCTCCCACTTCCGTCTTGTGTTGCACTGGGAGCGCAGTTCTCAATAGACAAGACCGGTTTACTTCACTCCCTGCTTCTCTCTTGCCGGGCGGAATTCGTCGCCGGAGTTCCATGTCGGCAGTCCGCCCGCGTTGGCGACTTCGCGGGCCACGTCCATCGTAAACCGGGCAAGCACGACGAATCCGGAAAAGTCCCAGTCTGGCTTCAACTCGTCCTGCGGCGAGTGGTATGCCTTGTCATTGAATTCCTTGTATGCCTTGAGGGCGAAGTCCTTCGGCTTGCCCTTGATCTTCATACCACCCGTGACCGAGAACGCCGGGATGCCCGCCTGGGCCATCGAGAAATGGTCCGAGCGGTAGAAGATGCCAAGATGGGCCCTCTGGTCCACTTCGATCTCAAGACCATTTTTCTCCGCCGCCGCCTTGACCGCTGGCCAGGCCGTGGTCCGCTCCGCCCCAGTGACGACGACTGACTCCGGCACCCCCAGCGGCAGGATCATGTCGAAGTTGAGGTTGAGTGCTGTCTTGCCCAGCGGAACGAGCGGGTTCTGGGTGTAGTACTTCGAGCCGAGCAACCCCTTTTCCTCGGCCGTGACGGCCAGAAAAATGGCGGACCGCTTTGGTTTCGGCGACAGCGTGGACCACGCACGGGCGAGTTCGAGCAAAAGCGCGCATCCGGTGGCGTTGTCCGCCGCACCGTTGTAGATCGCATCGCCCAGGACGGCCCTGCCGATTCCGAGGTGATCCCAGTGCGCCGTGAAGATGACGGCTTCCGACTTCAACGCCGGGTCACTGCCTTCCACCATGCCGATCACATTATTGCTGACGAATTTCTCGACGCGGGTCGAGATGCGACCCCTTAGGTTGATACCGAGTGAGTATGGCTTGAACCCCTTCGTATTGGCCTGTTCTAAGGCGCTGTCCACAGTGCGCCCGGAAAGACCCAGTAGCTTATCGCCCGCCTCACTGGTGAGCCAGCCAGCGAAGGCCAGCGCAGGCCGGCCTGGTTCTCTCTTGAGCTGGGCGCCCTCAAGCGGCCGGACCACGGAGAACGGGTAGCCCGCCGTCTCATTGGTATGGATGATCAAGCACGCCTTGGCACCCCGCCGGGCGGCTTCCTCGAACTTATAGGTCCATCGGCCGTAATAGGTCAGAGCCTTGCCGCCGAAGAACTTCGGATCATCAGAAGGCGGCTCGTTCGTGAACAGGACGACGATCTTCCCCTTCACGTCAACGTTCTGGTAATCGTCCCATTGGAACTCGGGTGCGGTGATGCCGTGGCCGACGAACACCGCTTCCGCATCAAACTCTTCCAGTTCCTTCTGCGTCTGGCTCGTGCCGGAGAAGCCCTGTTCGCAAGGGATGTTGAGCGTTGTCTCCCCTTTTCCGGCCTGGAGGGTCGATTTCGGGCTCGTAACCACGCGCACGAGGGAGACAGGCTGGAAGTATGTGCCACGTTCCCCGATCGGCTTAAGCCCGGCCTTTTGGAATTCGGCGGCGAGATACTCCGTAGCTAGGAACTCGCCGCGCGTGCCGGGACCGCGCCCTTCGAGCCGGTCGTTCGCCAGGTAGGCAACGTGAGCCTTGATCCGCTCGGCGGAAATCTCGGGTGCCTGGCCGGCTTCCAGTCCATGGCATGCCGCCATCAGGAGTGAAGCAACGAGGAACGAACATAGCCTGTATTTCACGGGGGTCCTCATGGGATGTTTGAAAAAGTGATGACGCTAACTCAGGGCACCAAGGAAGCGTCTCTTGCCGTCTTTGGGCGCCGGCACCCGGAACAGATGCCCCTGGGTGAGCGCCATTCTACGGGCAGAGAATGCTAAACGAAACCCGAATTACAGTTAGCATAGATCGGCGGCCCTTTAAGGGGTTGTACCTGTTGTCTTTCACAGCACATGTCGCGCGCGGCTCAGCCGCTCAAGGCTAAGCTAATCTTGTTGGATTCGTGGGGGTAGGCTACCATCTCGCCCATTGCCAAGGTTGTCGCACACCGATTTGTATTTGAGTTTCAACGAATAACGCTTTAGTCGGTTTGAATAAATACGGGTCTCCCAGATGGAGGTTAGACATGCGGTGCCGGACTCGAAGCGTGTTTGTCATTGTCCTCCTTCTTGTCCTGTCGCCATCAGTCATTGCCGGTGACCCAACCTTGACCTATGGGCCTATGCGACCAGAAACCGTTGCGATCCTTCGCTCGGCTATAATCGAGGCCACGCCACAACGCGACGATGTTCAACGGGAAAACCTCGAGGCACTCAATCGATTGGCAAAAGTCTCCTGGCCAAAGGTAACGAAGCTTCGCAAGGTGCATTTGATTCTGAAGAATCCGGAGTCATTTCGGGAGAACCCGTCCGGTTGGCTGCTTGCTGATGATGGCAAAATATTCTCCTGGATAACCCCCGCGTTCAAGCGCGAGTCCATCTTGAAGGTGGATATCCGTCTTGTCGAGAAGACGGACTTCCAGACTGAAGTCCAGGTTTTCTTGCGCCGGTTGACTGAGCGCGCCAAAGCTTCGGATACGTGGTCATGGGATCGCGAAAACTTGCATGACCATCTATTGCCCTTATTCTTGCTCCGACTTGCCTATCTGGCAGCGGAGCACGGCTTGCAAAAGGAAACCACGTTGCTCATCGAGCAGATTTTCAAAGAAAAATCAGGAGGACTTCCAGCATTTAAGGACGAATTTGCGTGGCGTGGATTCTACGACGCCATGTTAGAACTGCACTGGGGAGGTGATCGTGG
>Ga0207114_1122_pt1 | contig 21713 bp, 20 predicted proteins | sample Alteio_BWMinHeat_70_FD_153560 | JGI IMG/M metagenome (GOLD analysis project Ga0207114, IMG submission 153560) | Enriched cells from forest soil in Barre Woods Harvard Forest LTER site, Petersham, Massachusetts, United States -... | ecosystem: Environmental > Terrestrial > Soil > Temperate forest >... | reverse complement strand
TAAAACTTTTGGAGTCGGGAACCATGATAGGCCCGCCACAACTGAGTGAATAGGCTGTGGACCCGGTAGGGGTGGCAATGATCAGACCGTCGGCCCAGTAGGAATTCAGGAACTCCCCGTTGATGTATGTATGCAGGGTCATCATGGCAGAAGAATCCTTTTTCATCACGGTCAGTTCATTCAGGGCATAGTTGGTGCCCCCGAAAAGATCGTTGGGGCTGCTGAGTTTAAGAAGGGTTCTCTTATCCAATGAATATTTTTTGTGGAGCAAAGCATCCACGGCTTCGGTGATTTCGTTACTTGCTACAGCTGCCAGGAAGCCTAATCGTCCGGTATTGATGCCCAGTACGGGAATGCCTGAGTTTCTTATCAGCGCCAAGGCATCGAGCATTGTTCCATCCCCGCCGAGGCAAATCAGGAAGTCCACCTTTCCTACGAGGTCTTCATGCCCTGAAAAAAGAGTAACTTCTTTTGTAAGGATGATTTGATCTGCAATGTATTCATGAAGGGACGCATGAACAAAAATGCCCAGGTTGTGTTTTTCGAGTTCCAGAAACAAATCCTGTACGCAGGATGCTTTGTTCTCTGGAACTGTTCGTCCGTAGATCCCTATTTTCATCAGATATTGATGTAATGCATCAGCTGGTCAAAACGTTCTTTCATATCTTCTGAATAACCGCTTTGATGAAAACTGGCTTTGACAGTATAATTATAACGGAAAAAAGTTTGAAGAATAGGTCCCAGATCTTCCTTGTTGATTTTCAATGTTACCTCCACCAGAGTAGAATCCGGGTTAGTGGTGAGATAGCAGGCCAGTATTTTGGCATCGTTGCCTTCCACAATCTGTGAAATCTGAGTGAGGGAATAATTGTTGGAGGCCATTTCAAGTATGATGATTCCCCCGGGATCTCTGATTGCCGAAAGACCGGCAAATTTTTCCATGAAAGATTTATAAGTAACAGTACCCAGAAAAGTATAATCCACATCCACAATTGCCACCGCTGTCAGGTTCAGCTCCCACATAATTTTGAGAACGTCAAAAGCGTGCTGTTCTTCAGTAATAAAAGGCCTTACCAGGGGTATTCGCAGTTTGCTTATTTCTTCATCGGGAGTATTCAGGTCGAAAATGTCGGTATCTGAAATAATTCCTACAAACGTTTTTCCCTTAATGACAGGCAGGTGTGATACCTTGAATTCATCCATCCAGCGCAAAGCCTTACTCCCCGAATCCGTAATTTTCAATGGAGGCACTTCCTCCGTTATCAGTTCTTTGGATGTCATAAATAAAATTTCTCTGTTCTAGGCTCTCGTAATGACACTTAAAATTTCTTTCCAGTGTATATTTTTGTCTTTTTAATGGCCACAGGGAATACGTCCGAGTCGTTTTTGGTTTGTATCCAAAATGGATTATGGCTATTTCACCAAAGTTAGTAAAAGTTAGTTATTTTTGACTTGACACGATATTATTACCCTATAAAAGAAAGACCAATGACCAAGTTAAGCGTCAATGTAAATAAACTGGCCACTCTGAGAAATGCGAGAGGAGGTAACGTTCCGGATGTACAACAAAGCGCAGTTGATTGTGAACGTTTTGGTGCTGAAGGAATTACCGTACATCCCCGGCCCGATGAGCGCCACATCCGCTATTCGGATGTACTCCTGCTGAAACCCCTTCTTACTACCGAATTGAACATTGAAGGATTTCCCGATAAAAAATTTATGGATCTGGTGCTCGGAGTAAAACCTGCCCAGGTTACACTTGTTCCCGATCCTCCCCATATTTTAACCTCCAATGCAGGTTGGGATACAATAAAAAACAAGGACTTGCTGAAAGAGGTCATTGCCGAATTTAAAAAAGCCGGTATCCGGACTTCCATCTTCATTGACCCGAACGTGAACATGATAAACCATGCGCCGGCCACAGGAACCGACCGTATTGAACTCTATACCGAAGCCTATGCAAGTGGTTTTGAATCGGGAAAAGAAACTGCTGTAAAGCCCTATACCGAAGCGGCAGGGAGGGCCAAACTGCTCGGATTGGGAATCAATGCCGGACACGATCTCAACCTTCATAACCTTGCCTACTTCAAACAACAGATCCCCGGTTTGCTTGAAGTGTCTATTGGTCATGCACTCATCGCCGATGCACTGTACTTTGGCCTGGAGAACACCATTCAGCTTTACAAAAGGCAGCTGCAATGAAACTATTCTATCGTAAGTTCGGCGAAGGCGAACCCTTGATTATTCTTCATGGCCTTTTCGGGCAGAGCGACAACTGGGCTTCTCTGGCAAGGCAGTTTGCCGGGCGGGGACTGGCAGTTTATACGCTGGACCTCCGTAACCACGGACTATCGCCTTGGAGTGACGAATGGAATTATCCGGTTATGGCCCGGGATGTGGAAGAATTTACCGAAGAACTTGGCCTCCGGAACATCACTCTTCTCGGGCATTCGATGGGTGGAATGACGGCTATGCAGTATGCATTTCTTTTCCCAGACAAATTAAGTAAACTGATTGTCGTGGACATGGCACCCCGTGCTTATCCCCCTCATCACGACGGAGTAATGGAAGGCCTCTTGTCCGTTGATCTCAACCGGGTAAAAACCCGAAAAGAGGCAGAAGAACAACTTTCACACACGATTAATGAAAATGCAACCCGGCAGTTTCTTTTGAAAAATCTTTATTGGAAAGACGATACCCGTCTAGCCTGGAGATTTAATCTGAGTGTGATTGAGAAAAACATAGGAATGACAGGGATACCTTTTGATCCGGAAGGCAGACGTTCCTCCATTCCTGCCTGGTTTATACGGGGAGATCATTCTGATTATGTGCTTGACTCGGACGTGGAACGCATAGAAGAACTCTTTCCGCTTGCGAAACTCATCACCATACCCGGTGCCGGTCACTGGATTCATGCCGACAAGCCAGCTCTATTTCTGGATACGGTGATGGATATCTGCAAATAAAAAATTGGGGCGAAGCAATTAAGAGGCTAACTACCGGTTGTTTGTTTTATTCAGAAGCATCCAGTAAAAACCCAGATCGGCCACCGTTTTGGAAAAGTTCTCGAACTCTACCGGCTTCACGATATAGCTGTTTGCCCCCAGCTCATAACACTTGTGTATGTCCGGATCTTCGGCAGAGGAGGTCAGAATAACCACGGGAGTTGCCCTGGTTCTGGGGTCAGCCTTTACTTTGGCCAGCACTTCCAGGCCGTTTACTTTGGGCATTTTCAAATCGAGCAAAATAACCTTCGGGAGATTATCGCATGGATTACCTTCGTGATCACCTGTCCCAAAAAGAAAATCCAGGGCTTCCGCTCCGTTTTTCAGATGAACCAGCTTGTTGGCAAGGTTATGCTTTTTCAACGCCCTGATGGCAAGCGCTGCATCATCCGGGTTATCTTCAACGAGCAGGATTTCAATTTCTTGCGTATTCATAGCTTAATAAGTTAACTTATATACTCAAAAGACACTACGAAGGTCATTTATTTCAGTGAATAAACCAATTCCCGGGTTTGTTATAAAATGGCTATTTTTGCAGGGTAATTCAAACTAAAACAGCATCAAATCTATTGGTATGAGCAAAGGCCCCATTTCTCAGTTTATCGAAAAACATTACAAACATTTTAACGCTGCAGCCCTCGTTGACGCCGCTAAAGGTTACGAGACCCATCTGACCGAAGGAGGAAAAATGATGGTTACACTTGCAGGGGCAATGAGCACAGCTGAACTTGGGAAGTCCTTCGCCGAAATGATACGTCAGGGCAAGGTTGATATTATTTCCTGCACCGGAGCAAACCTGGAAGAAGACATCATGAACCTGGTAGCACACTCGCATTACAAGCGCGTGCCCCATTACCGTGACCTGAGCCCTCAGGATGAATGGGATCTCCTTGAAAATCATTACAACCGGGTTACCGACACCTGCATTCCCGAAGAAGAAGCTTTTCGTCGTCTTCAGAAACACATACATAAGATCTGGAAAGATGCAGACACGAAGGGAGACAGATTTTTTCCTCATGAATACATGTATAAAATCCTGCTTTCCGGTGAGCTGAAACAGTATTACGAAATTGATCCCAAAGACTCCTGGATGCTTGCCGCAGCGGAGAAAAACATCCCCATCATTGTTCCGGGATGGGAAGACTCCACCATGGGTAACATTTTTGCATCCTATTGCATAAAAGGCGAACTGAAAGCTTCCACCATGAAGTCGGGTATTGAATATATGGTATGGCTGGCCGACTGGTACCGTAAAAATTCATCCGGAAAAGGCGTTGGTTTTTTCCAGATCGGCGGTGGTATTGCCGGCGACTTCCCTATCTGTGTTGTCCCCATGATGTACCAGGACCTGGAATGGCACGATGTTCCTTTCTGGTCTTATTTCTGCCAGATTTCAGACTCAACCACCAGTTATGGTTCATACTCGGGCGCAGTTCCGAACGAAAAAATAACCTGGGGAAAGCTGGATATCAAGACACCCAAGTTTATTGTTGAATCTGATGCCACCATCGTAGCTCCTCTCATCTTCTCCTGGGTATTGGGCTGGTAAGTAAAAACAGAGCGGGAACGAAGAGCGGAGAAACAGGACTTTAAAGATAAAACCAAGAACTTTAATTTATGCCAACCACAACCGAAAACAAATATCGTATCGAGCACGATACGATGGGTGAAGTAAAAGTACCCGCAGATAAATACTGGGGTGCTCAAACGGAACGTTCCCGTAACAATTTTAAAATAGGACCCGAGGGCAGTATGCCCAAAGAAATCATTTATGCTTTCGGCTATCTCAAAAAGGCAGCTGCTCATGCCAATTTCGAACTGGGTGTGCTGACGGCTGAAAAACGGGATATGATTTCGGCTGTATGTGAAGAGATCATAGCCGGGAAACTGGACGACCAGTTTCCACTCGTGATCTGGCAAACCGGTTCGGGCACTCAAAGCAACATGAATGCCAACGAGGTGATCGCCTACCGGGCACATGTACTAAAAGGGGGAAGTCTTCTGGATGAAAAAAAAGTGCTGCATCCGAATGACGATGTAAACAAATCCCAATCCTCCAACGACACTTTCCCAACTGCCATGCATATTGCGGCATACAAACAGGTAATTGACATAACCATACCGGGCATGGAGCTACTCCGGAATACGCTTCAGAAAAAGAGTGCGGAATATTCGGGCATCGTCAAAACGGGCCGTACTCATTTTATGGATGCCACACCGCTTACCCTGGGTCAGGAATTTTCAGGTTACTCCCAACAGATAACCAACAGCATACGCGCGCTTCATCATGCCCTGGAAGCGGTTAAGGAACTGGCCCTTGGCGGAACGGCCGTTGGAACAGGACTCAATACTCCAAAAGGATATGACGTGCTGGTGGCATCTAAAATAGCCTCATTTACAGGACTTCCCTTTATCACTGCACCCAATAAATTTGAAGCCCTGGCAGCACACGATGCCATGGTTGAACTTTCAGGTGCGCTGAAGCGATCTGCCGTCGCCCTGATGAAAATCGCAAACGATATTCGCATGTTAAGCTCCGGCCCACGTTGCGGTATAGGTGAACTCATTATTCCCGACAATGAACCCGGTTCATCTATCATGCCCGGCAAAGTGAACCCAACACAACCCGAAGCCCTGACCATGGTTTGTGCTCAGGTAATCGGCAACGATGTGGCCGTGACCGTTGGAGGCTCTATGGGCCACTTTGAGCTGAATGTTTTCAAACCTGTTATCGCCAGCAATGTACTTCAATCTGCCAGGCTTATCGGAGAGGCCTGTGTTTCCTTCAACGACAAATGCGCCGCAGGCATTGAGCCGAACAGGCCCGTGATCAAACAGCACATGGAAAACTCCCTTATGCTCGTGACCGCACTGAACACTCATATTGGTTATGAAAATGCCGCCAAAATTGCCAAAAAAGCACACAAGGAAAACAAAACCCTGAGAGAAACGGCCATCGCACTTGGCCTTGTAACGAATGAGCAATTTGACCAATGGGTTAAACCCGAGGACATGACTGGCTCATTAAAATAAATTTGTAACTTTATTTTTAGTCCCCCTTCATGCTCTTATGCTGGGGGATTTATTTTTAACCAGATCGTTTACACTTGTCGCCAGATGCTGCGAATCATTTTTTTTATCCTGGCAATTCAATGTCTCTTCGTCCAGGCTTACGCCCAGGGAAGGGATACGGTACCAGCTGTTAAGCTTCCACAAAAGGCAGCCTCCCCCTATAACCCAAAAGAAGAAATTGTGGTCAAAGGCAAGCGCTTCAGGGTTTATAACAACTGGGTGAATGTAGGGTCCGGTGAAGGAATTAACTCCGCTCTTCCCTGGACACAATACGTCCTGGATGTGGATCTGCATTTTCATTTCGGGAAGCAATACATACAACTGGGGACCTTCCTGAGCGGAGACCGTTTTCTGGCCTTCAACAACTACAGCGCACATTTATGTTATGGAAAACGCTGGGAGAATATTTCCCGCAACATATTTATTTGTGCAGGTCCGTCCTATTCCTGGGGTTTCCCCCTGGTTCACGGAATCTATGATGTGAATGTATATCACCTTACCGGCGTATGCGCTCAGGCCACTTATATTTTCAAACAGGCTTATGATCTGGGAATAGGACTTACCGCCTTTGGTGACGTCAATTCAAAGCAATCAGTATATGGTCTGAGACTGGAATTGTATTTTTCAGGGGCTTACCGGGGAGAGGGAAGGAAGAAAGCGGGGTGGATGAAATAACCCTGCGTTGTCAGACAAATTTATCTCCTCTTTTCACCTTCACATCATTCACGATATTCCGGATCTGCTGTTCGTCCTGCTTTTTACATATTAAAAGGATTCCATCCGATTCGGCTACGATGTAACCATCCAGGCCTTCAATTACCACGAGTTTTTCTTTCGGCATGTGTACGATGCAGTTTTTGGAATCGTACACCATCACATTCTTACCCACGACTGCATTTCCATTCTCATTCTTGCGTATGTGGTCATAGAGCGAACCCCAGGTTCCCAGATCGCTCCATCCAATGATGGATGATCTCACATACACGTTTTCTGCCTTCTCCATTACCGCGTAATCAATGGACACGTTCTTGCATTTGCTATACACTTCCCTGATAAAAGCCGGCTCTTTGCCTGTATGGTATATACCCTTTCCTTCACCAAACAGGGTGGCCATTTCAGGAAGGCTTCTTTCCAACTCGTGGATAATGCTCTTCACGCTCCAGATAAAGATTCCGGAGTTCCAAAGGAAATCCCCGCTTTCCATAAAAAACTTGGCCATGTCGTGATCAGGCTTTTCGGTAAAGGTCTTTACCTTCTTAATCCTCCGGTCCTTCTCCTTTTGTTCCGATTCTCTGAACTGGATATAACCGTAGCCGGTATCAGGGCGTGTGGGATTGATTCCAAGGGTTACCAGGCAATCTTCCGTTCCGGCCTTACGGAAGCAGGAACGTATGGCTTTCAGAAAGGTTTCCTCTTTGGTAATCAGATGATCGCTGGGAGCCACTACCATCACAGCATTGGGATTTTTTTCTGCAATCCTGTAAGCGGCATAAGCAATACAGGGAGCTGTGTTTTTACGGGCAGGTTCACAGAGAATGTTTTCTACCGGAAGCGCTGGCAACTGTTCTCTGACCAGGTCGGTATAAGACTCATTTGTAACAATGATGATGTTTTCTTTCCGGCATATCCGGATAAAACGGTCGTATGTTTGTTGAAGGAGCGTCCTCCCTGTGCCCAGCACATCAATAAATTGCTTTGGATGTTCGGTACGGCTCATGGGCCAGAAGCGGCTTCCGACGCCGCCGGCCATGATTACACAATATTCATTTTTTGATTTGGATTCTCCAGCCATAAAATCAGCGCCTGCCAGGGCCGGTATTAGGAAATTTTTTTGAGTGCATTGCGGAGGTTACTCACAATTATTTCTACATCTTCCATCTTGCAAGTGCCTACGGAAAGCCTGTACCAGCTCGAATCCGTAGATGTACCAAAAGCATAAAAAGGAACCAGTGCCACCTTGGCTTCATCCAGAATATATTTGGTTATATCACGTGTTGTTTCCAGTACCTCCCCTCCGGTAGTTTTCTGACCTTGCAGATGAAACTGCACCGTGAGGTAGATTGCGCCTTCGGGCGCGATGGAATTCACTCTAAAACCTTCTTTTTTCAGGGATTGAATCCCTTTGTGAAAAGCAACCAAACGGTCATTGACTTTGGTTCGGATATCATTCAGAAAGAGGTCATATGCCTTGGTGTCGTTTAAGAACCTGGCTGTGGCCACCTGTTCGGCCTTGGGCGCCCAGGCCCCCACATGTGTAAGAATAGACTTGATTTTGTCGGTAATCTTTTTGGGGCCGAATGTCCACCCAACCCTCACGCCCGTAGCTGCCAGAGACTTGGAAATCCCATCTACGAATACGGTATAGTTTCTCATCGCAGGCCGGAGACTGACCGGATCATGATGCCTGGTTTCTCCAAAAGTAAGGTTCCAATAAATCTGATCATACATCAGATATACCGGTTTCCTATCCTGTTCTTCCCTCTTTTTGTTTTCCAGAAGAATAAGGTCACAGATTTCTTCCAGGTCAGCCTTTTTAAAAGTGGTGCCGGTTGGGTTTAACGGGGAACACAAAGCAATGAGACTTGCCTCTCCGATGAAAGGAGCAAAATCTGAAGCCTTGGGCATAAAGGCGTTTTCCGGTGTGGTCTCAACAACTTGCTGTTTTGCCCAGTTCAGATAGGTGTAATGGTTGTTGTTCCACGACGGAACAGGAAACAGAATGGTATCGTCTGCATCCACCAATGCCCGGAAAATGGCATAGATCACAGGACGAGCACCTCCTGCAATGACGATTTCCTCAGGTTTGTAATCCAATCCTCCTTTCCTCTTCAGAAATGCAGAAACGGCATTGCGGAGTTCGGGCATTCCTTCGGCCATGGGATAATTGGTTTCATCCTCTTCATAAGCCTGAATAATGGCTTTTTTCAATCCCTCAGGGATAGGAAAAATCTTCGGGTTGAAATCCCCGATGGTAAGGTTGTAGATTTTTTCTCCGTTGCGGATTTTTTCATTGACTTCCGCAGCTAACTTGATGATCTCCGATCCGATGATATTTTCAGCAATACGGGATACTTTCAAATCTTTCTTTGTTTCAGTGGTCGTTGTGTTCATGGTGCCCCAGGCCGAAATAAACAAATCTAAACAGGCTACAAGATAGACAAAATATTTTCAACTGTCACCTCGCAAAGCGGGCTAAAAAGGTATTTTTTTCCGGAACCTACTTCCGAGCAGCAAAAACGTTTTCTGATTTTTTCACCCTTTCTGAACTTCCGTCCTTTACCGAAAACAAAGGTTGCACCATTGGGAAGTTCCTCCAGAAAAATACTTCCGTTGACATCGTCATACTTTTTGAGCACTCTCAGTAGCCCTATATCCGAACAACTGGAGGCCGCCGGATTGAGCAAATATCGGGTCAAGGCCCGGTGTACATCTTCGGGAAAAAAACCGAGTTCAAAAAACGGTTGCATCAGTCTCCGGAATTCAAGTTTCCACTCATCTCCGTGTGGTTTGACTCGGTCTCCATTTTTCCGGAAGTTGGAGAGATGGGCAATTTCATGAACCAGGGTGACCAGGAATGAATATGGGTTAAGGTCGCGGTTCACCGAGATGTGATGATTCGTGTGCTTGAGCGGAGGCCGGTAGTCGCCGTATTTAGAACTCCGGCTCTTTTTTATTTTGAGCTTAAAGTCGAAATGATAAATCCACTCCGCTATCAACGGCACGGCCGGAGAAGGGATATATTTATGAAGTATGGATTTGTTGCGTTCCAGCTGGCTCATAGCTCCTTCGTCGGGCTTCGTGCAGATTTCCTGACTGCAAAAATAAGAAGGAGATGCTAATTTCCCATTAGCAGTTTATGAACAATGGGATTTATTTGAGGAGGTGATAGACGATAAAACTTGATAAATAGGCCAGCACTCCCATGTAAAAAAACTGAACCACCGGCCATTTCCAGTTTTTGGTTTCCCGATAAACCACTGCAAGCGTGCTCATACATTGCATGGCAAAAGCATAAAAAATCATCAGGGAAAGAGCCACAGGAAGACTGTAAACCAGGGCCCCGGTGCGGGGGTCTCTTTCGTCCATCATTTTTTCACGTATAGAACGCGTATTTTCCTTATCGCCTACACTGTATATGGTGGCCATGGTACCCACAAAAACTTCTCTGGCGGCAAAGGAGGTGATCAGGGCTATTCCTATTTTCCAGTCGTACCCGAGGGGTCTGATGGCCGGTTCAATTGATTTTCCGATGATACCGGCATAGGAGGCTTCAAGTTTCTCGGAGGCCTTCGCAAGCTCAAAACTCTCCGGGCTGGACTGGCCTGCCAGTTTCGCATATTTACGATCAATTTCTTCGAATCGCTTGCCCGGTGCATGAGAGGAGAGCATCCACAAAATAACCGAAATGGCAATAATCACCTTTCCGGCATCAAAGAGAAACACTTTCACCTTATCGTAAATGGTGTAAAAAACAGAACTCCATTTGGGTATACGATATACCGGAAGTTCCATAATGAAATAACTTTTTTCTTTTGCCTTCAAAATAAATTTCATGATCCATGCTGAAAACAGAGCCGCAAAAAAACCTATCAGATACATGATCATCAATGCAAAACCCTGCATGTTGAAGAATATGATTTTTTTATCAGTAGGTACTACAAGGGAAATAAGCAGGGTATAAACCGGCAATCTTGCCGAGCAGCTCATCAGCGGAGTCACGAGAATGGTAATCATCCTTTCCTTCCAGTTACTGATTGTGCGGGTACTCATAATTGCCGGTACGGCGCAAGCCACGCCGCTGATGAGTGGGATGACCGACTTGCCATTCAAACCAAACTTACGCATGAGCTTGTCCATGATAAAGCTCACACGCGCCATATAACCCGTATCTTCCAGTATGGCTATGAAAGCAAACAAGAGGGCGATCTGGGGCACAAATACCACTACTCCACTCAGCCCTGCCAGAATTCCGTTGACAAGAAGGGATGAGAACTCCCCTTGCGGAAGATGCGCGAAACTCCAATGTGAGATAAGGGTAAACAACGACTCAATCCATTTCATGGGAAAGGCGGCCAGGAAAAAAATGGTTTGAAAAAGCAGGAAGAGCACACCCAGGAAAATGACATAGCCCCATACCGGGTGAGTGAGCACCCGATCAATTTTCCTGGTCCTGCTTTTGGTTTCCTTATCCGTTGTTTCCACACAAACCTCCACCAGTTTACCAATCACCTCAAAGCGTTCCATACTTTCCCTGGCCTGAAAAGCGGTTGAATCAAAAGCGTGGTCGAGGCCAATCTGTTTGATACGCTTTTGGCTTTCCTTTCCAAGTGAGGTGAAGTAGGGGTAGTTGCTGATGAGCTGCCAAACGGCATAAGAACTGGGGAGAGGAGTCAGTTTCTTCAACTCCTCAACCATAACCGGGTCGGGGTCCTGGTTAAAAAATGTCTTATCCGAAATCTTTATGGGTCTTACCAGGACCTCCTCGAGCTCGGCAATGCCTTTTTTCTTTCGTGCATTTGAGTAAATTACAGGTATGCCCAATGCGGCCGATAACTTTTCTTTATTAATCGTAATGCCCCGCTGCTCCATGATGTCCATCATGTTTAACATCAGCACTACGGGGCGGCGCAGTTCTATCAACTGAGTAACCAGAAACAGGTTACGTTTGATGTTCGACCCGTCGGCAACCACCACCGTACAATCGGGGTAATCGGGGTTTGCTGCGTCACAAAGGACTTCAAAGGTTACCTGTTCGTCCAGTGATTTGGGATAGAGACTATAGGTTCCGGGGAGGTCTACAAATTCAATGTCAAAAGGCGGCCCCCCCTCCCGGCCAGGTAGTTTAACCAATCCGGTTTTCTTATCAACTGTAACCCCCGGAAAATTACCTGTTCTCTGATTAAGACCGGTCAGCGCATTAAAAAGGGTCGATTTCCCGCTATTGGGGTTACCGACAAGGGCTACTTTGAGTTTCCTTAAAGAAATTTCAGGTGTTGATTCCGGTTGATCCATCCCGTTTCAGCTTTCGGAAGTAAACTATTTCAGTCTGTGACAAGGTGAATGAGGACGGTGGAGGCTTCTGCTTTACGGAGACTTAACAGGTAACCGGAAACGGCTATTGCAATTGGGTCTCCCATGGGAGCTACCTTAATCAACTGAACCTTTTCACCCGGCGTACATCCCATTTCGAGCAGTTTCAGAGACATCACCGGATCGGTAAACGAATCGATTACTGCCATCTCCCCTATCCTGAGCTCCGAGAGCCTGCTGACTAAAAGCGCCATACCTGTCTGATTGTTCAAACAAAGATACTCATTGGCAACGTAAGAATTGGGGAAAGTTAATACCTAGAATCGGGTATTTTGCAGGGAGTCGATTAAAATCCGTCTTTATGTGCCGGCTTGTGTTTTTTATCTCCCCAGCCCGGACAATCGGCACACTTGTTTTTACCGTGGAAGATAAAGCACCCGGAAAAAAGCCCGGTGAAGACCAGAAGTCCCAAGAATACCAAAAACCGTTTGCAGTTACAGCCGGTCATAAGTGAATTTTAGCAAAGATAGGCCATAATTCAGTGAGCAGCTTACATAAAAACCTTAATTTTATCCCGCACAGTCAAGGTTTACCGGCAAATTCAAGCTTACGGCTTGCCTGTTGTTCCCAGTCCTTATGAAGATATTTTATCACATTGGCCGGTATTTTATCCTGCTGTCAAGGGTCTTTTCGAGGCCCGAAAAGGCAGTGATATACCGGAGCCGTTTTTTTGAGGAGGTTAACTCTCTGGGTATAGGATCGCTTGGTATAATAGCCATCATTTCCATCTTCATGGGTGCGGTTATCACTATTCAGGCTGCCTTTGGATTCGAGAGTCCCTGGATTCCACTTTATGCAGTCGGGTTGGCCACCAGGGACAGTATAGTACTTGAATTTTCTCCGGCTATCGTCAGTCTTATTCTTGCCGGGAAAGTGGGTTCCAGCATAGCCGGTGAAATCGGAACCATGCGGGTGACCGAGCAAATTGATGCCATGGAAATCATGGGAGTGAATTCAGCTGCATACCTCATCCTTCCCAAGATACTTGCTTTCATGTTTATTCTTCCTTTTTTGATCATCATCAGCATGTTTCTGGCAATGATCGGGGGCCTGGTATTTGGTGTGCTAACCAATGCCGTAACTCCGCACCAATTTCTCTATGGCATACAATATGACTTCCGGCCCTATAACGTATTTTATGCCCTGGTTAAAGTGGTTGTATTTGCGTTTATCATCACCTCCGTGGCATCTTATCACGGATATTACACCAAGGGAGGTGCATTGGAAGTGGGCCGTTCAAGTACCAAGGCGGTAGTATACAGCAGCGTGGTATTGCTCTTCTTTGACTTACTCCTTACTCAACTGTTACTCGCATGATAGAAGTCAAAAATCTTTGCAAGAATTTCGGAGAGAAGGTGGTATTGAAAGACTTCTCCTTCCGTTTTGAGCAGGGCAAGCCCAACCTCATTATCGGAGAAAGCGGAACAGGCAAATCGGTCCTTCTGAAATGCATGGTCGGTCTTCTCGAACTGGATTCAGGTGAGGTGCTGTATAACGGGAAGGATTTTCTGAGATTGAACTTTACTGAAAAAAAGCTGGTAAGAAGAGATATAGGCATGCTGTTTCAGGGTGGTGCGCTTTTTGATTCCATGACAGTGGAAGAAAATGTTGTTTTCCCCCTCTCTTTTTTCACAGACAAATCGCTGGAAGAGAAACGGGAAAGAGCCAACACCTGCCTGCAACGGGTAAATCTGGTAAACGTGAACAAACTATATCCGTCTGATATCAGCGGGGGAATGAAAAAAAGAGTGGCTATAGCGCGGGCAATTTCCATGGAGCCCAAATACCTTTTCTGCGACGAGCCAAACTCCGGCCTCGACCCGAAAACATCCATTCTCATTGATGAGCTCATTAATGACCTTACCTATGAACTCAACATCACCACCGTTGTCATTACCCACGACATGAATTCCGTGCTGGAGATCGGGGACAACATCGCCTTCCTGTATAAAGGGGAAAAGTGTTGGGAAGGAAACAAGCAGGAGATCCTGCATACTGAAAACAAAAGACTGAACGATTTTGTGTATGCAACCAAGTTCCTGAAAAACTTCAGGGAAAAACTTCACTAAAATTTCTTTTCTCCGATTCCACAAAAAAGCCCCACGCTTTGGGCGTGAGGCTTTTGCTTAACAAACATTCGTCTTATTTGCTTACGGTGAATTTTTGGGTAAGAGCACCCTGATCAGATTTCAGGATAAAGAAGTACTGACCGCTGGAAAGATTGGCTGTACTTATATCCATGGAATGCTTACCGTTGTCTTTGGAACCCGATTTGATTTCGGAGACGATGCGTCCTGTCATATCAACAATTGTAAGAGACAGGTTGTTCACACCTTTTTCGAGTTCATAATTAAGTGTTGTGGAAGAAACGGCCGGGTTAGGATAGTTCTGGGACATTTTCATACCATTTACATAGCTGAGTTCTTCAATGCCATTGGTTGCTCCCATAACCGGGAAGATAGCCGCATTGCAGCTCACCTGACCACCATAGATACTGTCTATGCTGTACCAGGTGCTACCAAATTTAAACCAGTTGTATTCCGGATTACAGGCACCGCCGTTAGCATCGGCAAATACACCCAGTGTATCCTTTTTGGCGTAAATGTTTGTAAAATCAATTCCACAACCGAAATCGTTGATTACGCTCACAACAGAGTCGAGTGTTACCACACTGAAATTACCAAATGTTGTGTCACATTTTTTCCAATTCAGAATCTTTGATTCCAAAAGTTTGTAAGGACCAACCATGCAGTTCATTTTCACACCTCCGCTTCCCTTGTTAGGGGCCAGGCTCCAAACACCCACATTTACGTGTGAGGTGGTGTCCAGGGAAATCCATTGTTTTTTGGAAAAAAGAATCAATACCTGCTGAACAGTCAGGTGGCTTGTATTCGAGTACCCTTGAACAAGTATACTTGCACCTTGTTTCGGAGGTCCTTGTACCAGTACGTTTGTACCGAAGATGTATCCTCCACCCACGTTACCCCAATTGGTTAATTTCTGAGCATTGAAGCAGGTAGTCCAGTTCAGGGTATCAACCGGTGCAGAAGTATGCGGGCGTGGTGCTCTTTCAGGGGCCGAGCGCGTTCCCAGAACAACAGGGGTCTGCTGTGGCAGTGCCGACTGGGCAATTATGGAACCTGCTATAGCTACAAATGCAATTAGCGTATAAATTTTTTTCATTTCGTGGTTGGTTTTAAAGATTGGTTTGTTTGAATGATAAAGGTAGGCAGTTTTTTTATTCCTGCCAAATAACAATCCTGAACAGTGCGAATTAGACCTGTTCACACCCTTCAGGGTTTAATACCTCAAATAATTTCTTCGGCATATTGTTCTATCGGAGGACAGGAACAGATGAGGTTCCGGTCGCCCTGGGCGTTGTCAACTTTGCCAACCGAAGGCCAGAACTTATTCTCTTTCACCCACTTTAACGGAAACGCTGCTTTCTCTCTCGAGTATGAATGAGACCAATTATCGGCTACCAACACCTTGGAAGTATGAGGGGCGTTCTTGATCACATTATCTGCTGCATCGGCGGTGCCGTTTTCGATCTCCCGGATTTCTGCACGGATAGCGATCATGGCTTCACAAAAGCGATCCAGCTCGGCCTTTGATTCGCTTTCTGTAGGCTCCACCATCAGGGTGTCATGAACAGGAAAGGCCACTGTAGGGGCATGAAATCCATAATCCATCAGTCTCTTGGCAATATCACCCACCTCCACCCCGGCAGTACGTTTAAAGTCCTTACAGTCCAATATCATCTCATGTGCCACCCGGCCATTCTTCCCTACATAAAGTATCGGATAGTGTTCCTTCAGAACATCCTTCATGTAATTCGCATTGAGAATAGCAGTCTCCGTGGCCGCCTTCAATCCCTCTGCTCCAAGCATCTTGATATAGCCGTAGGAAATCAAAAGAATAAGTGCACTTCCCCAGGGTGCCGCCGATACCGCACCGATGGCTTTATCTCCACCCGTCGGGATGAGGGGGTGTGTAGGCAGGAAGGGAACCAGGTGTTTCGCCACGCCAATCGGACCCATGCCAGGCCCCCCTCCTCCATGAGGGATCGCGAAGGTTTTGTGAAGATTCAAATGACATACATCCGCTCCAATATTACCGGGACTGGTAAGACCCACCTGTGCATTCATGTTGGCTCCATCCATGTACACCTGTCCCCCGTGTTCGTGAATTATTTTCGTTACTTTCTTAATGCTTTCTTCAAATACACCGTGTGTGGACGGGTATGTTACCATCAAGCAAGAAAGTTTATCCTTACAGGCTTCCGCCTTTTCTTTCAGGTCTTTCAGATCAATATTTCCATGGTCGTCGCATTTCACAACCACAATGGTCATTCCTGCCATAGCGGCACTGGCAGGGTTGGTACCGTGTGCGGAGGAAGGGATAAGGGCTACGTTCCTGTTAAAATCTCCTCTGGAGTGATGGTATTCCCGAATAACCATCAGACCGGCATACTCTCCCTGAGCACCTGAATTCGGTTGAAAGCTCATGGCGGCAAAACCGGTAATCTTACTCAGATCCCTGTCCAGTTCCTTGAACACCTGCTGATAGCCTTTGGTCTGATCAACGGGGGTAAAAGGATGTATGTTGGCAAATTCAGGCCAGGTGATGGGTAACAATTCCGATGCGGCATTCAGCTTCATGGTACATGATCCCAGCGCTATCATGGAATGGGTCAGAGACAGGTCTTTGTTTTCCAGTCTTTTGAGATAACGCATCATCTCGCTTTCCGAATGGTAGGAATTAAATACCGGATGAGATAAATAGGGGGACTTCCGTTCCATGGAAGAGCCTTTTATTGGAGATGACTGAGTCGGCAATTCTTCTTCTCCATTTATTCTTGCTTCTTTTCCGGAGGCAGCAGCAAAAACCGAAAGTATGTGTTGTATGTCTTCCGAATCAACCGTTTGATCCAGCGCTATGGTAAGTGTATGGGGACCAGCATAATGAAAGTTGATGCCGTTCTTCAATGCAAGGACGGCTATCTGATCGGTATGGATGTTTGGAGGCAGCTGCACTTCAAGAGTATCAAAATAAACCCCTTCCCGGATATTAAAGCCGAGCTGTGCAAGTCCTGAGGCTACCTTTCGGGCGGAACGGTGCACTTCGGAGGCTATCCTCCGGATGCCTTCAGGGCCATGATATACTGCATACATGGCGGCCATGATGGCAAGCAGTGCCTGTGCGGTACAGATGTTGGAAGTAGCCTTGTCGCGGCGAATGTGTTGTTCCCTGGTCTGAAGTGCCATGCGTAGTGCCGAAGCACCTTGCGCATCCAGGGAGACGCCTATGATGCGTCCGGGAAGTAGTCTTTTGTATTCTTCCCTGGTTGCGAAGAAGGCCGCGTGGGGGCCCCCGTAACCCATCGGAACACCGAATCGTTGTGAGTTTCCGAACACTACATCAGCCCCCCATTCTCCCGGAGGAGTAAGCAGGGCAAGAGCCAGCAGGTCGGTTCCGACCGCCACGGTGCATTGGTTTGCTTTAGCCCGTTTAACAAAGGCCGAATAATCATTTGCGGTACCGTGAATATCAGGATACTGCACCAAGCCGGCATATACTTTTTCTGTGAACTGAAACGTTTTCCAGTCCCCAATCTCCAGTATTATCCCAAGCGGAGCCGAACGTGTTTTCAGCAGTGAAATGGTTTGAGGAAGAGTATCGGAAGAAACAAAGAATACATTCGCCTCTCTTTTCTGAACCTCCCGGGAGCGGTTATGAAAAAGCATGGTCATGGCTTCAGCGGCGGCAGTAGCTTCGTCCAGAAGGGATGCGTTGGCAATAGGCATTCCGGTAAGATCAATCACCATCGTCTGGAAATTAAGCAATGCCTCCAGACGGCCTTGTGAAATTTCAGCCTGGTAGGGCGTGTATGCCGTATACCAACCCGGGTTCTCCAGAATGTTGCGTTGTGTTACCGACGGAACAATGGTGCCATAATATCCCAATCCTATATATGAACGAAACACCTTGTTTTTAGAGGCTAGTTTCTTAAGTCCTTTCAGATACTGAAATTCACTCAGGGCCGGGGCAACATTTAGTGGTTTTTTAAGCCTGATGGAAGAGGGAATCGTTTGTTCGATCAGCTCATCCAGGGAACCTGCTTTTATCTTGGAAAGCATATCCTCTATTTCATTTTTTCGTGGCCCGTTGTGGCGCTCAGCAAAGATGTCTGTTTCCATTTAGATGGATTTAGGGGGGATTTTGTATAGGTCTGCAAAGGTAATAGAAAACTGAAAACACGCCCCTGATACTTGTCATAATGTTTTTAAACAGGGAGAATGCCTATCTTTGGTTCAATCTACCAGTAACATATAAGATATGGGTCTGCACAAGTTGCTTTTCTTTCTCGCCGTTTTAATCTATGGGAGTACTGTATTTGCGAAAGGGAATGCCAGTCCAGCTGCTCCAAAAGACACCCTACTGATGATGGACGGATCGAAATTTACCGGGGAGCTCCTTGACACGGCAAATCACAAATATAAAGTCCGGTACTTCAAAAAAAGCGGGAAGGAGAAAACGGTATCCATGGATGACGATCTGATTTTTTCCGTGCTTTATCACGATGGTCACGAGCAGATTGTATATAAACAGGACACCACCACAGGAAATTTCTTTTCGGCAGAAGAAACCCGGTTTTTCCTCTATGGAGAGCGGGATGCAGAACAAAACTATCACTGCCCTGGCTCCACAATCAGCAGTTTTGTACTGGGTGTGGGATGCGGGTACATCGGAAGTTTTTTCTCTTTAATTCCTCCCTTTGTTTACAGCGGGCTCTTGCTCATACCCAAAATAAAAGTCAAATACACGACCGTTTCCAATCCTGTTTACCTCAATTATGAAACCTATGTGATGGGTTATGAAAAGATTGCCCGGCGCAAGAAACTATTCCGCTCACTGGTGAGCGGTGTCGGGGGGCTTGCGGGAGGGCTTGTTGCCTTCCAGCTTATTTTTACGAAAATATAACCGGTGAATGTCTTTTCCAGAATTATTGACTTTGTACTCTTCTCAAACCTGTTTCTTGCACTTTCGGTAACCTCACTGGTCTTTGAAACCGACGGTGTGCTTCACAGGCCTTACTCCGGCCTCTCCTATCCTTTCTTTCTGTTTTTCTCCACCCTGTTTCTGTATTGCTTTCACCGGATTTACAATTCAGGCAGACTCTCCGCATCAGAAAAAATACCCACCCGACATCTGTGGGTCCGAAACAACCCTAACCTTTTCCTGATTATTCTTTCCGCCTCGGCAACCGGTACCCTAATCTGCATTTTTCTGTTCATTCCCCTCCGTGTTACCTGTTCACTTATACCCATCGGCCTCATTTCACTGGGCTACACCATCCCATGCATTCCCTGGAAGGGTAAACGCATCCGTCTCCGGGATATTCCCGGCATCAAGATCCTTCTCATCTCAGTTGTTTTGGGGCTCACAACTGTTCTTCTCCCGGTCATGACTTATTCCGGCCCCGGAACATTACTTGAACCCGGGGTAATTTTCATTTTTATACGGAGGGTGTTTTTCATCTTTGCCATCACTGTTCCATTTGACATCCGGGATATGGAATTTGACGAGAAGCAAAACACACTTACTATTCCCCTGATGATAGGGATAAAACACTCCGTCATTCTTGCCCTTATAGCACTTGGAGGTTTTGTGCTGCTTGCACTGGCCCAGTATTTCTTTTTCCACAATCTTTCTCCGGGAAGCCTTACCGCCCTAACCCTGTCGGCTCTTGCCGCGGCGGTAATTATCCGGCTTACAGACAAACCAAGAAGCGATTATTTTTATTCCTTTTTTCTCGAAGGCACTATGATGCTTCAATGCCTGCTGATGATTGCCGCGAATATATTTTGGAAGTAAGCAGGCCCCTGCAAAAATATTTTTCGTATTCCGCCTTCAGATGGCATTGACTGAAGAAGGTTTCAAAATCGGGGAGACGTTTTATTCCCAGTCCGCAAATAAGTTGAAAACCGGCATACAGTATCCGAATGACCAGGAGAGCATACCATTTGAAAAAACCTTTTTTCGGAACATGAAAATCAGTAAAGAGCCACTTTCCGTCCGGTGTCAAACGTTCACCTAATCCCTGGATCACCCGGAGGAGATCCGTTCCCTGAAAACAATCCAACACATAAGGCGTAATCACCCAATCGAAGGTTACTTCAGGAGGAATATCACTCCAGGACCCACAAATAAAAGTATAAGCGACGAGCCTTTGAGGAAACTCCTTGTTGATCAGTGATCGGCTGGAGGCAATCATCCTTTCGGATATATCCACACAACAAATTCTTTCTGCTTGGTGATGTTTTTCCAGATCACGGAGAAAACTGCCGGTCCCGCATCCAAAAACCAAAATGGAGTGAGCAGGCGGCAACTTATTCAGAAAGAAGGCCTGTGATGCTTTCAGTTGGCGACCAAAAAACAAGGACACGAGCCCGTCATAATAGGGGGCCAGAAGGTTGAATCCTTGTTTTTTGCGCTTAAGAGAGTTCATGAATTATTTCCAGGCACTCCATAATTACCCGCTGGCATCCATGCAGAATTTCTGCCGTATGGGCAGCGCTCACGAACCCTACTTCATAACCCGAAGGGCCGAAATAAATACCCCGTTCCAACAGTTCGTGGTGAAGTTTCCGGAAGTGACTCATGCTCCCTGCATCGATCTGTTCGGCAGACTGGATAGAAATCAGATCCGTGAATGCAAACCAGAAAATAGAGCCTATAGAAAACACACGGAAACTCATCCGTTTGGAAGTGGCAAACTCATTCAGCGCAAGAACAAATCCTGCTGTTTTCTCTTCCAGGCTTTCATAAAAACCAGGTTTCAGGCATTCACTCAGCTGGGCAATGCCCGCAGCCATGGCCACCGGATTACCGCTAAGGGTGCCGGCCTGGTACACATCCCCTTCCGGAGAAATACGGGACATGATTTCTGCAGAAGCTCCATATGCGCCAACAGGTAGTCCTCCTCCGATAATTTTTCCATACGTAATAATATCCGGTGCGATGCCGTAATATCCGGCCGCGCCTTCGAAGCCGAGACGGAAACCCGAAATGACCTCATCAAAAAGCAACAACGTTTTATTTTCAGTACAAATTTCCCGAAGAAACTGAAGAAAGGACTTATCCTGCAGCAACAATCCGTTATTGGCCGGTACAGGTTCTATGATCACGCAGGCAATCTGGTTATTGAATTGGGCGAATGCCTGTTTCACCGCCTCCCTATTGTTCAGGCTTACCACGATTGTTTCATTTACAAAAGCTTCCGGCACTCCGGCGGAGGAGGTACTGCCGAAAGTGACCAATCCCGAACCCGCCTTCACCAGCAGGGAATCGCTGTGTCCATGATAACAACCTTCAAACTTCAGGATCTTGGTTCTGCCCGTGTATCCTCTGGCCAGGCGTATTGCGCTCATCACCGCTTCCGTACCGGAACTCACAAAACGTAATTTTTGAATGTACCGGTTATTGGACAGAATCAGTTCTGCCAGTTCATTTTCCAGCTCGGTAGGTGCTCCGAACGAACTC
>Ga0207114_1120_pt1 | contig 21813 bp, 11 predicted proteins | sample Alteio_BWMinHeat_70_FD_153560 | JGI IMG/M metagenome (GOLD analysis project Ga0207114, IMG submission 153560) | Enriched cells from forest soil in Barre Woods Harvard Forest LTER site, Petersham, Massachusetts, United States -... | ecosystem: Environmental > Terrestrial > Soil > Temperate forest >... | reverse complement strand
GATAATGCGGGGTTGGAGAAGGAGACGAAGAAGAAATAAGGAACCCTTACTAAATCAATCCACAGAATTTGCTAATCTGCGTATATACGGCATCAAATCCGATGCGATCATGCCGCGTTCGCCGCCTGCTTTGGCGGCTTCATCGCCAGAAAGAGCATGGATGCACACGCCCAATTTGGCGGCGATTTCTAAGGGTAGTCCCTGCCCTACGAAGCTGCCAATAACACCGCTTAATACATCGCCCATACCTCCAGAAGCCATGCCCGGATTTCCATAAGGACATAATCCTGCGAGAGCTGTTCCTTGCACCAAAGTTCCTGCTCCTTTTAATACGCACACGCCATCGTATTTTGTTTGTAAGTCGCTTACTGCTTGCAATCGATTCGCCACGATTTCTTCATTCGATTTTTGCAATAAACGCGCGGCTTCTCCCGCGTGTGGTGTGAGTATCCAATGAGGATGTTTGCCAGGATTTTTGGCTAACACATTTAAAGCATCCGCATCTACGACGAGAGGCAAGTCACTTTTTAGCGCTTCGTCCAGTAGCATTTTGGCCCAAGGAGATTGTCCCAAGCCGGGGCCAATCACAATCACCTTAGCCTTGTTCATCAACGGTCTTAAATCTTCCGCGGAGGAGATACCATGACACATCAATTCAGGACGTTCAAAACTCAGTGTCGACGCATGTTCTGGCCGGCTTGCGATACTGACTAAGCCTGCACCTGCTCGTAATGCGCCTTCCGCAGCCAGACGAATCGCGCCGGTAGTGCCAAAATCTCCGCCAATGAGTAACACGTGCCCCGCCTCGCTTTTATACACATCGCGCATTCGCGGCTTGAGATGAGAAAGAAGAGTGGTGTATTGAAGTTTTTCAGCGACCGGCGTGACTAAGGAAAATAATTCGGTTGGCAATTGTAAATCGTGACACACGACGGAGCCCGCGTAACCCACTCCTTTTCCGGTCAGAAGACCAAGCTTGGCACCAACGAATGTGATGGTGACGGTGGCTCGGACAGCATCGCCCCAGACTTTGCCATTATCTGCATCAACGCCTGAAGGAAGATCAATCGCTAGAACCGGCACATTGGCTTGCGCGATCGCATGAATAGCGATTCGTGTTTTAGGATGCACTTCTCCGTGTAATCCAAGGCCTGAGATGGCATCGATAATCACGTCCACATCGGTAATATTTAAATCTTCTTGAGAGACTTGAATAATGACATTGGCTTTTTTGCAGGCTTCATAAGCGCGCATGGCGGCATCTTTTTGTTCACGTAATTCTCCGATTTGCCACACGGTGACAATGAGTCCGCGTTCACGTGCCAAACGGGCCACCACATAGCCATCGCCTCCATTATTTCCAGAGCCGCACACCACGGCAATTTTGCGAGCTTTAGGCCAATGCCGCAGCAGGCATTCTAAGGCTGCTTTACCCGCGCGCTGCATTAATACTTCACTAGAAATACCAAAACGTTCTTCTGCTAGTTTTTCTAAGGTTCGGATTTGTGTCGTTTGATAAATAGGCGTGAGTGGATTGTTCATATCAAACCTCTTGAAAAAAACGCGCGCGATAATATTTTAATTCTTCAATCGACTCGCGAATATCCGCCAAGGCGAGATGTTGGGATTCTTTTTGCATGCCTCCATAAATGCGTGGAGCCCAACGGCGTGCTAATTCCTTGATGGTGCTTACATCGATTAAACGATAATGAAAATATTGTTCCAACTGCGGCATATAAGCTGTTAAAAATCTTCTGTCTTGCCATACGGAATTACCGCACATGGGCGATTGTTTTTCAGAGACATGTTGTTTCAGAAAAGCCAATGTTGCTGCTTCCGCGTCTGCTTCCGACGTATGACTGGCTTTAACGCGGGCGATTAATCCCGACGCGTGATGATGTTTGACGTTCCAATCATCCATGGTTTGCAAGAGATCATTGGGTTGATGGATGGCGAACACCGGTCCTTCCGCCACCAGATTGAGTTGAGAATCGGTGACAATGGTGGCAATTTCAATGATTTTATCCTGACTAACATTTAATCCTGTCATTTCTAAATCAATCCAGATGAGATTTTCATTATGAGAGCTCACATAAAATCCTTATTTTGACAGGAACGAATATAGTAACATATCTTTCAGCGTTCAGGAGAATGGTGTTGTGCAACAATCGTTTTTTGCACAAAATCGTCATTGCGAGGAGCCGTCATTGCGAGGAGCGCTTTTTGCGACGAAGCAATCCAGATTTTTCTTTTAAAACCTGGATTGCTTCGTCGCATCCTTCGAGCAAAAAGCGCTCTCAGGTGCTCCTCGCAATGACGGCTCCGGTTGGAATTATGCAACAATGCTCAGGAGAATACCGTTGTGAACTTTCTACGTAACACCGTGATGACAGTCTACAAAAACCGTATCTATCCTAACTTTTGGGATGTATTGGCTTTTGTCATTGCCTTTAGCGTCATTGTGTTATTTGCTTGGAGCGCCAAACAAATGACGGTGCCTTATCAAATAGGTACCGTGGTTCCAATTTCGCTAGATCCGCATTATTTACCTTTTTATGCGTTAAGAACAGTATCGCGCATGTTGCTCGCGTTACTGTGTTCCTTATTCTTTACCTTGACTATTGGTACGTGGGCGGCCAAGAGTAAGCGCGCGGAACGTTTCATTATTCCGATCATTGATATTTTGCAGTCCGTGCCCATCTTGGGTTTTTTAGCGTTGACCGTCGTGTTGTTTATCAAGTTATTTCCTGGAAGCCTGTTAGGTCCGGAATGCGCGGCTATTTTTGTGATTTTCACCTCGCAAGCTTGGAATATGGCGCTTGGTTTTTATCAAACAGTTCGGACAGTGCCCGGCGACTTGCAAGAAGTGGCGCGCATGTTCCATCTTTCCGCGTGGCAGAGGTTTTGGCGTATTGAAGTGGCTTATTCTTTGCCGGGATTGCTCTGGAACATGATGGTATCCATGTCCGCAGGTTGGTTTTTTGTGGTCGCTTCAGAAGCGATTTTCGTTGCGCAACAAGAAATTTTATTACCAGGTATTGGTTCTTACATTGCGATCGCTATTAGACAAGCCAATATTTCCGCCATTTTTTATGCCATTATGACGATGTTTATCGTGATTTTATTGTACGATCAACTATTTTTCCGCCCCTTAATCACGTGGGCGGAAAAATTTAAAGCAGAACAGATTGCAAGCAAGAGAGAAGTTCGTTCCTGGGTTTTAAATCTGCTTGCCCGCACACGTTGGATGCTTTATTTTGGAGCGCGGATCGGTAAAGCCTGTGATGCCATCATTAATATTCAATGGCCGTCGTTGCCAATACTGTTTTCTGTGAAGCGCAGGCGTTGGCACTATCGCCCTCAAGTTTCTGGTTATTTCGGAGAAATAGTGTTTTGGCTGGTCGTGCTGTCCATCATCTCGTTTGCGGCTTTTTATTTTTCCGCTCATGTTTCCTGGCATACCTTGCGGCATGTGTTAGGGTTAGGACTGCTGACGGCTTTGCGCGTATTTATTTTAGTGGCGTTGTGTTCCCTCATTTGGGTTCCTATCGGTGTTTATATTGGATTGCGGCCGGCTATCGCGAATATGGTTCAACCCGTAGCGCAATTTTTAGCGGCATTCCCTGCTAATTTATTATATCCACTCGTGGTGATGGCGGTTGTGATGTTTCATGTGAATCCTGAAGTGGGCTTAACGCCGCTCATGATCCTCGGCGCTCAATGGTATATTTTATTTAATGTGGTGGCGGGAGCTTCTCTGATCCCTAAAGATTTTCTAGATGTCGCGGATAATTTTGGCATGAATTCGTGGCTGCGTTGGCGGCGGGTGTTGTTGCCGGGAATTTTTCCTTATTATATAACTGGCGCGATCACCGCGGCGGGAGGGTCTTGGAATGCGAGCATTGTCGCGGAAGTGGTGAGTTGGGGAACTACGACTATTTCCATTCCAGGGTTAGGTTCTTATATCTCAGAACAAGCAATCCAGGGAAATTTTTCCCATACAGCGCTTGCTATCGGCATGATGAGTCTTTTGGTCGTGATTATTAATCGTCTTTTATGGCGCCCGTTGTATGCGTTGGCCGTGAATCGATTTGTGTTGGAATAAAAAACTAAATCCGAGCTGCAATCGTCAGTGCCACGTTTTGGGCGCCCACGAGGGGCTCCCCTACAGATATCGTGCAATACTAGATATTGTGCAATACATATTATGCAATACCGTATCTGTAGGGGCGCCCCTCGTGGGCGCCCAAGCACTGGAATTACTGATAGAAAAACACAGGAATTAACCATGTCCGATCCCATTCTTCAGATGGTCAAAGTCAGAAAGTCCTTTCATAAAGGGGACCGACAAGAACTGCTTGTGCTCGAAGATATTGATTTTTGCATGAACGAAGGAGAAATTGTCGCTATCTTAGGAAAATCCGGATCTGGAAAATCTACCTTATTACGCATTTTAGCAGGGCTAGAGCCGCCTTCGGACGGCATGGTTTATTATCGAGGAAATCCCGTCGTGGGCCCTGTGCATGGGGCATCTATGGTCTTTCAAACGTTTGCGCTGTTGCCGTGGTTGACCGTATTACAAAATGTAGAGCTCGGCCTAGAAGCGTTAGGCATTCCGTATGAAGAACGCCGCGAGCGTTCACTCAAAGCGATCGATATGATCGGATTGGATGGTTTTGAAACGGCTTATCCAAAAGAATTATCAGGAGGCATGCGCCAGCGCGTAGGATTTGCCCGTGCTTTAGTGGTGAATCCCGATGTGTTGTTGATGGATGAGCCATTTTCAGCGTTAGACGTGTTGACCGCGGATAATTTGAAAAGCGATCTTTTGGATTTATGGCAAAGCAAAAAAACCGGGCTGCATGGCATTATCTTTGTGACGCACAGTATTGAAGAAGCCATCTTTCTCGGGGATCGCATTATTGTTTTTAGCAGTGATCCCGGGACCATCCGCGCTGAATTAAAAATCACGTTGCCGCATCCGCGCAGTGATATTGACCCGCGCTTTCGCAATCAAGTGGATCGTGTGTACACCCTGATGACGACGTTGCCGCAAGATGAGCGCATGAAAATTGGCGCCGCGGAGCATATTCAAATTGATATTGGTTATCGTTTGCCGGATGCTCCTGTGGCTGAAATCACAGGTCTTTTGGAAATTCTGAACGAACCAGAACGTCCCAGTAAAATGGACTTGCCGGAAGTCGCTGAAATTTTATCCTTAGATATTGATGATTTATTTCCATTGACGGAGTTGCTCGATATTTTGCATTTTGCTACCGTGTCTAAGGGAGATATTTCCATCACGGAGGAAGGGAGAAAATTCGCCGACGCCGACATCTTAGAGCGCAAGAAAATATTTTTAGAGCAATTGAAAAAGTATATTCCATTAGCGCGCTTTATCTATGAACGATTGGTGTATCACCCGCGGCATCGAGCGCTTGAAGAGCAATTTTTATCGCTGCTCGAAGATTATATTCCTGAAAAAGAGGCGGAGCGCGTTTTGCATACTGTTATTGAGTATGGTCGTTACGCTGAGCTGTTTGCTTATGATTACAATGCTGGTGTGTTGAGTTTGGAGAATATTACTTAAGGGTATTGAGCAAAAGTGGTGGAGTGAGGGATCGACGCGATTTTTCAAATGGTATAGTCGTTAAAAAAACCAGGATCTTCGGGAAGGTTCCCCCAGAGTAATCAGGTTCAAAGTGAACACCGATTTGGACCGGAGGCACTTCCCCCTTTGAAAAGGGGGGAGTGAGGGGGATTTGTATAAAAAACTAAGGATAACTCTTATGTTCTTATCGCGTGTCGTACTGATGGTATTCGCTCTATTTCTTTGCGCCAGCACAGGCGGCGTTGCTTATGCGAAAGAGCCGCGCAATCTCACGTTCATCAAGCAAGACCTCGTCCATTATCATGATTCTGGAGAATATGAAAAAGATATAGCGCGTGTCACACAGCAAGCGCAGGCTTATTTGCGGGCGCGTCTCAATCAACATTCCAATAAAAAATTAGCGATTGTGTTAGACATCGATGAAACTTCTTTATCGAATTATCCAGACATGGTAGTCCTCAGGTTTGGAGGCACGTTGAAAGAGATCGATGAAGCCATCGGAAAGGGACAAGATCCTGAAATTCAACCGACTTTGAAGTTATATCAATTTGCTAAAGCCAACCACGTGGCGGTGTTCTTTGTGACCGCGCGGCGGGAAAATGTTCGCGCGGCGACCGAGGCCAATTTAGAGAAAGCGGGATACCATCAATGGGACGGGATATTCTTTTTACCGGTCGATTATCATGAAAAATCAGTGCTGGATTTTAAAGTCGGGTCGCGTAAGAAAATCATAGAGCAAGGATACGACATCGTTCTTAATGTGAGCGATCAAAACGCCGATTTGCGAGGCGGGTATGCGGATAAGGCCTTTAAGCTGCCTAATCCGTTTTATTTGATTCCCTAACTCTATGATGAAGAGAAAATCTGCTCCAACAGTTTATGACATTGGTTCCACGCTGTAATCTCTGTATTGTCGTATGTAAAATTTTCATCCCCGCTATACATCAAAAATGCTTTTTTGGCTTGATCTTTAGCGATTTTTTTCCATTTATTAAGTTCGGTTAATAGGCTAGTGGCAAACGTTGTCGTTGATTTAATTTCAATCGCAAACAAATCGCCGCCTTTTTCTAATAAAGCATCCACTTCGGTTCCAAGATGATCACGCCAAAAATATAATGGGGCTGTTTTTCCTTGTGCCGCATAGAATTTAAGAATTTCAGCCATCACAAAACCTTCAAAAATGGCGCCGCGATGCGCGTGGGACTGTAGATGTTCTGGAGATTCAATGCCAAGCAGATGACATACCAATGCACTTTCGTAGAAATAAAGTTTGGGTGTTTTGACTAAACGTTTATTAAAATTTTGGTGATGAGGTTTTAATAGATGGATGATATAGCTGCTTTCTAACACGCTGAGCCAGTGTGTCGCCGTCGTTTGTGAAATGCCGCAATCATTGGCGAGTGCGTTGAGATTGAGTAGTTGACCGTGTCTTCCAGCACATAGCTTTAAGAATGTTTGAAATATATTTAAATTACGAATGTGTATCAAACTGCGTACATCTCTTTCCAGATAGGTTCGTATATAACTGTTGTACCAAATAATAGGATCTAAGTGTTCATGATAGAGTCGAGGATAGGAGCCTTCATATAAAAATTTCCATAACGTCGTTGGAGAGCATGTGTTGTTGGTTAAATATTCTGAATAACTTAATGGCAATAATTCTAGAATAGCCACGCGTCCCGCTAGTGTTTGATTGATTTTTTCGTCAAGTAAGAAATTCTGTGAGCCTGACAAGATAAATCGGCCAGGAATGGGCGTTTTGTCGATTTCTTCCTGTAAGTAGGAAAATAATTCGGGAAATTTTTGTGCTTCATCAATGATCCAATGGCGCTGATCGGACAACAAAAAACCGCGCGGATCTCCTTGAATACGCAACAGAGTGTCAGGGGATTCTAAATTGATATAGCTATATTCTGGAAATAACTGTTTGAGCAGGGTGGTTTTCCCGCTTTGGCGCGGTCCAATTAATACAGTTCCTGGAAAACTTCGAGCGGTTTTTAGCAAAGTTTCTGACATGCTACGCTCAAACATAGTTGATATCCTTGTAAATAATGGCAATTAAATAATATCTTATGCTGTTTTATGTAAATTTCAAAGTTAAAAAGTGAAATTTACATATTCGGACCATAAAGTGTGTCAGAAAGAGCTTGTCGAAAGCTTGTCGAAAGTGCTGTCGAAAGTGCCAGGCAAAATGTCAGAGTTCACCTATACTCATACATATAAGAAGAATAGAGGGCGTTGTTTTATAAGAATTTTTTGAACAATTTAAATACAGTTTCTACCCCTACCAATACTAAAAACTGAGGTGTTTTTATGAAGAGCAATCGACCATCCGGCGAAAAACCAAAAAAACCCGTGAGCGCATGGGATAGTGAAAGTTCAACGGGTAACAATCAGGTAACAGGGGATAAGAAGCCTGCCACTCATAGCTCAAATGCTGCGTCTGTTAGTGGTCCAGATAGTTTATCTGAAGTTACAAATATTGAGGTGGAGGACGAGGGTCTTGATTTTGTCGATCTTACCGATACAGAACAATCTCAGACATCTAGTACTGCATCGGATCAGGTATCCAATGCTGCGAGAAGAGCAGCATCAGCATCATCATCCAAATCATCAGGAAAGGGATCATCATCGGCCGCCGCCGCATCCTCATCACCAGCACCACCATCGGTAGCTGCAACACAATCAGGAATTGTGGCGGCGCTGAAGGGTATGTTTTCTCAGAGGCCAGCGGCCTCTGGCTCAAATACTGCGTCATCATCATCGTCATCTTCATCATCATCGTCATCCTCATCATCATCAGCAGCAACAACCACGCCAGCAGGCGGAGCGTCATCCTCAAGTAGCGGGCAAAAAACAAGAGGGGGAGTAGCGTCTACCTATTTGGCTGTAGTCACTGCTTTGCCTGCACGATCGTTCACAGCATTGTTTGTAGCGGAAAATGTAACACCGGCAGAAATTGTTCCGGCAGCCGTGAACGAAATTGAAGAGCGCGAAAAACAGAGAAGAAAGGAAAAGGAAGAGGAACAAGAAATACAGGCAGCGAGAGCAGCAGGAGCAGCAGCGCGGAAAGCTGCAAAGTCGGCAGCGGATGCATTAAGAGCGAGTTTATTAGCTTCATTGAACGCGATGAAACTACAAATTACGGAGCAGACAAAATTTTTCCAGGATCTAAAAGAGAAGATTGGAGAGGTTCAGAAATTTCCTTTATGGCAAGCACAGGCACAACAATCACAAGCAGAGCGTTTAACGAATGCTTTAGAAAGACTAGTGTTATTACAAATCGACACAATGCTTTTGAGCCAGATACATAGTTTTGAAAATCGGATAGGTAGCGCTGATAGCGAGACGCTAAAAGGTCAGAAGGTAACAGAAGAACTTGAAACAGTAAAACAAGTGATTACCGCAAGAGAAAGCCAAAAGATCAAAGAGGCTAAAGAATTTGTTGAGGGAATGAAAGCAGATATCGATGATTTTCATCAGAAAACCCTAAAGAGAATAAATCTAAGCGATGCGGCTATAAGCGTTTGCAACGGAAAAAAACCTTCGATACAGAGTATTTTAGAATTGCTGCCAGAAGAATTAAAAAATGATGAGGTCTCTGATGTTTTATTTGGCGTTGTTGTCGCATTGAACAATATTTCTCAGAACAGGGATAACGCCAAGAAAGTTTTGGATCAGATGATAGGCGGCGCACTTAAAGCTAAAACTATTATTGATGCCAATCGTAAGCTCTTGGATGAAGTAGCAACTATATGGGCCGATTTTACGTGGGATGAGAGCAACGTGATGGAGAAAGTATCCGGGGCATATACGGCAGCGAACCAGGTGTTTAATACCCTTTTATTTCAGGATGTTCCCCCAGACACTATCAAGACAATGAACACGAGCTGTGACCAAGCTTTTGCATTGGCTAGTTTAGCTGTTTATCAGAAACAGAAGAATGAGTGTGACCAGATGAAAGGAAGCGAGCTTGTCAAAGTAGATGCGAAATGGTTTAGCGAGTTTCAAACGTTTTATACGGGATTTGAAAAAGTTCCGACTCAGATTCAGAACGCGAAGACTGATGCAGATATGAAAAAAGTTCATAGCGTGCTTCACGAGAATCATAAAATAATAGCGAAATTCAAAAACGACATGAAAGCCTTGGAGCTTGAGTGGCAGCGTAGATTATCAAAGAAATTGGAAGACATGGAACAGAAATTGCATGAACAAAAGAAATTTATTGAGGCGATTGCAGCGGGCATCCATGAGCTCGATATCACAGCACAAGAATTAACAGATCATCCACAGTTAGTGAAACTCAATAATGAAAAAAGGCAAGCAGAAGAATTGTTGGCAGGAATCACAAAAAATATGGGAGAGATAAAAAAACATCAGGGAGAGATAGCGGCTATTTTGGCATTATCAGATGATCAAACGAAGCAGCGCAGGATGGCTGTCGTTGGAGATGAAATTAGTAAAGTTGGAGCTCAAATTCATGAACGTGATCAAACAAACACACAAATCGCAAAAGAGGTGCCGGCATTATGTCAAAGCGCTGAGGTTGAGATTGGTCAGCGGTTCAGTGTAGTCAAACAAGAGACGGTTGGCTTAAAAGGCTCAGCAGATGCGACACAAGGTATCTTCCAATTGTTTGCCGCTCAAATGAGCGTAGAACAGCAAAAAGATATAGCGTGGCTAAACGAAGCAAAAGCAGAAGGTGAGGAACAGGGAAAGGCCGCATTATTAGAATTACAGCAGATAAGACAGCAACGGGAGCATAAAAGGAAACCGATTGAATCGCGGGTGAGCAAGTATGCGGAGGCAGTTGACGAAGTATTACAGGGTGTTGATGGGATCGCTCAGAGTTTTGCGAAGCTCAATCAGAAACTAGCAAATCAACAGGCTGGTGCTGCGGCGCAATCAGAAGAAGAACGCGCATTATCTGCATTGAAGCAATTAAAGAGTATGCGCACATTAAAGGTTTCGGAAATCCAACAATCAATAAAGGCCGCGAAGGAAAAATTCTTGTCCGCTTTGGAAGCGGTGGAAGGTGCGGTTAGTGAGGGGCAGGCTAAGGAAAGGAAGGAATTAGCAGAACAAAGCCAAGCATTGCTTGCCGAACTGGAAAATGTAGCAGTACCAGCGGCCATCCCAGGAGATATCCCGACAGTAGAGAATCTCAAGGCACAGATAGCGCAAACAAAACAAGAAATAGAGAGAGATTTGAACGGAGCCCAAATAGAATTTTCAGGCAAGTGGACCGACATACAAGAGAGATTAAATGTCGTTATGAGTTTAGCAACACCTGATGCTCAGGGTGTGTTTGATTGTCTTCAAAAGAAGGCGAAAATTCTTGCAGAGCTACGAGCGGCTTTTGAGGCGAGCTGTGCGAAGAGAAACCTCATGAAGTTAGATGAGGAGCAGCTGCTCGCACTTGGAAAGAAGGCAGGAGAAGTGCAGGAAGAGGCGAGGAAAAAACCGGCGGGAGGAGGAGGTGGCGATGAAGATGATGAAGATGAGCAGAGTGAATTGGGGAGTGGAAGTGATGCGTCAGATTCAGAGTTAGATTCAGATTTAGATTCAGATTTAGATTCAGATTCGGCTTCAGATTCGGATGAGGAGGCATCGTCCGGAAGAAAACATCGTCGAGGTCGCAGAGTACCCGTAGCGGTAGCCGCCGTTGTAGTACCGAAGGAGATGACGGTGCATTTGACTCCTCATTCTGTCGTAAACAAGGCAGATTGGGAGATGGATCCTGCTACGCAGCAGCTTACCCCAAATCGCACGGCGACGCTGATTCATAAATCAATGACAGCACAGGAGCTTATGGACCAGCATAACATCACGATTCAAACAGGGAAGAAGATCGAGCCGCAACTCGTGGCAGACGCAGCTGCCCCTGCCGTCGCACTAGCTGGAAAAGACGAAGAAGTAGACGACGGAGCTGTTGCAGCAGTCGAACAACGACATACCGTTATTAGTATTTCAAAGGTTTCTGCGGAAAAGAATTTATCGCCTCAAGACTCTGAAGCCGATATGCGGGCTGTGGGTCTGTTAGGAGTCTGTGAATATTACCTGGCGACTCATGCGAGTGGTGAGCAAGATACTACCCAAATGCTTTTTGCGGGTGAAATGGATGCTGTTTTATTAGATCAAGCGATTGAGACGTGTTTTGTTTTGGGGATCAATTTTAGATTGCATGAGAAGTTGAAAAAACTGGATCGCGCTTATTCGGACAAACCTATAGAAATTGGCGTAGATGAGATTAGGAACCCTGTTAATAATACACGGTTGGCCAATTTGAGAATAGCGATGCAGTTTGGAAGCCGTGTCATCGATGTGCAGAAAATGCGGGAGAATGATTATATACGCGACGATATAGATGCGCGCTTTAAAGAACATAAAAAAAGGGCTAAAGAAATGCTAAAGAAGGAGCCGGAGAATGATAAATGGAAGCCATTTTTAAAAATCTTTCAGAAGCATGGGCCGTCCCTCGACGAGGTGTCTCCCTCGTTTTGGCCTCAGGGGCCATTGTCCGCGGGCGAGCGTCGTTCTGATGGCCAGAGCTCTGCAAAATCGCTGAAGAAGGATTCTTGAAGAAGAGGGGGAGGGGCATCAATGATTGGTGGGCACGGAGCGAAAAGCACGCTCCTTTGCCCACCCTACTATGGCTGCCAACCAACAAACACTACGGCTGCCTACTCCGCAAAACCGCTGAAGAAGGATTCTTGAAGAAGAGGGGGAGGGGCATTAATGATTGGTGGGCACGGAGCGAAAAGCACGCTCCTTTGCCCACCCTACTATGGCTGCCAACCAACAAACACTACGGCTGCCTACTAACAAACTACGGCTGCCAACCAACAAACACTACGGCTGCCTACTAACAAACTACGGCTGCTTACTAACAAACTACGGCTGTTGTAGGGTGGGCAAAGGAGCGTGCTTTTCGCTCCGTGCCCACCAACAGTGTCGCTAAAGGTTACTAAACACGAGGGTGTTTATATGCAAAGGAAAGGGAAGATGGCGGCAAAACAACAAGTGGCAACCGACATAGAAAACGCAGAGAAGAAAGCACAAGAGGCGTTAGCGAAAAAGGCGTCAGAGAAAAAGGAGCTCATAGAGCTTGAAATATCTGGTGGTCTCGATGATGATCTCGATGTCGAGATTCTGGATGACGATGCCCCATCAACAGGAGGCTTGCTGCAACCGAAGACAGGATGGGGGGAAAAGAATGATTCGCCTTCCCCACTGCCTGACGAGACTTCTCGTGCAAAGAATGCGGCGAACTCATTGTGGGCTCAATCCTCAAGCAAACCGAAACCCAAACCAGCAGTACCACAAACCTTACCCCTTCCAACGGATCGCCCGTCTTCGGCGTTTGATCAGACTGCTCGCAAAGATACTGCGTCATCTACGGCATCTAGTGAATCAACACCGACTGCGAATAAAAACTTACCTCCAAATCCCATAGCGGAATCAAGATTTGTGCAGGTATTTGGGAAACCCGTAAAACCTTTTAACCGAGCCCGGAAACGGAAACGGAAACTAGCAAGGCAGGTAGTGCAAGAATCATTACGCGCAGCGCAGGACGCTGCAACGATGGCGAAGAAGAGAGAAGAAGAACAGAAAGCAGAAGAACAGAAAGCAGAAGAACAAAAGTTGAAGCAGGAAGCATTGTCCACAACACAAGTGGGGGTGCTTCAGGAACCTTTGGCAAACTTATCGGTAGTGATCGCTCAGGTCGTCATTGCGCACCCTGCACAGTTAGGAGGGAGCATCAATCCAGATGTGATTAATCAGCCTGAATCGCTACAGCTGAAAAAAACGCTGTCTCACGATGACGCATTATTATCTTCAGTGGGCACTGTTGCGAAAACATCGGCAACAGAAACAGCAAAAATCACGGTGAATCCAGCTACAGCGGGTGAAAGAATGACGCTGCATTTGTCTCCTTCAATTATAGGAGAGTCTACACCAGAGCGCACAGCGACGCTGATTTGCCAATTAATGACAACAGAGCAGCTGTTGAAGGAGCATCAAATTGATATTCAACCGAAGGAGAGAAGCCCGTCACCGCTAACAGGTGATGCGGCATCGCTTGCGGCATCATCCGCCGCAGCGCCCGACGCCGCCGGCCAAAAACACGCCGTGCTTTATGTTGAAAAGGTTTCGGCCGCACAGGACGATAGGCGGGCAGAGAGTTTCGCGTTGTTTTGCGAATATTGCAATGTGCACCACGATAAATTAGCGACGAAACAAATGCTTTTTGCAGGTACCATCGATGCGGATTTCTTAGATCAAGCGATTGAGAGTTGTTTAATCATGGGGATGAATTTTAGATTGCATGAAGATTTAAAAATTATAAATCGTGTTGAGAGTGCTGATGGTGTTGTGGAAGCGAAAGAGATTGATCTAAATGATATTAAGAATTCTCCCGATGACCGATTGGCCAATGTGAGAATAGCGGCACAACCGGAACAAGGCACTGTCATCAATGCGAAACAAGAAATGGATAATCCGGGAGTGCGGGGCGTCATAGAGGAGCGATTTGCAAATCATAGTAAGGGGTTTAAGGACATCATGCTGCAGGATAATAATCAGGCTACCTGGAAGCCATTTCTCGATTATCTGGATGCCCAACGGCCCACGCCGATCGCGGATAGTAGCCGTGATTTGCAATCGATGAGCAGAAGCAAGCGTTCCCAGGGGTTACCGCCATTGCCACAACCGGGTGCGGGTTTGAATTTGGATGCCAAGTCAAAGCCGGCTAATGACTCTAATAATGAGAAGCCTGATTCCGATGCATCGAGCAATGAAGCACCAACGCATGGATGCGGATAATAAGCGTGTATCCTCTTCCCCTCCCCCCAGGCCCACGTCCAGCATGCGTAACCCACGTCTTGGGCGCCCACAAGGGGCGCCCCTACAGATACCGTGTTGCACAATGACTGTGTTGCACAATGACCGTGTTGCACAATGACCGTGTTGCACAATATCTGTAGGGGCGCCCCTTGTGGGCGCCCAAGACGTGGCAACCGTAAGGCGAGCGTTACAACATGAACTTTTCTCCAGAATCTATTTCAAGTTACCTTTAATTCTTTCAATTAATCGTTCAATTAACGAATCGAGAATGTTAGAATCGCGGGTCTGAGGATTTTTAAATGAGTGAAACGTTTTGGGAAAAATGTTTAAATTATCTGCAAGATGAATTGCCATCACAGCAATTCAACACGTGGATACGTCCTTTGCAAGTCACGCACGGTGACGGGAAGCTGGTGTTGTTTGCTCCTAATAGTTTTGTTCTGGATCGCGTGTCGGAACGGTTTTTGCCTCGAATTACGGAATTGCTTCACAAACATTACGAACAAGATCCGCCGGCCATCTCTTTAAAAATTGGCAGCAAAGATATTGCGCCCACCAAATCAGAAGCCGTGTCACCCTCACGACCCACATTCGCAACACCCGTTGCGATCTCGACAGAATCCAATTTTCGTAGCAATTTGAATGCCCAATTTACGTTTGACAGCTTCGTCGAAGGAAAATCAAACCAATTAGCACGCGCCGCCTCGCAACAAGTGGCGGAAAATCCCGCGGTGGCTTATAACCCGCTGTTTCTGTATGGCGGCGTAGGTCTTGGGAAGACACATTTGATTCATGCCATTGGCAATCATATCCTGAAAAGAAATCCCAAGGCCAAAGTGCTTTATCTTCATTCCGAACGATTCGTGGCAGACATGGTCAAAGCGTTGCAAACAAATGCCATGAATGAATTCAAACGTTTTTATCGTTCTGTGGATGCCTTGTTAATTGACGATATCCAATTTTTTGCCGGAAAAGATCGCACCCAAGAAGAATTTTTCCATACGTTTAACGCGCTGCTCGAAAGTCAACAACAGCAAGTGATTTTAACGTGCGATCGTTATCCTAAAGAAATTAATGGCGTGGAAGAACGATTGAAATCGCGTTTTGGCTGGGGTTTGACGGTGGCTGTCGAGCCGCCAGAATTAGAAACGCGGGTCGCCATTCTGATGAGCAAAGCAGAATTGGCGCGCATTGAATTGCCTTATGAAGTCGCTTTCTTTGTGGCAAAACGCATCCGTTCCAACGTGCGTGAACTTGAAGGCGCGTTAAAGCGTATCAGTGCCAACGCGCATTTCACAGGACATGCCATCACGGTGGATTTTGTGAAAGAATCGTTGCGCGATCTGTTGGCGTTACAGGATAAATTAATTTCTATTGAAAATATTCAGCGCACGGTCGCAGAATATTACAAGCTCAAGATGGCTGATTTGTTATCCAAGCGTCGCAGTCGTTCGATCGCACGGCCGCGGCAAATGGCCATGGCTTTAGCGAAAGAACTCACGAATCATAGTTTGCCTGAAATTGGCGATGCTTTTGGTGGCCGCGATCATACCACCGTGTTGCACGCGTATCGTTTAATTCAAGAATTACGCACATCGAACACCGCTTTGGAAGAGGACTATACTCATTTGTTGAGGATTTTGACGACATGAACATCACGATTCGACAAGATGCTTTATTAAAGGCGTTACAAATTATTCACGGAGTGGTTGAAAAGAAGCAAACGCGTCCTATTTTATCGCATGCGTTGTTGACAGCCACGGAAGATCAACTCTTGTTGACGGCAACGGATTCCGAAATTGAATTAATCAGTGCCGCGCCATTAGAGACGATGACCTCACCCGGTTCGATTACAGCACCCGCACGCAAGTTATATGATATTTGCCGCACACTGCCGGAGCGTTCCTTGGTTCGGATTTCTTTAGATAAGTCTCGTTTGATTGTGCAGTCTGGTCCGAGTCATTTCAGTTTAGGCACGTTGGCGGCCCAGGATTTTCCCACGATGGAAGGAAAATTTTTAACGGATCCTGAATTGATTTCTTTTTCGATTCCTGCCGCGGCATTTCGCCGCTTGTTATCAAAAACAAGTTTTGCGATGGGCCAAGAAGATGTGCGCCATTATCTCAACGGAACCGCGTTTTCGCTTTCTTCTGGAAAAATAGAATGTATGACGACTGATGGGCATCGTTTTGCCTTCAGTAAGATGGAAGATGCGGCCATTCCAGATCAGTCATTGAAAGTGTTAGTGCCGCGCAAGAGTGTGTTGGAAGTATTGCGTCTTTTAAATCCGGAGGATGCCGCTGCCACAGCGCGTTTTTGTCTCAACGGGCATTATTTGCGAATCATGACCGATGATTTTACGTTCACATCGAAATTAGTGCACACGCCATTGCCGGATTATCATCGCTTGATTCCTGAGCGCGCGGCACATACGGTGTTAGCGAACCGCGAGTTATTACGGCAAGCGTTAACGCGTGTTTCTATCTTGGCTCATGAGAAATTCCGTAATGTGGTGTTGGAGCTGAGTGACGACCAACTGTATTTGAGCACCCAAAATCCCGAACGTGAAGAAGCGAAAGAAGCCATGCCTTTAGAATATCAAGGACCATCGGTGGATGTTTCTTTTAATGTGCTTTATCTTTCTGACGCGATTTCCGCTATTGATTCAGAGTATGTGCGTTGGTCTTTTTCTAATTTGGAAAATGGCATTCTGATTGAATCTGATGATGGCGCTCGATCGTGTTTGTATGTGGTTATGCCACTTTTCTTGCCGAAAGTAGAACAGGCGAATGTGGCGGCGGTGGAGGTTGATGTTTAGAGGATGATTGAGGAGGCGTTGTTGCATAATTCCGACCGGAGCCGTCATTGCGAGCCTGCGAAGCGCTTAGGCGCGGCAATCCAGTTTTTAAAACGCTGCTTTAATAAAACTGGATTGCTTCGTCGCAAAAAGAGCTCCTCGCAATGACGGCTCCGGTCGGAATTATGCAACAACGCCATTGAGGATGGGGGGTACCTTTATTCATTTCTTAAATTCCATGAAACACAGATGGCAACCCATCCTTGTAGCCATCACCCTCGCTTCCATCGCCCTCTCAGGATTGTTCCGACTCACGTCACTCGCATCTCCTGACATTCCTCTAGGGATCGCCATCATCCTCTGCGGCACTCCCTCGCTGTTATATATCCTATTAAGAATACTTAAAAGAGACTTAGGCGCCGATGCCCTAGCAGCAATTGCATTAATCACCGCCATACTATTACACCAATATTTCGCCGCCGTTATTATCATCCTCATGCTATCCAGCGGACAATCGTTTGAAGCCTACGCCATGCGCCGTGCATCATCCGTATTACGCACCTTAGCCGATCGCATGCCATCTATCGCCCATCGAAAAACGTTAAACACGATTGAAGAGATCCCACTACAGAACATTCAAATAGGCGATACGATTGTGGTCTATCCCCACGAAACTTGCCCGGTGGACGGCCTGGTGGTGGAAGGCCAAGGAGCGATGGATGAATCGTATTTAACCGGCGAACCCTACCAAATTTCAAAAGCGCCAGGCAGCACCGTTCTTTCTGGCGCCATTAATGGCGATTCATTATTACTGCTCCAAGCAGAAAAATTACCATCCGATTCCCGATATGCTTCGATTGTCGCGGTGCTGCTTGATGCGGAACAAAAACGACCCACCATGCGCCGCCTCGGCGATCAAATAGGCGCACTGTTTGCGCCCATCGCTCTGATCGCGGCATTGGCCGTTTGGTATGTTACAGGAGATGCCACTCGATTCCTCTCTGTGCTCGTAATCGCCACGCCATGCCCTTTGCTCATCGCCATTCCCATCACGATCATTAGCGCTATTTCCATGGCGGCAAAACACGCCATCATTATTAAAGATCCCACCGTATTAGAACGATTGCCCACGTGCCGTACCGCCATCTTTGATAAAACCGGAACCTTTACCTATGGCGAGCCGCATCTAACGGACATTCTGGTTGAGCCTGGATTTACTCCGGAGGGTTTATTGCAACAGGCCGCCAGCCTAGAACGTTATTCCAAACATCCTTTGGCCAGTGCCATTCTTCAAGCGGCGCAAAAAAAGGGATTGCCTTTATTAGAAGCCGCCCATATTTCAGAAAAACCAGGTGTAGGATTGAGTGGCACGGTTGGAAAAAATAAAATTCAGATCACACATCGTAAAAAATTATTGGTGCTCCATCCTGAACTTGAGACAAAACTTGAGAGCAAGCTGCCTCCTTCGTCAACGGGACTGGAATGTATTATTTTATCGAATGGCCAATACGCGGCAACCCTGCGTTTTCACGATATTCCACGCGTCGATAGTGAATCTTTTATCAACCATCTAGTCCCTGCGCATCAATTCAATAAAATCATGCTGGTCTCAGGAGACCGCGAATCCGAAGTGCAATATTTCGCGACCTTGTTTTATTTTTCTGAAGTCTATGCGTCGCAAACGCCGGAACAAAAATTAGCTATTGTCCGCGCGGAACAAAAGAAAGCGGCCACCTTATTTATGGGCGATGGGATCAATGACGCTCCTGCCTTGACGGCGGCAACGGTAGGTATCGCATTTGGCCCATACAGCACTGTGACCGCGGCCGCGGCGGGCGCTGTTATTATGGAGAATAGCTTAAGAAAGGTGGATGAATTGATCCATCTCAGCGTGGCGACACGAAAGATCGCGTTGCAAAGCGCTCTAGGCGGGATGGCATTAAGCGTCATTGGCATGGGATTTGCCGCGGCAGGATTCATTTCTCCGGTTGCAGGCGCGCTGCTTCAAGAGGTGATCGATATTGTCGCTATCATGAATGCGTTGCGGTTGATTTATAGTCCGAGAATTGAGACGGACTTTGTGTGATTGATGTGTTTTGCGTGTGGTATCATCTCTTAGTGTTTCTCCTTCAATGTTTTCCCCACGGTGTTATCCCTTAGCTCTTCTCTCTCAGTGTTTCCCCAACAGTGTCATCCCGCGCGGCTTTTAGCGCGGGACCCAGCGCCTTGGGGTTTTGTGGCTTAAGGCTCTGGATCCCGCGCTAAAAGCCGCGCGGGATGACACTGAGGGGGAAAAACTGAGAGGGAAGAACTAAGAGATGACACTTTTGGGAAAAGCGCGAACATGAAATACGCTAAATTTTCTTTTTTGTAATGAGGGGCCTCTGGGATAGGGTGGCACCTTTTAATACAAAGAGTTACATAAAATTTAAACATAGTTGACTTTTGTGAAATCTTCACATACAATCTCGGTTCTGTTTATAACCAGCAGTTCTGAAATTGTAGCTAACTTGTAGTTAACGGTAGCTAGCTTGTGTCAGCACTACTGAGAAAATTTAAACAGATTTTGATTTTCACAAGAGTTTCACGTATATTACGGGCTCTTGTTTGTCACCAATTACTAAATTTTTAAGAGGGTATACATTATGTCAGCCAGTCACAATCTATTACCAGACACATCGGGCACAACGACAACAACGACAACAACAACAATAACGAACAACACCGCAACAACGACAGAGCAGGAAAACGAACGAAACCAGAAAAAACAACAACAGTCATCGTCATCTCCATCGTCATCCTCCTCTTCGTCATCCTCGTCGAGCTCATCGAGTACGACAGTTGTAGGCGATATGGAGCTAGAGGGAGATACAGAGAATAGTAGGGTCCCGCTAACGGCAAAAAATCCTGCGAATAATCAGAAACAACAGCAACAACAGCAACAACAACAGCAACAACAACAGCAACAACAACAGCAACAACAACAGCAACAACAAAACGTAGTGCCGCCAAAATCATCATCGTCGTCCTCTTCATCATCATTGCCATCGAATACAATAGTGCCGGCTGAAGTGGAACGAATAGAGCAGTTAGAGCAGCAACGGAAATTAGACCAACAACGGCAACTCCAAAAAACCAACAACAACAACAACAACAACAGCAACAGCAACAGCAACAGCAACAACAACAACAAACAGTCATACGTAGCGCCACAACCATCATCGTTAACGTCGTCGTCGCCATCCTCGTCATTGGCATCGACGGATAATGAATCGATGCAAAGGATGCAGCAACAGCAACATAACACAGCGACTGGGGACGGAAGTCCATCGTCATCGTCTTCATCCTCCTCCTCTGAGCCGACTTCCCCGCGGCTTCCATACGACAATATTTTCGCCAGAGCATTTGCAAGAACGTTTCATCGTGAAATTGATCCTAATTATCCCATTCGATCATTCTTTGCGGGAGTTTTAGGATTGCAATGGAAGTCCAAGAAAAACTCAGATGGGCGGGTAGAAACTAAGTGGGAATCATTTCCGGCGCATTGGTATAACTGGGTTTCGATGGTTTTATTTGCCGTTCTTAATGTTCCCAAAAACGTGGCGAAGTTATTGTCTGAATACGTGCTTACCGTAGGAGATGAAGGGCTTAGCGATTTGGGTGAGATGTTGCGTCGTTTATATAAGATGAGCGATGAAAAAGGTGAGAATTCAAAAATCACAGGAAGACATGTGCTTGCTCTTGCGGCTCTAACATTGTTCGTCACCATACCTTTTATCCTATTCCGCGCTTCCGTGTGGCTTGCCACTCGAGCCGTGCAGACGGTCTTGTCTCCCTCTAATGGGATGAAGGATACGGCTAAATGGTTTGCTGATCTCGGGAAGGAATACGGTCATCCGAAAGCGGGCAAACGAGTAGGATATTTCTTTGCGGGTTTGCGTGGTTTGCTGTCCTTAGCGGCTTGGATCGCGATTGGTGTGTTTGCGCTTCCTGCGGTTCTCGGATCTATTGCGCAGGCATCAACTCCGGCGTGGGTGCAGACGGTTGCTAACGGTTTAATGTTTGCAGCGGAAAAATTCGTCAGTCTCTTAAGCATTGGCGAGGCGGGTACGGCTATTACCAGCATGGTGCTTTCTCCAGCCGCTACGTGGTTTGGCGTGAATGCGGTGGGCGCGACTAGCGTTGCTGCTGCGACAATAGCGTCCACTATTTTAGTGGGTGGGCCAATCATTGCGGCGCTTCGGGCTATTTTCAGATGGATGACGGGCGACAATATGACTGCTGCTTCTGTACGACTGAAGTCAACGGTGGGTTCATCGAAGCAGGTTAATGCGGGATATGAGCAGCATAATAGTCATGATCACGATAATAGTAACAATAACACTAGTAATCTTAGCATCAGTCCTGCCAGTAGAATCAGTCCTGCCAGTAATGTCGTGTCTTTGCATGCTGCGCACGCTGCTACTACTGTTACAAATAATGGCGATGAGCCGCGCTCTGGGGTTTCTTCTTCCGCTTCTTCGAGTAGTTCGAGCAGTTCGAGTTCGACAAGGGGATT
>Ga0207114_1119_pt1 | contig 21842 bp, 23 predicted proteins | sample Alteio_BWMinHeat_70_FD_153560 | JGI IMG/M metagenome (GOLD analysis project Ga0207114, IMG submission 153560) | Enriched cells from forest soil in Barre Woods Harvard Forest LTER site, Petersham, Massachusetts, United States -... | ecosystem: Environmental > Terrestrial > Soil > Temperate forest >... | reverse complement strand
TCGGTTACGGGATGTGTGGCTACCACCATGGCGCAACTGATGAAATACTGGAATTATCCTGCCAAAGGAACAGGTTCCAGCTCTTATTGTGATTGCATTGCCAACGGATTCACCGACCAGTGGGGAACATTATCAGCCAATTACGGAACCACCACTTACAACTGGGCCAATATGCCTTTAAATCTTTCCGGTCCTAACACAGATGTGGCTACCCTGATGTATCACTCCGGAGTAAGCATTGATATGGACTATGATCCTAACGGAAGCGGAGCTTATGGTCTATTCAAGGAAGCCGGAGGAGGTCCCTGCTCCCAGTCGGCCTTTGTAAACTATTTTGGGTATGATGCAGGAACCATACATGGGTACCAGAAAACAGAGGGTGGCTTCACCGATCTGAGCTGGGTTAATCTGATAAAAATTGATTTGAATGCAGGAAGACCGGTTATGTATGAAGGGTACGATGCCACACAGGGAGGACATTGCTGGGTATGCGACGGCTACGACGTTACAAACAACCTGCATATGAACTGGGGCTGGGGAGGGCATGACAATGGTTATTTTGCAGCCAACAACCTGGCTACTTCCGGCGGTTTCACCCCTACACTCGGTCAGGAAGTGCTTGTAGGAATTCAACCTCCACATCACACCGACGCAGGAGTAGCAGCAATCTCTTATCCAGGTGGTGACATTTGCAGTTCGACCGTATCCCCTGTTCTTGCCCTCCGTAATTATGGCCTTGACACACTCAAAACATGTACAATCAATTATCAAATCGATGGTGGTTCCATTCAGACATATAGCTGGTCGGGAATGCTCCTCCTCAGTCAGTCTGCATCCGTATCCCTGCCTTCCCTCTCGCTCACCCCTGGAACACATACACTGACTACTGCCACTTCTGCACCTAATAATCTGGCCGACAGCGATACCACAAACGATGCTTCCGCGGTTACCTTTGTAAGTGGTGCTATGGGTGCAAGTCTCCCATTGGTACAAGGTTTTGAAGGGTCCACGAGCCTTCCTCTGGGATGGTCCATCGTTAACCCCGATGGAGATGCCGCATGGGAAGTAATCAATACCGATGCGCACTCCGGCACCAACTGCGTTGGTTTTGACAACTGCGATGGCTTTGCCCAACTCATTGGCAAAAAAGACTGGCTCAACACTCCCACCCTTAATTTTTCCAGTGCTACCTCGGCCGCTACCCTGTCTTTCGATGTCGCCTATATCGTTGGTATTCCTGCCTCGGGAATCCCCTCCACAGACACTTTGGTCGTTTGGTCCTCCATTGATTGCGGCAATACCTGGAGCGAGCTTTACAGAAAGGGAGGAGCAACACTTTCCACTGCAGGCACCACTCCCAGCAGCAGCAATACCAACTGCTGGCAACCTTCAAATATTGACTGGAGAACAGAGGTCATTCCTGTCGGGAACCTGATTGGAAACAGCAGCGTGATGTTTTCCTTTGAGAATATTTCGGACTGGGGAGAAATCATTTACCTGGACAACATAAACATTGCTGCCTCAAATACCGGCATCGCTCAGCTTTCCAACAACGACGATGTCCATTTGTACCCGAACCCTTCTAAAGGCTCCTTCACTTTGGAAAGCGCCGGACATAGCGGGAGAATCGATTATACACTGTTTACGACCAACGGACAGTTAGTTAAAACCGGCCACATCGATCCAAATGGAACAGGATATAAAGAGGTTATTTCTACAGAAGAACTTTCTGAGGGAATGTACTTTGTTACGGTAAAGGATCAACTGCACACCTGGACAAAGAAACTAAGTGTTCAATAAAATCAGGCCGGTTTTACATTGTCCGGATTGAAACCTGAAGGATTGCAGGGTGTCACATTCCTGTAGAACTCCCGGATGAATTCAAAATCTTTCTGAATATCACCAGTTGGGTGAAACGGCCCACTCAAATGAGTTCGCTTCTTTTTATAATCCATGGCTCCAAATACAATAGGCAATTTGGTTTTGATGGAAAGATAATAGAAACCGGTTTTCCACCTGTCCACCAGCTTACGGGTACCTTCCGGTGTAACGATCAGCACAAATTCCTCCCGTTCATTGAACATATCTACAATGGAGTCGGTAAGACTGTTGTGTTTGCTGCGGTCTACCGGCACACCTCCCGTTGCTTTGAAAAGAAAGTTTAGGGGAAACACATAAAATTCTTTTTTGATCAGGTAGCGGGGTTTCATCCCATAGAGCTGCCAGGCGCAGAGACCGAAAACAAAATCCCAGTTACTGGTATGGGGAGCGCCAACCACAATGTATTTCTTCAAGGGAGGAGCTTCTCCCAATGTTTTCCAGCCGAAGATCTTAAAGACCAGCCTGGGAATAAAATTTGCCATGGCACAAAATACGAATAAAGATTGTTGTCACAAACTCCCTCTTGAGCTTTGAACGAATCAACCCGCTCCTTCCTGCTCAAAAAACTCCTTACTGAAATTAACCAGATACAATTTTTCCGAAGCCCTGGTAAGTGCTGTGTATAACCAGCGCATAAATTCCTTGTTGATCATTTCTTCGGTGAGGTAGCCCTGTTCCACAAAAACACTTTCCCATTGTCCCCCTTGCGCCTTGTGGCAGGTAACGGCATAAGCAAACTTCACCTGAAGCGCATTGAAGTAGGGATCTTTCTTTATTTTCTGCATGCGAAAACTTTTGTCGGCAATTTCCTTGTGATCGGCATAAACCGATTCGAACAGACGTTTGTTATCCTCCTGCGACATAGATGGACTCTCACTCATAATCGTATCCAGAAGAATCTTGGCTTCGAGTTCTTTTTCATCCGGATAGTCTATCAGTCTTAACCTCACATCGGCAAAACGGAAACCGTGCATCTCTTCTATCTTTCCTACTTTCAGTATTTCGGCAATATCTCCGTTAGCAATAAAACCGGCGGTAGATTTTTCCGGCAACCAGTGGTAATTGTTTTTGACAACCATCATAAAATCTCCCGAAGAAATCTCGCTTTCCTGCCAGCGTATTCTGGCCCTTATTTGCTGGTTAAAAAGATTGGACCTTTTGTTTGACCGGCAAATGACAATGGTGCCTTCCACTCCATATTTGCTGTAGCTACTGTTGAGTGCATCTTCCAGGTCTTCCCCGGTAATGCGTACGATGTCCTTAAATCCTTTTAAGCTGAATTTAGGGAAGGTAAACACTTCGTTGTTTATCATATCCCGTATCTCTGTAGCATTCTGAAGGATCCCTGAACTTTCGGCCTGCCTCACCACATCGGTGAGTTCCAGGCTTTGGAGGTTCAGGTAATATTCCTTGGTCAGAAACTCCGGGTCCAGAGCGGGACTAATATCCAATCCAATAGGAGGCAGCTGGGCTACATCGCCAATAAGCAGGAGGCGGCAATTGACCCCGCTGTATACATATTCAATAAGATCGTGCAGCAAACTGGAGCCCCCCATAAATTCAGGTTGAGTCTTGCCTGAGATCATGGATGCTTCATCCACCATAAACAGGGTGTTGGTATGCAGGTTTTCCTTCAGGGAAAACCTGCCGCCCCCTGCTCCATCGCTGGTATGCATATAAATTTTTTTATGAATGGTCTGTGCCTGCATTCCGGAGTAAGCAGAAAGAACCTTGGCGGCTCTGCCTGTTGGAGCCATCAGAAAACATTTTCCGCGAAGAAAAGGCAGACTCTTGACCAAAGCGCCTACGATGGTGGTCTTCCCTGTTCCGGCATATCCTTTCAACACAAAACAACTCCGCTCTTCCTTTGCAAACAGAAAGACAGATAGCTTGTCGAGCAACAGGCTCTGACCGGGGGTTGTTTCAAACGGAAATTGTTTTTGGAGAATATCCCGGAATTCAGAACTCGTCATAGGCTAAAGATACGGGTTCCTCAAGCAGAACCTAGAGCCCAGAAACAACAGCCAAGATTAAGGTTGCCTTGGCTGTTGTTTCTGGGCTCTTGATTCAGGCAAAGAATTTTCGATTTTACGAACAAAATCGCTATTTTCCTCCTATTTTCACTACTTTTGCAGCCTAATTTCAATAAAAGATGATACAAGTATCCAATCTTTCCCTCCAGTTCGGAAAGCGTATATTGTTTGATGAGGTGAATCTGAAGTTCACCCCGGGGAATTGTTATGGAATGATAGGGGCTAATGGGGCGGGTAAATCCACCTTCTTGAAGATCCTCTCAGGTGAAATAGAGCCAACTAAAGGACAAATCAGCATCCCTCCCGGTCAGCGAATGAGCGTGCTTAAACAGAACCACTTTGAATTTGATGCTTATCCTGTTCTCCAGACAGTGATCATGGGCAATAAAAAGCTCTGGAAAGTCATAGCCGAGAAAGATGCCATATACGCTAAACCCGATTTCAACGATGCCGACGGCATTCGTGTATCCGAACTGGAAGGTGAGTTTGCCGAAATGAACGGATGGGATGCAGAAAGCGATGCTGGCAGCATGCTTAGCAACCTGGGGGTAAAAGAAGAATACCACCACAAACTGATGAGCGAGCTGAGCGGTAAGGAAAAAGTACGCGTACTCCTTGCCCAGGCCCTTTTCGGCAACCCCGATATCCTCCTCCTCGATGAGCCTACCAACGACCTGGATGTGGAAACCATCACCTGGCTGGAAAACTTCCTGGCCGATTTTGAAAACACTGTTATCGTCGTGTCTCACGACCGTCACTTCCTCGATCAGGTGTGTACCCACACGGTGGATATAGACTTCCGGAAAATCACTCTCTTCACCGGAAACTATTCTTTCTGGTACCAAAGCAGTCAGCTTGCGTTGAGACAGAAGTCGGACCAGAACAGCAAAATAGAAGACAAACGCAAACAGCTTCAGGAATTCATTGAACGTTTCAGCGCCAACGCCTCCAAATCGCGGCAGGCTACGAGTCGTAAGAAACTACTCGAGAAACTTACGGTTGACGAAATCATGCCTTCCACCCGTAAATATCCGGGCATTGTATTCCGTCAGGAAAGAGAAGCTGGCGATCAGCTTCTCCATATCGAAAATCTGGCCGCCATTTCCGAAGAAGGAAAAACACTTTTCTCCAACGTCAACATCAATGTCCGCAAGGGCGACAAGATTGCTTTTCTGGCCAAAGAACGCCTGGCTGTCACCGCCTTCTTTGAAGTGATTACCGGAAACAAAAAGGCAGAAAAAGGAATTTACGAGTGGGGAAGCACCATCACCACCGCCTACCTGCCGGCCGACAATGCTCCTTTCTTCATGAGCGGGGAATACAATCTGGTGGACTGGCTACGTCAGTATTCCGTTAACAAAGACGAGAGTTTCGTACGAGGCTTTCTGGGTCAGATGCTTTTCTCGGGAGAGGAAACACTGAAGCAAACCAATGTCCTTTCCGGTGGAGAGAAAATGCGCTGCATGATATCCCGCATGATGCTTCAAAAAGGCAATATGATCATCCTGGATGAGCCCACCGCTCACCTGGACCTGGAATCCATCACCGCCTTCAACAACGAGCTGAAAGATTGCAAAGAAAATATCCTGCTGAGTTCACATGACCACGAGTTTGTACAAACCGTTGCCAACCGCATCATCGAGCTTACTCCAAAAGGCATCATCGACAAGTTTATGACTTATGATGAGTACCTGGCTAGTCCGGAAGTGAAAGCGCAGAGGGAGGAATACTACAAAGAAGGGAAGCCGGCTAAGGTGAAGGCCTGATTGCTCTTGAATAAGGGCTAAAGCCCTGTAATTTTTGTCGGTTCTTTATTGACCCCGGCCTGAAGGCCGGGGCAAATGAAGGCAATAATAAAACATCTTCATTCTTTGTTGCCCCTGCCTTCAGGCCGGGGACAACAAAGCACCTACTCCATCGTGGCGGAGGGCTTTAGCCCTTTAGCCCTGTTCGAAATGATAATTCTTTATAAACTCTGCGTATTCTTCCTGAAAGGTTTTCTTTCGGTGATGCTCTTCCTGATTACTGATATAATTGTTTACTCGCTCAAAATGCGATTGACTAATTGATACAGCAAAATAGTCATTCTGCCATCCGAATCTTTCAGTCCATCTCAGGTTTTTGTTTGCCCAGAAAGAAGATTCTCCTTTTATAAGATTAATCACAGTGGCTATATTTTGCTCGGGCATAAGCGACAGGAACGCATGCAAATGATTTTGCCAGCCGTTGACATTTAGGAGGTGTATGTTTTTAGACAATGAATATTCCCTGATATGCGCACAAAGAGCCTCTTTGTTATTCTTTGTCATTAGGGGTTTCCAATCCTTTGTTGACCATACTGCATGAATCAAGATTCTTGTATATGACATGACTGATAAATTAAAAGGGCTAAAGCCCTGAGTTTATATTGCTTCTTTTTTACCCCCGCCCTAAAGGGCGGGGCAACTAAACAGTATATGTTTTCATGACGATAAATTTATACCTTTTAATATATTTCATATATATATTTTTGAAATCAATATTTAATTCATAACTGATTATTTCAAATCAATGCTTAATCTTTTTTGTTTGGGGGGGGCTTCATTGCATTTATTTGCCCGGCTTCAGGCAATAAAGTAACATCATCACTTGGAGTTGCTCCGGCCTTCAGGCCGGGGTCTGCAAAGTGACCCACAATGATATGGCGGAGGGCTTTAGCCCTTTAGCCTCAATTCTATTCCTTTCATTAACTTTACCCCCTCAAAGCACCCTATGTCCTACTCCAGCCTGAAGGATTGTATTGAAGACCTCGAAAAAAACGGACAGCTTGTCCGCATAAAAGAGGAAGTTGATCCGAATCTGGAAATGGCTGCCATTCACTTAAGGGTGTTTGAAAAGGGGGGGCCTGCTGTATACTTTGAAAAAGTGAAAGGTTGCAAGTTCCCGGCAGTCTCCAATCTGTTTGGAACCTTGGAACGAAGCAAATTTCTTTTTCGCGACACGCTGGAAACAGTTCGTCAGCTTGCAGCATTGAAGGACAATCCTCTGCTGGCACTGAAACATCCTCTGCTGGCTTTGAAAGCCGGGAAATCACGTCCCCTCAAAACTTCTTCCAATCCCGTACTGTGGCAGGAAACAACAATAGATCAGCTGCCCTTAATAAAATGCTGGCCAGATGACGGAGGGGCTTTCATTACCCTCCCACAGGTGTATACGGAAGATCCGGATGAACCGGGACTCACCCGCTCCAACCTGGGTATGTACCGTATTCAGCTGAATGGCAACGACTACCTCCTGAATAAAGAAATAGGATTGCATTACCAGCTTCACAGAGGTATTGGGGTGCATCAGACAAAGGCGAATGCACTGGGACAACCCTTGAAAGTGAGCATATTTATAGGAGGCCCTCCTTCCCATTCTTTTTCTGCCGTGATGCCTCTTCCCGAAGGCATGAGCGAACTGGGCTTTGCAGGAGTACTGGGCAACCGCAGATTCCGGTATACGATCAAAGACGGGTATACGATTTCATCCGATGCCGATTTTGTAATTACCGGTGAAGTGTTTCCCGGAAACAATAAACCGGAAGGGCCCTTCGGAGATCATCTGGGCTACTATTCGCTCACACACGATTTCCCGGTGATGAAAGTACATCAGGTATGGCACCGCAAAAACGCGATCTGGCCTTTTACAGTGGTAGGACGACCACCTCAAGAGGATACTGCCTTCGGTGCCCTCATACATGAAATTGCCGGAGATCAGTTAACACGGCAGATTCCGGGACTCCAGGAAGTAAACGCAGTGGATGCAGCAGGTGTTCATCCGCTGTTGCTGGCTATAGGCAGTGAACGGTATACACCTTATATCAAAGACCGTATCCCTCAGGAAATCCTGACCATTTCCAACCACATTCTGGGTTTCGGACAAATGAGCCTTGCCAAATATCTGTTTATCTGTGCCAGAGAAGACAACCCGGCACTGAGCACAAAGGACATCCCTGCATATTTCAAACATATATTGGAAAGGGTGGACTGGACCCGCGACCTGCATTTCCAAACCCGCACTTCTATCGATACGCTGGATTACAGTGGCAACGGACTCAACAGCGGAAGCAAAGTGGTGATAGCGGTTGCCGGGGAGAAGAAGAGGGAAGTTCAAACGAATCTGAACACTCTATCCCTGCCCAGTAATCTGAATGTACGACTCGTCATGCCGGGAATTCTGGCTTTAAAAGGGACCTCGTATACAAACAATGCAAATGCAGAAAAGGAGATTGCTCAACTATGTTCATCCCTTGCGGGGCAGGAAAACCAGTTGAAAGGATTGCCTCTTCTGATCCTCTGCGACGACAGTGATTTCGTCTCCCATTCCCTCAATAATTTCCTTTGGGTAACCTTTACCCGAAGCAATCCGGCAAACGACATCTACGGTGTAAACGCCTTTACCGAATACAAGCATTGGGGATGTAAGGGACCGTTGATAATAGATGCACGGATAAAACCTCACCATGCACCTCTCCTCCTCAAAAATGAGGAAATAGAAAAACGCGTGGATAAGCTGGGAGAAAAAGGCGGATCACTTTTTGGTGTGATCTGAAAGCGGGGTTATCTTCAATTCTTTATATCCTGTTTCTATATCCTCTGCTCTCCGGAATTCTATTCCCGGAGCTTCCCCCACTACGATCTCGGCTGTTGTATAAATAATACATCCATCCATCAGATGCCCTCCGCTCACTCTTCCGTTCTTATCGGATACGGTGATATGAAAATGACCTCCTCTTCTGGAAAAGGTTCCGTTCAGTGAAAGGATCTCCAGTTTATCTGAAAACTGTTTCACCTCTCCTATACCGGCCATCCTTATGGCAGCTTCTTCCAGGCTGCCAATACAGGTAATGACGAAGGCGGCTTTCAGGTCCTGATCCTTTGCCAAGGTAATCAAGCTTTGTTTCAGATCCGAACCCGGTAAAAGCCGTAGGGCGTGAATTTGCATTTCTGAATAATATCAAAAGAAAAAGGCCGCCTTTACAGACAGCCTCTTCCTAATTAACTGGCAGGTATGCCTATTTTTTTCTTGATGCCCTCGGTTGTAACTGAGCCTGGTCGTTCAATCGGACTTCCGAGTGCTCTGTCCCAAACCAATGAAGCGAGTACGCCCAGTGCACGGGAGACACCGAAGAGAACGGTGTAAAAATCAAACTCTGTAATTCCAAAGTGCATCAGTAGAGCGCCGGAATGTGCATCCACATTTGGCCACGGGTTTTTGATCTTACCGGTCTCTGAAAGTATGGGAGGAGCCACTTCATACACCATCTGTACAATTTCACAGATATCATCCTTCTTACCTGCACCCTTAATGTAACGGGTGTAGAAATCCTGTTGGGCAGTAAAACGCGGATCTGTCTTCCTCAAAACAGCGTGACCATATCCGGGTACAACCTTTCCTTCTTCCAATGTCTTCTTGATAAAGGCTGCAATCTGCTCTTTTGTAGGCAAACCTCCTCCAAGCTCTTCACGCATATGCATGATCCAGAGTATCACTTCCTGGTTTGCCAATCCGTGCAAAGGTCCTGCAAGTCCATTCATGCCTGCAGCAAAAGCCAGATATGGATCGCTGAGTGCTGATCCTACCAAATGCGTGGTGTGGGCGGATACGTTTCCTCCTTCATGATCGGCATGTATGGTCATGTACATACGCATGAGCCGTCTGACATCGAAATCTTCAAACCCCATCATGTGGGCCAGGTTGGCTGCCCAGTCCAGTTTGGGATCTGGTTCAATGTGAACGTTATTCTTGTATTTTTTGCGGTAGATATAAGCTGCTACACGGGGTAAACGGGCAATGAGATTCATGGAATCTTCGTACACATAATCCCAATATTCCTTTTTGCTGATGCCCTTACGGTAAGCGGCGGCAAAGAGAGATTCGGTTTGCATGGACATTACGGCAATGCTGAACATGGTCATGGGGTGAGTGGCTGAAGGCAATTCATCTATCACATCAAATACATGTTTCGGTACGATGGCTCTTCTGGCCCAGTTGTTACCCAGGTTCAAGACATCTTCCTGGGTAGGAAGTTCACCGGTAAGCATGAGGTAAAAGATCCCTTCTGGAAGCGGTTCGGTTCCTTTGGGTGCTTTCGGTAGTTTGTCACGCAGTTCAGGAATGGTATAGCCACGAAACCGTATTCCTTCATCCGGGTCGAGTTTGGAAGTTTCTGTAACCAGGCCGATCATGCTCTTCATTCCCTGATACACCTGGGAAATAGTATATTCGCCGAGTTTTTTGTCTCCGTGCTCTTTGATGATTGCCTTCACTTCAGCAGCCATGGGCTTGGCTTTGGCGATGAACTTGTCCTTCAGTGTATCCATAAATTAAAGCGTTTGGTGTGATTAGGATTTATGCATCTAAGTTAGAGAGCCTTTATTAAATTTCAAAATGTTTTGAATTATAAAAATCTAAAGCTTTTGCCCAGGTAATTGGCTGAAGCCCCCAGTTGCTCTTCAATCCGGAGGAGCTGGTTGTATTTGGCCACCCTGTCGGACCGGGAAGCTGATCCGGTTTTGATTTGCCCTGTTCTCAAGGCTACCGCTAGGTCGGCAATGGTCGTGTCTTCCGTTTCACCACTCCGATGACTCATGACGGAGGTATAGGAATTGTTCTGTGCCAGTTGAACAGCGTTGATCGTTTCGGTAAGGGTACCAATCTGGTTTACTTTTACCAGAATGGAGTTGGCTATGCCCTTGGTAATTCCCTCTTGAAGACGGGTGACATTGGTTACAAAGAGGTCATCTCCCACTATTTGCACCTTTTTACCAATTTTATCGGTCAGTTTTTTCCACCCGTCCCAATCGTCCTCCGCCAAACCATCTTCGATGGAAACGATGGGGTATTTCTTGGTCCAGCTTTCCCAGAAAGCCACCATTTCGTCTGAACTCAATTTTTTACCATCTGATTTTTTGAAGTGGTACACCTTGGCCTTGGCATCGTAAAATTCGGATGAAGCGGCATCCATGGCTATCCATATATCCACCCCCGGCTTATAACCTGCAGCCTCAATAGATTGTAACACAATTTCAATAGCTTCCTCGTTCGATTTGATATTGGGCGCAAACCCGCCCTCATCGCCTACATTGGTGGAATATTTTTTTGATTTAAGCACTTTTTTGAGGTGGTGAAACACTTCTGTCCCCATCCTTAACCCTTCCGAGAATGTGGAGGCCCCAAATGGCATGATCATAAATTCCTGAAAATCGATGGAGTTATCGGCATGGGAGCCTCCGTTGAGAATATTCATCATGGGCACAGGAAGGAGGTTGGCATTCACCCCTCCTATATACCGGTACAAGGGCTGGGAGGCTTCCTCTGCTGCCGCTTTGGCTACAGCCAGCGAAACCCCCAGGATGGCATTGGCTCCCAGATTTCCTTTATTATCGGTGCCATCGAGCTCAATCATTTTCAGATCTATGGCATTCTGTTCAAAAACGTACATGTTGGCCAACTCTTCCCGAATCACGGTGTTTACGTGGTTAACGGCATTGAGGACTCCTTTTCCGAGATAGGTTTTCTCGTCCCCGTCACGCAGTTCCACGGCTTCGTGTGTACCGGTAGAAGCCCCCGAAGGCACCGCAGCCCGGCCCAGGGTTCCGGTATTGGTGATGACATCTACTTCAATGGTAGGATTTCCGCGGGAATCGAGGATCTGTCTGGCCTGTACGCTGGCAATAAAGCTCATAAAGTATGGGTTTGGGTTGAAGGTTTAATGTAAAATAAACTCCCTTTCGTAGGCAGGTCAAATGTAGATATTAGGCGGGAATAGGAGGAATGAACCAGTGGTTATTATGATAAATTGTTAATAAATCCGGATGGCTTTGGCCGGACAGTTGTTTTCACACAAAATGTATTACACAAAATGTATAATACATTTTGTGTAATACATTTTGTATATTTGCAGCATGGAAGAATTGAATCCTTTTCTATTAGCAGGGTACAGGGGTCCTGAATATTTCTGTGACCGGGAAGAAGAAACCCGCCGGATAACCAGTCACGTGCTGAATGGGGTGAACACAACTCTATTCTCACTGCGCAGGATGGGCAAAACAGGTCTTATTTATCATGTATTCCATACTCTGCAGCGTAAAAAACAAGCATCGTGTATCTACCTGGATATCTATGCCAGTCAAAACCTGAAAGAGTTCACCGGACAACTCGCAGGAGCAATCCTGAAGGCTTTTCCGGAGCATAAAACCATTGGTAAGAAATTTACCCTCCTGCTCAAAAGTCTTCGGCCGGTTATCCATTACGATGCCCTTACCGGAGAACCGGAGATAAAACTGGACCTGGCTCAACCCAGTCAGCACGAACACTCCCTTGCAAGTCTTTTCCAATTTCTGGATCAGCATGACACCACCATTCTGGTAGCCCTGGACGAATTCCAGCAAATCGCATCCTATCCTGAAAAAAACATCGAAGCCTTGCTCCGGAGCATTATTCAACCGTTGAAAAATGTACGTTTTATCTTTGGCGGGAGCAGCAGGCATCTCCTCAATGAGATTTTTTCGGACAATAAAAGACCCTTTTTCGCGAGTACTCAACCTCTTTTTCTCACTTCTATTCCAAAGGAAAAGTATACATCCTTTATTGAGCTGAAATTGCAATCAAACAAAAGGAAAATTACTCCTGAGGCGCTCGATTTTATCCTCACGTGGACGAGAGGGCACACTTATTATACTCAGGTAGTATGCAACCGCCTGTTTGCATCTGGAATTAAAAACATTAACCTTCAGGAGGTTCAACTGCTCTGCAGCACCCTTCTGAACGAGCAGGAGCCTGTTTTTTATCAGTACCGCAATTTGCTCACTTCCGTACAATGGGAATTGCTCAAGGCAATAGCGATTGAAGAAAAAGTTTACCAGCCTTCCTCAAAAAAATTTATGGAGAAACATCCGGTGGGGACACCTTCCAATGTTCAAAGGGCCCTGGAAGCCCTTCTTACAAAGGAAATAATTTACAGTGAGAGAGACGAGAACGGGAATTATTACAGCGTTTACGATTGTTTTCTATCCCGTTGGCTTTCGAGATAAGGAAGGATTCCGCTCAGGCTTTTACCTTCAGGCTGACCGTTTTTCCTGCCCTCACGGTTCCCATAAGTGTAACAAACTGATCAAAGAGATAACGTGAATCGAGCGGGCCTGGACTGGATTCTGGATGGTACTGTACAGAGAAGACGTTCTTAACCCTGTGCTTGAGTCCTTCTATGGTGCCGTCGTTTAGGTTAATATGGGTTACCTCCAGATCCTTATTGGTCTTCACGTCCTCCCCTCTTACAGAGAAGCCATGGTTTTGGGAAGTGATCTCGCTCTTTCCGGTAATCAGGTTCTTCACCGGATGGTTGATGCCCCGGTGTCCGTTTTTCATCTTATAGGTACGGAGGCCACAGGCTTCGGCTATAATCTGATGACCCAAACAAATCCCAAAAACAGGAATGTCACCTGCGATAATTTCCTGGAGGGTCTTCACCTCGTTGGTCATCACGCCTGGGTCACCGGGACCGTTGGAGATCATAAAACCATCGGGGTTCCAGGCCTTCATTTCCGCAACGGTCGTTTTCATTGGAAAAACCTGAACATAGCATCCTCTTTCAACGAGGCAACGGACAATGTTCCGTTTAACTCCCAGGTCCAGCAGGGCGACTCTGAATGCTGCTTCCGGCGATCCGGCAGTATAGGGCTTAGGGGTGCTTACTTTGGAGCTGAGCTCCAGTCCTTCCATGGAAGGCACCAGACTGAGCCGGGCTTTGAGTTTGTCTATATCCAGCTCTTCGGATGAGATGATGGCATTCATGGCTCCTTTATCGCGTATATAGCGCACAATGGCCCGGGTGTCCACTTCACAGATCCCAACCACGTTTTCGGTTTCAAAATATTCCTTTATGCCTCCGTCAGACCGTTCCCTCGAATGAAACTCATTGAATTTCTTACACACCAGTCCGGCAATTTTTACGGAATCCGATTCTGTTTCGTTATTGTTTACCCCGTAATTTCCGATGTGGACATTGGTGGTAACCAATATCTGCCCGTAATAAGACGGGTCTGTAAAGATCTCCTGGTAACCGGACATGCCGGTATTGAAACAGATTTCACCGGTGGTGGTTCCCTTCTTGCCGGCCAACTTTCCGTGAAACACTTTTCCATCCTGAAGAACCAGGACTGCAGGGCTGCTTTGTTTATAGGTTGTTTTCATCAGTAGCTGTATTTAAGGCCCAAAAAAAAGGGATAAAGCAAAAATACTTTATCCCTTTTTTCCTTACGGAATTTGTTTTAAGAAATTATTCACCTTCCTTTTCACCTTTTTCTTCTTTGGCTTTGGCGGCTTTCTTAGGTGCCGCTGTGGCTGTAGTTTCGGTTGTTTCGTCGGCTTTCTTCTTACCACGGCTTCGGCGTGTGGTCTTGGCAGCTTTCTTCACGGTTTTTCCACCTACGTAATGGTTATTGAAATCAACCAGTTCGATGAAAGCCATTTCTGCACGGTCGCCCGGACGGGTGCCTGTTTTCAGGATGCGGGTATACCCACCTGGCCTGTCGGCTATTTTACCGGCTACTTCACGGAAGAGTTCGGTAACGGCTTCCTTGCTTTGCAGGTAAGCGAACACAATCCGGCGGCTGTGAGTAGAATCTGTTTTTGACTTGGTCAAAAGGGGCTCCACATATAACCTCAACGCTTTGGCCTTGGCAAGCGTGGTGTTGATCTTTTTATGCATGATCAATGAACTGGCCAGGTTAGCGAGCAGAGAATGCCTGTGCGCCGTCTTTCTACCTAAATTATTTTGTTTATCTCCGTGTCTCATTTTTCAATTTGGGATTTAGGATTTAGGATTTAGGATTTGACTCCTTTTCCTGAATCAGTATGCTTATTCTTTATCGAGTTTATATTTTGCAACGTTCATTCCGAAGTTGAGGCCTTTGCTTGCAACAAGTTCTTCCAATTCTGTAAGCGATTTCTTACCAAAGTTACGGAACTTCAACAGGTCATTCTTATTGAACGATACCAGATCACCCAGTGTTTCCACATCGGCTGCTTTCAGGCAGTTCAGGGCACGTACGCTCAGGTCCATATCAACCAATTTGGTTTTCAACAGCTGACGCATGTGCAGGGATGTCTCATCAAACTCCTCTGTAGCAGATTTTTCAATAGAATCCAGTGTGATCTTCTCATCGGAGAAGAGCATAAAGTGGTGGATGAGGATTTTTGCAGCTTCTTTCAGAGCTTCTTTCGGATGAATGGATCCATCTGTAACGATGTCCATGATCAGTTTCTCATAGTCGGTCTTTTGTTCTACACGGTAGTTCTCCACGGTGTATTTTACGTTCCGGATCGGAGTGTAAATAGCATCGATAGGAATAACACCGATGGTACCGTTCAAAGGTTTGTTTTCATCAGCAGGGATGTAACCGCGGCCTTTGTCGATGAACAGTTCCATCTTCAGTTTCACGTTCGACTCCATGTTGCAGATTACGAAATCAGGGTTCAGAACCTGGAAACCGGAAGTGAATTTTCCGATATCACCAGCGGTAAGCTGGGTCTTTCCGGTAACGTTAACAATAACCCTTTCCATTTCGGTTGTTTCAATTTGCTTTTTGAAACGCACCTGCTTCAGGTTAAGAATAATATCAGTCACATCTTCCGTTACGCCCTTCAAGGTAGAAAATTCATGCTCAACACCATCTAACTTCACGGAAGTGATAGCATATCCTTCCAGGGACGACAAGAGTATCCTTCTCAGAGCATTTCCTACGGTAATTCCGTAACCAGGCTCGAGTGGACGGAACTCAAATTGTCCTTCGGTTTCGTTAGCATTGATCATTACAACCTTGTCAGGTTTTTGGAAAGCGAGTATGGCCATTTTCTATCTGTTTATTGTGAATTTATTATTTACCATCATCCAATGCCGTTAAGGCATCAGACAGGAATTCTTATTTAGAATACAACTCGACAATGAGGTGTTCCTTGATATTCTCCGGAATCTGATCGCGTTGTGGGAAGGAAACGAATTTCCCGCTCAGGTTGGCGGCATCAAACTCCAGCCAGGGATAACCTTTTCCGCTTGTACCAACTGCATTGGCAATTACTTCCAGTGCTTTTGATTTCTCGCGTACTGCCACATGATCACCAGGCTTCAGGGTAGAAGAAGGGATGTTAAGCACTTCGCCGTTTACGATGATGTGTCCGTGAGATACGAGCTGACGGGCAGCGGAACGTGTAGGAGCAATTCCCAAACGGTACACGATATTGTCAAGACGGGCTTCGATTAATTGCAGAAGAATTTCACCGGTAACCCCTTTGATACGGGTAGCGCGGTCAAACGTGTTGGAAAACTGTTTCTCCAGGATTCCATAGGTGTATTTCACCTTCTGTTTTTCCATGAGCTGAACAGCGTATTCCGACTGCTTTGCGCGTTTCTTAGTCAATCCGTGCTGCCCGGGAGGGTAGTTCTTTTTTTCCAATACCTTGTCGGCACCGAAAATAGGTTCTTTGAAACGTCTTGCAATCTTTGATTTGGGGCCGATATAGCGTGCCATGTCTTCTTATTTAGGATTTGGAATTTTTGATTTAGGATTTTCCTGCCGTTTATTGTTATACCCTTCTTCTTTTCGGTGCGCGGCAGCCGTTGTGAGGAATCGGTGTGATGTCCATTATTTCAGTGATTTCAATGCCGTTGGCGCTCAGGGTACGGATAGCCGATTCCCTTCCTGCTCCAGGTCCTTTTACAAACACTTTCACCTTACGAAGACCGGCTTCATGAGCCACCTTGGCGCAATCTGCGGCAGCAAGCTGAGCAGCATAAGGCGTGTTTTTCTTGGAACCGCGGAAACCCATTTTCCCGGCGCTGGCCCAGGAAATCACCTGTCCCTGCAAATTGGTCAGGGAGATGATGATATTATTGAAAGTAGCGTTAATATGCGCTTCGCCGATAGAATCTACCTTCACAACCCGTTTCTTGGTTGCTTTAGTCGCCGGAGCATTTGCTCCTTTTGCGCCTTGTTGTTGTTGTTGTTTTGCCATTGTTGATCGTTAATTAAACTTCGTTTGAAGCATTTTGCTTCCGCCTTTGTCTTTTTTGAGCTGGGCGGCTCAGTTTTTATTACTTGGTAACCTTCTTCTTGTTTGCCACGGTCTTACGTTTACCTTTACGGGTACGTGCATTGTTCTTGGTGGTTTGTCCGCGAACCGGCAATCCGTTCCGGTGACGCATGCCCCGGTAGGTACCGATATCCGTCAAACGTTTGATGTTCAACTGAACTTCGGAACGGAGCGATCCTTCCACTTTATAACGCTCGTTGAGGAGCGTACGAATTTTGTTCGCCTGTTCATCGGTCCATTCCTGAACCTTGATGTTCCAGTCAACACCTGCATCGGTCAGAATCTTCTGAGCGGTGCTTCTTCCTATTCCGTAGATATAAGTGAGGCCAATTTCTCCTCTTTTATTTTTTGGTAAATCAATACCTGCAATACGAGCCATTCCTATGCTGTTTTAGTTGAAGTTTGCAAAATTACAAAAAATGCGCGAAGAATCAGTTCTTTTGACGCTGTTTAAACTTGGGATTCTTCTTGTTGATGATGTACAAGCGACCCTTCCTGCGAACAAGTTTGCAGTCTACGCTTCTCTTTTTAATGGATGTCCTGACTTTCATTGTGTCTATTATTTAATTTTCAATTCTTATTTGTACCTGTATGAAATCCTGCCTTTTGTGAGGTCATAGGGGGATATTTCCACCTTTACCCTGTCACCGGGAAGAATTTTGATGTAATTCATCCTCATTTTACCCGAAATATGGGCTGTAATCACATGTCCATTTTCCAGCTCAACCCGAAACATTGCGTTCGATAATGCCTCGATAATGGTTCCGTCCTGCTCGATGGATGGTTGTTTAGCCATACTTTATCCTAATCAATTACTATTTTCTGCTCTTTTAATACCGCTTCCACCTCTTCGAAAGACGTCAAAATATCTGCTTTCCCTTGTGTTGTTACAGCAATGGTGTGTTCAAAATGTGCCGAAGGCATACCATCTGATGCAATAATCGTCCATCCGTCCTTTGCCTGCTTCACGTTTTTCTTTCCCAGGTTAATCATAGGCTCTATGGCTATGACCAAACCTTCTTTCAGCTTAGGGCCTGTACCCTTTTTACCGTAATTGGGTACTTCCGGGTCTTCGTGAAGGTTTCTTCCCACTCCGTGTCCCACCAGTTCTCTCACCACACCGTATCCGTTTGCCTCTGCATGTTTCTGAACGGCTTCACTGATATCACCGATCCTCATCCCGTTCACAGCCTGTTCTATTCCTTTATAAAGCGATTCCTTGGTAATCCTCAGAAGTTTTCTGACTTCCGGTTTTACATCCCCTACCATAAAGGTATAAGCTGAATCGCCGTAGAATCCGTTTTTCTTGACTCCGCAATCGACGGAAACAATGTCGCCTTCTTTCAGAATATAGGCCCCCGGCATTCCATGTACCACTTCAGCGTTCACCGATACACAAAGCGTATAAGGAAATCCCCTGTACCCTTTAAAAGCCGGTTCTGCCTGATGGCTGCGGATAAACTCCTCGGCCGTCTCATCCAGTTTCCCGGTAGTGATACCCGGTCTGATAATTCTGGCTACTTCTGCCAGAGTCTTCCCAACAAGTAAAGAACTATGTCTTAATAACTCAATTTCTTCGGTTGACTTATAATGAATCATCTGATCTGATCAGTAACTGGAAGCAGCCATGGTAGGGGTTCCCCTGCCTTTGATTCTTCCTGATTTCATCAATCCGTCGTAATGTCTCATCAACAGGTAGCTTTCTATCTGTTGCAGTGTATCCAGTACCACCCCTACCAGAATGAGCAGGGAAGTGCCTCCGAAAAAGTGCGCAAATTCATTGGTAATATTCAGCTTGATTGCAAATGCGGGCAGAATAGCCACCAGTGCCAGGAACAATGATCCAGGGAAGGTGATACGGGACATGATATTGTCAATGAATTCTGCTGTTTTCTTACCCGGTTTAACACCCGGAATAAAACCTTCGTTGCGCTTCATGTCTTCCGCCATTTGATTGGGGTTAACGGTAATAGCGGTATAGAAATAGGTAAAGGCGATGATGAGGAGAGCGAATACGAAATTGTACCAGAAGCCGTAGTGATCACTGAAGGTAGCCACGATAGCGTTGGATCCTCCGGCAGCATAACCGGCAATGGTGATTGGGATAAGCATAATGGCCTGGGCGAAGATGATGGGCATGACACCGGCAGCATTCACCTTCAGGGGAATATACTGGCGCTGACCTCCGTATTGTTTATTGCCTACAATGCGTTTTGCAAACTGAACCGGAATCCTTCTTGTGCCTTGGACCAGCAGAATACTGAATACAATTACCAGCATCAGGAATACGATTTCAACCAGGAACATGATCAGACCACCTCCGTCAACGCTTAAGCGGTGGGAGAACTCAGACATAAATGCAAAAGGAAGGCGTGCGATGATACCAACCATGATGACCAGGGAAATACCGTTACCGATACCTTTATCCGTAATTTTTTCACCAATCCACATCACAAAGATGGTACCGGTAACCAGCACGAGAACCGACTGGCACCAGAAGAACATGGTGGGGGGATTACCAACCATTTTTGGAACAATCTGGGAGGCAATATAACCGATCGACTGAAAAGCGGTGATTACCACTGTCAGGTAACGGGTATACTGGTTGATTTTTTTCCTTCCGCTTTCTCCTTCACGCTGTAAGCGCTGGAAGTAAGGGAGGGCCATACCGAGCAGCTGCACGATGATGGAAGCCGAAATATAAGGCATAATACCCAGGGCGAAGATAGAGGCTCTGGAAAATGCGCCACCGGCAAAAATGTTAATGAGGTTAATCAGGTCGTTGTCCGATTTTGCGCCATTATTAAACACATTCGGATCTACACCAGGAATAACCACATAAGAACCAAAACGGTAAATCAGCAGGAACCCAAGCGTATAAAGAATACGCGAGCGGAGCTCTTCGATTTTCCAGATATTGGATATGGTGCTAAATAAGTTTTTCATAAATCAGATCGTTAGATCGTTGTTGCAGAACCACCTTTGGCTTCTATGGCCGCTTTTGCGGTTGCTGAAAATGCATGTGCTTTGATATCCACTTTGGCAGAAAGTTCTCCGCGTCCGAGGATTTTGATCTTGTCGTTTTTATGTGCCAGACCGTGTGCGACAAGTGCCTCATTGTCGAAAGAAGACAGCTTGGTGGCATCTACCAGTTTCTGGATGGCATCGAGGTTGATTCCCTGGAATTCAATCCGGTTGATATTTTTGAAACCGAATTTAGGAACCCGGCGCTGGAGAGGCATCTGACCACCTTCAAAACCGAATTTCTGGGAATAACCGGATCTCGACTGAGCTCCTTTATGACCTTTGGTAGAAGTACCGCCTTTACCGGAACCTTGTCCACGGCCTTTGCGTTTACCTTCGTTTTTTAAAGAACCTGCTGCAGGTTTGAGTGTATTGAGTTTCATGAGCTATATTTTGTTAAGCAACGATGCGTACTAAATGTTTCACCTTTTCGAGCATTCCATTTATCTGTGGGGTCGCTTCTACTTCCAGCACCTGGTTCAGTTTTGAAAAACCGAGTGCTTCGAGTGTTCTTTTCTGACGCAGGGTGGTGTGAATTCCACTTACTTCCTGTTTGATCTTTATCTTGGCCATTTGGGTAAAATTTAAATTCTATTCGTGAAACGGTATTAACCGTTGAATACTTTTTCCATTGTAATGCCACGCTGCTGAGCAATGGTGGCTGCATCGCGCATCTTGGTAAGTGCATCAAAAGTTGCTTTAACCACGTTGTGAGGGTTGGAGCTGCCTTTTGATTTGGCCAGTACATCCGTTACACCAACGCTTTCAAGCACAGCACGCATCGCACCGCCGGCAATAACACCGGTACCGTGAGCGGCAGGGCGAAGGAGCACAAGAGATCCGCCGAATTTTCCATATTGTTCGTGAGGAACAGTCCCTTTCACAACACTTACCTTCATCAGGTTCTTCTTGGCATCGTCAATAGCTTTGGCGATAGCATCGGAAACCTCCTTGGCTTTGCCCAAACCATAACCTACAACGCCTTTCTCGTTTCCAACCACCACGATGGCAGAAAAGGTGAAGGCACGTCCGCCTTTGGTTACTTTCGTCACGCGCTGAATGGAGACCAATTTGTCTTTCAGTTCGATATCGCTTGACTTAACTCTTTTGATGTTTACGTTTGACATTTTTTTTCTACTAAGATGATTGAGTTAGAATTTAAGTCCGCCTTCTCTTGCACCGTCGGCCAGTGATTTCACGCGGCCATGGTACAGGTATCCGTTACGGTCGAAACAAACAGCCTGAATACCTGCCTGAATTGCCTTTTCCGCAACCGCTTTTCCAACGAGTTTGGCTTGTTCCGTCTTATTCACTTTCTGTGTTGCGATCTCCTTTATTTTGGAAGATGCGGAAACCAGGGTTTTTCCGGCCACGTCATCGATGATTTGTGCGTAGATATCGGAATTGCTCCGGAATACCGACAAACGGGGTGCTTTCGCTGTGCCATGCACAACACCACGTATGCGTTTCTTGATTTTGGCTCTTCTTGATGCCTTTGTAACTGCCATTTGATTTATTATTTAAATGCGTTTCGCGTCTTGGTTAATTATTTGCCGGCCGACTTGCCTGCTTTCCTTCTCAGTTGCTCGCCTACAAACTTGATACCTTTTCCTTTGTATGGCTCAGGCTTACGCATGGATCGGATTTTGGCAGCTACCATTCCGATAAGCTGCTTGTCTGCACACTCCAGGATGATGGTGGGGTTTTTTCCCTTTTCAGCCGTAGTAGCCAGTTTGATTTCCTTAGGAAGTTCAAACAGGATATTGTGTGAGTAACCCAGAGTAAGTTCGA
>Ga0207114_1118_pt1 | contig 21846 bp, 5 predicted proteins | sample Alteio_BWMinHeat_70_FD_153560 | JGI IMG/M metagenome (GOLD analysis project Ga0207114, IMG submission 153560) | Enriched cells from forest soil in Barre Woods Harvard Forest LTER site, Petersham, Massachusetts, United States -... | ecosystem: Environmental > Terrestrial > Soil > Temperate forest >... | reverse complement strand
GGCCATGGTACCAGAAGGGGACTATTCCATTGTCATAAGGGAACAGGTACGGGAAGGGAAAACAGAAATCACCCTATTTCAAGAAACACTTGACCTAGGCATACATATACGCAGGCAGGGACTGCATTCCCGAAAAGGTGACCTGGCTCTTCCCGAGAGGCACCTGTTGAACCCCGGAAGCATAGGCTTTCTGGCAGGATTAGGTATTGAACGTGTGAACGTTTATAAGAAGCCCGTCGTTTCAATTATCATTACCGGGGATGAGTTGCTGGTACCGGGAGAAAAAGCAAAAAAAGGGATGGTGTTCGAATCCAACTCCTTTGCAGTAGCTGCAGCTTTACATGAAACAGGTCTTGAGCCTCGCCACCTGGTCAGAGTAAAAGACAATCAGAAACAAGTCGTCAAGGCCATTCGTAAAGCAATGAAGGTATCAGATTTAATATTGCTGACCGGAGGCATCTCAGCCGGCGATTACGATTTTGTAAAAACAGCACTTCCCGAAACCGGAGTAAAATGCCTTTTCTACAAGATTGCTCAGAAACCAGGTAAGCCGCTTTTCTTTGGCAAAAGGAATAATACAGTCGTTTTTGCTCTACCCGGCAATCCGGCGTCGGTGCTTACCTGTTTTTACGAATACGTTTACCCGGCAATCGGGAAGATGATGGGGAAAAAACTACCTCATATTGAAAAAAGAAGAATGCCGCTTCTCAAGGCTTATGAAAAAAATCATGCATTTGCTTTATTCCTGAAATCAAAAATAATGGATGAGCACATTGAAATACTGGGAGGGCAGCAGAGTGACTCCATGCAGTCCTTCGCCGAGGCAGATTGCCTCGTTTACTTTCCCGCCGGTAAAAGAGTTTACCTCAAAGGAGAGAGGATAGAAGCTCATCTCATTCACCGTTAATATGCAGGAAAAACTCAACGGTGTGATCCTGGCTGGGGGCAAAAGCAGCCGCATGGGTTCAGAAAAAGGAGTGATAGAAGTGAACGGGGAGAAAATGATCATCACACTATGTCGCCTTTTGAAACCCCTGGTATCCAATATCCTGATTATCACTTCAAATTCCGATTATCAATTTCTGGGCTATCCTTTATACGCCGACCTGATCCTTGATTCAGGGCCTGCAGGAGGAATATTTACAGGCTTATCCTGTTCTTCGACAGATAAAAATCTCATTCTTCCCTGCGATACTCCCTTCCTGACCACGGACTTTTTGCACTACCTGATTGAAGAATCAGGTCACGCAGAAATTACAGTGCCTGTTTACAAATCCAGGATTCATCCTTTGTGCGGGGTATATTCCAAAACCTTTTTACCGGAATGGGAGAAACGGGTAAGGAATGGAGAGTTGAAGTTGGTGGAATTACTGAAACATTTTCAGGTGAAGTATCTGGATATTGATTTGATTCCGGAGTTTGATGGAGGCAGGCTGTTCCGGAATATTAATTGTCCGGAGGATCTGGCCGGTGATATGAATTAGCATTTGTTTCTGCCTGTGTTGACGTCTTTGAACCACTAACGCTCTTAAAAACCTTATGTTTGTACTTTCATATCCTTACCATGGTAGACATCACCTCTAAAGCCTCCAGTCACCGTATAGCCATTGCTGGTGCCATTTTGAAAACCACTTCAGAAAAAACCATTGCAGCTGTTGTAAATAAAACAGTACCGAAGGGTGATGTTTTTGAAATGGCCAAAGCAGCGGGGTTGCTGGGCATCAAGCGTACCAGCGATGTGATACCCGACTGCCATCCCCTGCCTGTGGAATACGCGGCTATCCGTTATGAAATAAAAGAGTTGGAAATTCATATTCAGGTTGAAGTTCATACCATCTACAAAACCGGAGTGGAAGTGGAAGCCATGCACGGAGCTTCGGTAGTAGCCCTGACGATGTATGACATGCTGAAGCCTATTGACAAGGGACTGGAGATCTGCTCCATTAAGCTGCTGGAGAAAAAAGGAGGCAAATCCGATTATACCGATAAGTTTCGCAAAGACCTGATAGCCGGTGTAATCGTTTGTTCTGACAGTATCTCAGCCGGTAAAAAAGAAGATAAGGCCGGGAAGACCATCATACAAAAACTGCAAAGCCTTCAGGTAGCTGTTTCCGAATACTCCGTTATACCTGATGAGGAAAAGGAGATACAGGCAAAAACCCTGAGCCTGGCGGATAAAGGAGTTGACCTTATTATCCTTACCGGAGGAACGGGGCTTTCTCCCCGTGACATAACACCAGAGGCCATACGCCCGCTGCTGGACAGAGAAATTCCCGGTATCATGGAAGCGGCGCGCAGCTATGGACAAGACCGCATGCCTTTTTCCATGCTCTCCCGTGGAGTAGCCGGATTAAGAGGGAATACCCTCATACTGGCTCTGCCCGGTTCCACGCGAGGTGCAAAAGAAAGCATGGATGCACTGTTTCCATTTGTATTGCACCTCTATCGAATCCTGGAATCTGCCAGGCACGACTAACCTCACTTGAGCACATACCTGACCACCATCCACATATTGTTAAGCGCAGTGGTAGTATCGGAAATTTTTAGCTGCCATTTGGTAAAGACCATATCCATGCTGCTCATGGAAAAAGCATTGTAATTTCCGATTTTAGCATCTGCATCAAAGCTGTTGTCGTTTCCATTCTGAGACAGAAGTAATGCCGAAGCCTGCAATGCCGCAGTGGTAAATACGATAATGTCCATAGCCTTTACGTTAGCCGGTTGATGAGAGCGGGTAAATACAGGGAGACGATCGAGCAGGGTGTCGAGATTGAGAACACGGCCATTGGGGCCGGGTGGCAGTTCGGTGGCTTTGTACCATTCGTTCGGGAAATCATGCTGGAGATCTACCAGCGTAAACAGACCTTCCCGCTGGCTTAGTTCTTCCACACTCTTGATGTAAGCAGCCAACGCATCCAATGCCGGCAGCTTTAGTGCATCACCACCATCCAAAGAGGTATAGCGCATGTGCAGGATTACATCTGTAATGGTATCGTAATTAAACTGACGGAAGTCGCTTGGAAGTTGCAGTCTCCACTTACTGATGGCACCGGCTCCTTCAAAAGGCATATACCTTTCAGCGCTGAAATTCAGTTCGAATACTCCGCTATCGTTCTGAGCGTTGCTGGTGGCAATAGCCGTAAGAGGAATATTCATTGTCAGGAAACGATCGTCTTCCTGGTCTGTTTTCTCCAGATAGTCGGCCTTATCCTTTGCAATGGAGGATACCCGAAGCTTATTCTGAAGCAGGCGAAGAGTTGTATTCACGCCTGTATAGGGGCCTGCAATGCATGGAACAGAGAGAGCTACCGATTTTATTCTTCTCAAATATTGCCCCGGAAAGTCCATATCAAAAAGCACTTCGGGTATCTCAAATTCACATTTTCCGTTTTGTCTCAATTCAAGAAGTGCAAGCGGATTGATAAGCCTGAGTGAAATTTGTTTCGTAACCTCAAAATCATGACCCCGAGTATCCAGATAAGCGGCTTCCAACTGTTTGATGCCCACGTAAAGGTTTTCTCCGGCAAGAAGTCCATCGTGAGAAACATCCCAATATCCAAACTGTATGTAATTGGACGTACTCAGTCCACGTTCAAAACGAAATACCTTTTCTGCCTTTTTGGCGAGGTCGTAGGCAAGCGTATAGACCTGATAGTAAAGGCCCTTCACCGAATCACGCATCCAGGTGTAAAGGTCTTCATTGGTATATTTGCTGGTAAGGAAGTCTTGTACTTCCGAAGCATTGTCAATCATCTGCTGCTGATTGGTAATGTCCTGCCCGGCCATCTGTATTCGTATTTTCTGGCTGAGGATCTGTTTGTCAATCTGTTTGATTTCATATCCCGCAATATTGGCTTGCAACACCCGGTCCTGGTATTGACGCAAGTAGGTTCCTTTTCTCTGAGCACTAGAACTCTGATAGGAAGTATAGTTTGCTCCAATCTGCATTCCCCTGGCAACAGCCTGCATGGCTGCACCCAGGTTGGATCCTCCAAAGGAAATACTCATTCCTATTCCAAACGGTTCTATGTTTCCTGAAAAATTGGGAATAATGTTCAGTATGCTACCCAGGGTTTCCACTACACCAATTCCTTTCTGCTGATCAGCGGCGTCGCTGGCTTTATCCATCTCTTCCTTCTCATAGGGTATTAGCTTCAGTCCGCTGGAGTCAACAGGGGTTTCAATCATGTTGGCCAGTTCAGTATAATCCGTGTCCTCTGTAGGCACTTTACTGAGGTCTGCTCCTATCAGCTGAATGTAGTGTTGCAACCGGTAAACAGGAGATTTCCTGTTTTGTTCCAGGCCATCCATGGCTTTGTTTGCTTCATCCAGGGCCGACTTCTTCACTTCCATCACCAGGTTATTGAGCACACTGTCATGTCTTGCCCTCATCTTTGCCAGGATTTCCGCGTCCTTCTTTTCAAAAACCGAAACAAGGTTATTCCCCATACCTTTTAGTTCCCCGCATAGCTCAAGGGCTTTACTCAGGAGGTAATTAAAACGATAATTGGGTAAGGGGGAGTTCAGATCGTTGAGCACGCTTGAAAGGCTTAATCCTTGAGCAGTAGCCTGCACCAGCAGACCTGGATCTATCGGCGCATCCCAGAGTGGTGGCAGACTGAATACCCCTTCAATATTTTCACAGTGACGGATTTTAAATAAACGGTCGCCAACCGTGTCCCAATAGCCCAGGAGGCGAGGATTGTTGGGGATGCAGAAATAGAGGGTGGTTGCAAAACCGAACACATTGGCAAAGCCAACGGTTCCGTTGCTGATTCCGATAGGGAGTGAAGTCTGGTTGCTGAATGGGAACAGGAGTTCCATCTCCACCATCGCATTGCCAAAGGCATCCCATTTATCAAGCAAGGAGTTATAGGTTTGGGGAGCCAGCTTTCCTCTTTTGGGAATCATCTGAGGTTTGGGCCCCAGGATGTGGGAAGCCAGAATATACAACTGGGTAGCCTGATTGATAGATTCAATTGTATGTTGTGTGAACAGGTAATCGCCCCATGCGATAAGGTTGTCGAGGTATTTCATCACCACCCATTTCATATAGGCCGAAGGTCGACTGCGCGCAATAACATGAGGCTGAAAGGGGTTGTTGCGCCATTCGTTTATCTGCCCGTCGGGAGCATCTGGTGTATTGGGTTTCAGTTTGGTGAAATAATTCTCCAGGTAATTGGTGGCATCTGTTTCCTTAAATGGAAGGAAGTTCCAGAAGCGGGTGGCATCGGTACCATCTGCCATGGGATTGAGTACGTAATGATACCATTTCATGGCATCTTCAAACTGCTGGGATTTGCTCAGGCGGTCGGCCAATGTTACGGGTGTATGAAAGAACAGTTCCCAGTTATAAATCGAATAGGGCTTTCTCAGTTCATTGTATACCCCGTCATCTCCCATGCCAAAGGCATCGTCTTTTTCAGAGGCTGGGATGGTGAGATTATATCCGAAGAAATCGGTAAGGTCGCTGGTATCCAGTTTACCCATCAGTGGATGCGTGTAGGGATCATCAAAAACCACACCTGTCCCGTCAATGTTTTCGGTGACATCTGTTTCGGTTTCCGTAGTAAGGTAATCGGTATCAGTCCATGCCCCGCTTTCAACTTGCCAGGATCTCAGGTTCCATGCACCCGAATAGTTTACTCTCTGGAAAGAGAAAGTAAGAGATGAAGGATTGGTTGCACTTGGCAGAGAAGGAAGGCTTAGTGTAGTCTTGAATATTTTGCTTCCTTCAAACTGAAAGGCTCCCAACAGATATACATCCGAATCGACGCTGTCGTCAATGCCAATGAGCAGGTAATCGGAATAAATAAACGGAATGAACTTATAATTATCGACCGTATCGGTGGTTTGTGCGCTATAAATAGCATCCTTGCTTACCTGCTTCTGTGTCCATTTGCCATTACGGAGTTCACTCCAGGACATTTTAATTTCCCAATAATCCACCGCCTTCATATCAGATACAGACTTGCCGTTACCGATGGAAGCAATTGTTCCGGTGGTGCCGTTGGGTTGCGTTTTTTTAACAAGCTGTGGAAAAAAGATCAGGAGGCGGTTGTTGAATACCACGGGACAGAGGTAGCAACCGTTAGAAGTAACCTTATTATCCGATCCGGTCACATCGTAACTTGGAATATCCACCTGAATCTTGTCCCAGCTTGTCCAGGTCTTTTCATCTGTTTTATATTCCCGGTAATAAAAGAAATACGGAGCGTTACGGGTACGGGCAAAGACGTGTATCGCTTTGCCTGGGGTATCAATATAAAGTCCCACCATTTGCATATTGGAAACTTCATCCACCTTATAGAGATAGCTTTGCAAGGCATCCTGTACGGCCTGTGGATTGATGTCCTTTTGAAGCAACTCTGATTCCAGCTCTTTGTAAAACGAGGTCTTGTCGTCTCTCAACGTTTCATCTATCCAATTTTCGGGATATAGGAATACTTTTCTGTTTGCTTCCCACAAAACATCTCTTTGCATCCATTCCCAACGTTTACGATCCAACACGTCATTGGGGACCCCGTAAGGCTCTTCGAGCCCCAGGAAACAGCGCTGAACAAATAGTTGCACGGAAGAGATTGCTTGTTTGAGCCGGGAGGTTTGCATGCAGGAATCCATCTGCACGTCTATGAGGAAGAATTCAAAGAGACTGTCGGCATCCACCACACCCCAACCTATCAGATCGGGTTGCACAAGAAGATAAGCAATGAGGGCATCCCGCATATGATTCCTTAATTGGTCATTCAGTGGTTGTACCACCTGTTCCCAGTCTTCTTCCTTGTATTTGGCTTTGGTGGTTTTGCGAATGCTTTCGGCAATATCATGACAGATCCAGAAACGGGAAGTGGGCCTGGCCCAATTGAAGAGTGTGTTGATATCAGTCCCCAGTTTTCCGGCTACATCGAGGGCTTGTTTTAATATCAGGAAATTGAGTTCATTCCGGAAGTCTGTTGTTTTGACCAGGTTAAAATGGCCTGCAGCACAGAGCTTGTCTATATCGGTTTTGACCCAAAGAGTCAGATCGGCAATTTTCTGGGACAACAGTGTAGCATCATTTGTTCCCGAAGTCCAGGTCAAGAAGGAAATCAAATCTGTGTTCGTTTGCTGGGGCAGGTAATTTCGCAAGCGCATAAAGCCATCGAGTCGTTCCCAATGAACCAGGGTGAAGTTATTGAAATCCAGATGTGCGAAATCGGAAGCATGTGCGGCCAGATAGCTCACCTCGTTCGCTTTCAGACTAAATCCAAGCACCATAATAGATGCTTTGATGAGTTGAATGAAGGAGCCTTGTACGGTTGAAGCTGAATAATCGGGCAACAATGCATTTCCGGGAATGGCAGCCTTGGGCGACTTAGGTGTTTTCCAGCTCAAGGTAGAAAGGTTCGCCGGTTGTCCGGTTATTGCGAATGTATACAGCTTACCACTGCTCAGTTTCACCGGGGCGCTTAACCAAACGTTGGACGGGTCATCCTGTTGTGTGAGTGTAAGAGCTGTTCCATCCAGTTGAATAGGGTCGGGTTGGGTATCGCTGGTGATTGCAAACGTGTAAAGATCGTCTGCAGAAGGGCACAGATATCCTTTCCAGCCAATTGTCCCGGGAGCTGGTTGATTTTTGATACTTATAAAGGTCTGTATCACCGGTTTGGTGGTTACAGGATCCAGCAGCACATCGGAAATGAGTACATCGGTCACATCCTTGTCCATACCGGCCAGTCCGGAGAGTGTATCGACCAAAAATTTATGCGTAAGTCCATCTCTCAGGAATGGAAGAAAAGCCTTGATGAAGAAGAGTCTTTTCAGCGGAGCGGTGTTTGCAGGATCGCTGTCGTTACCTGCAATGATCACATCTCCCTGTAGGAGGGTATCCTTGGCGGTGTCAGGACCTGAAGCAGGTGGGGGGAAGATGGCATAGAGCACGTCGTGGTAAAACGATAATGCCTGCTGCCCCACTCTGTCAATCGCTTTGCCCCAGTTTAGGTCGGCAAAGAGGACTTTGGCTGCGGTGATTTCAGCAGTTGTTAAAATCCCTGTCACCTGAATGCCTCCAGAAGTAAAATTATATTTCAGTTTAGTCTTTAAGGAATCACTCAGCTTTGAAATAAAATCGGCCTGATTGGTAACCAGGTTCACCGGTGCGTTGGTCGAATAAAGTGTTGTGCCTTCGAGCAAACCCATAATTTGATCTACTACAGCCTGTTCATAAATCAGAGACGTCTTCACCCGTATCAGTGCTGAGGTCGCATCACTGTCCACAGTCAGGTCGGGATTGGCTTTATCTATACCGTTCAGCCCGTCATATAGGGTTTTGGCAAGCTGAAGAATTGTTTTGAGTTTGGGAGCCAGAGGCTTCAATGCATCGTCACTGTTATTAATCACATAATTCAGCTGACGGTAGTTGAAACCCGTATCTTCCATCCTTCCCCATAAATCCAAAAAAGCAACAGTTGCGTCGGCGGAGAGGAATGGATCACCGAAGAGGGAAATGATTGGAGAAAGCTCGTAGCTTCTTACACTCAGAATGGTCATTAGTAAGCGGTGCCTGTACAAGGCAGAAATAGTTTTCAGGGTAAGCTGGTCAGGGAGACTCCGCAGGCTCATGATGTTGGTGATGTCTTCCGCTTTGAAGTGGAAGGCTGCCATGAGTACGGGATAGTGGTCAGTGATTTTTTGAACGGTGGTCAGGTAGTTTCCGTTTTTATCTGCTTTGAAAACCGTATCCACTCCCAGCATGTTGGCGGTGAGGAAGAGGCGGGAGTATAATGAGTGGTCGCCCCGGATACTGACAGTGGTCCAGAATGTAAGGAGGGTAATCACATCCAGCCCTGTGCTGTCGAGCAATCGTTTCACTGCCACTAGTTGATGGATAAAATCTGTTGTGATATCGCAGTTTGCCAGAGCGTCGTTACAGGCATTGCAACCGCAATTTCCGGTTGAATCGCTGCAGGTACAGTCGTCTTTAAACTCCGAAAAGCATTGAGCATCTGAAACGGGTTTGGTGGTGGTAGTGGTGGTGCCGGTTGTGACAATTGGTGTGCAGGCAAGTCCCGAGATGGCTTTGTCCAATTCATCCATCGTCCATCCCAGTTTATTCCAAAGGCGGATGAAACGTTGCATCTTATCATATTCGTCAGTGGTTACATCGGTTCCATCCAGGTGTTTCAATCTAACCTTGGTGATATCACAGGAATCGGAAGCTGGCAACCAGGTGACTTTTTGTTCTTCGGAGTCATATAGACCTGTAGTAGTCATGAATCCTACCTTGCTCTTTTTGAGGGGGTCGTAAATCAGGATCATACCTCCTGCCCCGTACTTTTCTACAAACGATTTTCCATCCGGAGTGAGCACTTGTCCGGACATATCCACATTTCCGATCACATTACCATCCTTGTCGGTAACGGTGCCGTCTGCATTGAGGGTACCCAAAGAGCCACCGGTTCCACCGTTATAAAGTGTGGCGTAATCCTGTCTGGTATAGAGTATACCCGTAACCGGAAGCGTAGGACCTTCACCTGATTCCAGTACAATAAGTTTTCCTACTTTATCAAAATAACAATAAACCCATTTTGCAATGTCATCGCAACCCAATTCTGGGTTGAAAGGATGACAGGGATCCGGGTTCATCATGGCTTCCAGGACAGGTATCAGAGGCTGGGCCACTTTAAGGAAGGCAATCAACTTTGCAAATTTTATTTTGGGATCGGTGCTGCTGTTGTCCACCAGAGTTTGGAGGTAGCGGTAGCTAAAGCGAATACTTTCCAGCATCGTCAGAGCCCATCCAGAAGGATAATTGGGATTGATGAACCTTGTCTCCAGCAGGTTGATGAGATCTGTGTATAGCAATCCGGTTCTAACGAGAAACTGGTTCTTCACGAAAGTCAGTCCCAGCTTCTTTTTCTCATCCGTGCTTAGCATGTCGGCTTCGGCTGCATATCCGTAATATTCCCAGGTATTTTTAACTCCGATGTTTTTCCTGTATTCATCATCGGTATAGGTCTTGTTGCATTTGAGGTCGAAGTAACGTTTCTGCCAGAATGCTTCCTTGGTAAGGATGATGTACTCTTCCTGTGTCAGTCCCAGGAATTCGGCATCCGCAGCTCTGTCGAGTGCAGCGGATGAAAGTGCATCCAGCTCAACACCCGTTGGGTCGGGAACAGCAGGTGGCGGCAGGGCCATACCTTCCGGGAGTTCATCCGCAGTAATATCGATTATTCCCGACTCCCGGAACGTATTCAGGAGTTCGTATCGGCTTGTTCCGAGGTAGTTCAGAAAAATCCGTATAGCATCTACAGGCTGGTGGTAAGGAAGGGTAAAGGGATACACCGCATTTTTAAGAATGCAATAGGCATTGTAGTTTGTATGTTGTGGCTGAGCCAGAAGTTCTCCGGAAGTTTCATCCAGCACATTCCATGCTTCCAGTTTGGACCGCTTATGCAGGTCGTCATAAGGTTCGGCCTGGTAATCGCCCAGGTGAACGACAAAACTCTCCATCACTTCGTTGGACAAGTCGATATACGGCAGGATGGTATTCGCATTGGCACAGGTAAGTTCCAGACATCCCAGGTCGGGTCTTCTTCTGAAAAGAATTTCCAGCGGGGTTCCGGTATATCCTTTTAAGCCCGTGTTGGGGTTAGCCGGATCCAGGTTGTTGTTCCGAAGATATTGGAGCAATTCTACAAAATAGGCAGCGGGGCTGTATACCGAGTTACAATCGCCGCATTCGCAAAAGTCCACCGTGCCAAACAGATTTTCCCAGGTAAGGGGCACAGAATTTTTCGCTGCTATTGTATACATGGAACCGAGCCGGTCGTTGAAGGTCATATTCTTGTCTATCATGGCCACACCTGTTCCCTGAACAGACTCTTTCAAATTCATCAACGCATGTTCGTTTCTAAGCCTGATAGAAGAAGAGTAGGTATAAACCTGCTGAGCTAGCGTCGCACCCAGGGTGGTAGAATACGCTTGCACAAAACTGCTTTCTGTCATTTCCGTCACATGATAAGCTCCGGTAAGGTTTGCGCTCATGAGTTTACTTACTGTTTCAGGAGAAGGACTGATGGCCTGCAGACGTTGCAGGACTTTCATCTGACTTACAACAGCTTCCCGGTTCTGGTCAGCTACTCCATCCAATGCAGTGGGGTTTTGAAGAGCAGTGTAAACAGAATCGGTACGAATATTAAAGGTTGGCTGGTTGTTCAGAAACCCTATTACTCCCGTTTTCACGTTTGCATCGGTAATAGGCAGTTCTCCGTTGGTGGTCATGCGCTGAAGTACGGCTGATGTTTCGGTTTTGAAAACATTGGCCATGATGCTTGTCGCATATGCCTTTATCTGCATGTCGGGAGTGGTGCCCGGAGTGCCCGCAGGAACCATAGCCGGTTTGATGACCGCCGCAAGCTGGTCGGTATTGAAGTTTAAGGCCATACTCCGCATATCGGTTACGCCCGGCAAGGCGGAGAGTGCTTTGACCAGATTCACGTTATTGCCGGTAACCACGGCCAGAGAATGAGCCAGGTCCAGTTTACTTATCTCTGCAGGTGCCACTTTCGCATCGGCCAGCACGGCTTTGGTTGCTTGCCAGTCTCCATTTGTTTTCAGATAAGCGTCATTCAAAAGCGCTTTGTTGCCTGCGCTCACTGTTGTTGACAGGACAGAGAGCCTGGCGGTCAGATCTTTGGTGGTGCTTTGTGCTTGCATAACTCAGTCGGTTAATTGATTAAAAATATTTTTATTTATATCGATCAATTTCAGGGATTATTGACAAACCATTGGTTCGGCACTGCTGGAGCAGGAAGCCGCAGCCGTGCATACCAGAGGATCGGGTGGCCCGCCTCCTGATGATTCGGAAGAAGACACGCTGCTGGAAACCGGTGAAACGCATACGGGAGCAGCGGTAGACGAAACAGCATTCGGATCCACGGACGATACCTGATCCGGCTGATCGTTTGCAAGCACGGAATTGGCTCCCACTACCGTATTCACAGTAGCACCGGCTATTGCAATCGGAGCCACCACATCGGGTGACTGCAAGGCTACGGACACATAGTTTACTAAAGGAGAGGACACACGGGGTGTGACCACACCCGCAGCATCCAGAACTCCGGAAGCATAGGTTGAACAACTGTTATCCAGAAAACTGTAAGATCCTGCAGTGCCCGCAGCCGAACTCGTCTGCACGGCATTATCTACAAACGTCATGGCTGCCTGGGCGTCGGCAGCGGTTACCGGAACGGTGACGGTGCTGTACAATGCAGGGTTAGGGCCCCTGGTGGCAATGGCTACGGATGTTTCACCAGTTATGGAATACGTTACGCCCGAACTGTTTTCTATGGCCGCATCGGAAGCAATCCTCAGATCAGACCATACCGTGGTGGCATCTCCTCCCAGGTTTACACCTACCATATTATGTCCGGGTAAGCCGGGTTTAAAAGCAAGGCTGACAGAGGGTGCAGCAGAATCGGCGGCTTCCACCGTGTCTACTGTTGCCGATACCGCAGCCGGAGCACGCGTAATGGCGCCTGCTCCCAATGTCCCGGCAACACTAAACCCGGCATCCAGTAAATTGGCTCCGGTACGACTCATCCCGGCCGACTGTAGCCCTTGTGAGGTGAAAGAATCTACCGGTGCTCCATTCCACATCGTTCTTGCACCGGATACCGTGACGTCCGCTCCGTGGGCGGTGACTAATGCACCCGCGCCCATGAGCAGAAAGCCTACTCCTATTTCGGATGTGGCTACACCTGCACTAAAAAGCGCGGCACCCGCAGTTGTTTCCAGTGCACCACCAACCATTTTTAACCCTCCCATAAACCGGTCCCATCCGCTTAATCCCCCCGGGTCTTCCAGACGTATGGGATTACTGCTTACATATTGATAAACATTCAATGTATCTTCAATGCCCGACGGATCGGCACTGAGCCACCGTCCTAACCAGGGGATATAATATCTTTGGGAGTGGTAGTTTAATCCTGTTTCATCATCTCTCTCCATAGCCGTGTACCGGTAACGCTTGGAAGGTACTTGTCGGGATGAATCGGTGGCTTGATAAGAAGTTGTTCCATAGGGATGATACTCTTCATAGGTAATGACCTTTCCCGCATCATCCAGTTCAAGTGCTGCGTTATCCAGATGATTGCTATATTGGTAACGGATAAGTTGTTTGGGCGATCCGTCCTTTCCTTTCGTAAGTGTTTCCACCAGGGCAATGCGGCGGTCCATGTCCATCACATGAAAAGTTTCCCGCTCCAGAGAAACAGATCCGTTTTTCCAGGTTCTGTATATTTCAAATATGCCCAGATAAATGCGCTCGGTACGTTCTGTGGGGCTTTTCTCTATCACCTTCCTTACTCTCTTTCCCCCGCTGTCATATACATAAAAAGCATCTCCGGCTCCCCCCAGTGCGGCATGTTGCATTTCTTCCCTGAAATTCCAATCTATCTGGGACAGATTTGGCAGGTAATTGATACTTCCATGTTCGTTGTAGGAGTATGTATAATTTTGACTTCCCACCATGCTTTTCTGGAGCTGGTTGCTGCCTGGGGAGAATTGGTTGCTTCTTTTCCAGTTATTGGTTCCACCTGCAATGTGTTGCATGCTGAGCATGTTTCCCACACCGTCATACACGTATTTCTGAACATAGTTCCGAAGCTGAACAGGTGAATTGGGCATGAGAAGGAGCTTGCACCAGTCGTCACTGAAATTATCGAAAGCACCATTTGTAATTTGCCCGGTATGCTCCCTGCCTTCGGCTTCTACGAGGCGGTAGAGGGCATCGTACCGGTAATTGCTTTGGGCATCCACCTGTTGTCCTCCGTAGAAAATAGTTTTCTGGGCATTGTCGTACTGACGAGTGATGTTTCCAACAGGATCAAACGTATACGTTAAATCCTGAAGAATGCTGCTGCCATTACCAGCAGTAGTGAGCAAGCGAATGAGTCTATAGGTTTCCGGTTCATATTCATAACGGGTGGTCGTCTGATTACCGAAATAAATCTGCTCTCTTTGTCCTTTTGCATTGTAATCAACAGCAGTTATAAAGGAAGTAGGAGTGTTGCTTCCTTTCAGGTTTACGTTGAGTGAATCCAGAAAGTTGGCTTCGTTGTAGAGAGGTACCAGGATACTGCTATCCGGTGAAATAATCTGCACGGGTCTGTTCAGTGCATCGTAACTGGTTTCGGTATTGTAAACATCCGTTTCCAATACAGGAGATCCGCTCCAGTCGGGTATTGTTTTATAATCCTTTACCAGTTGCCTGGTGCTGACGAGGGGATTGTTTTTAAAGTCATACGCTTCGCTCACGGAAACACCGGCAGAATCATAGTGTTTGTATATTTTTCCTTTCAGGTTTCTTGTCCTTGCATCCACCAGGGTTTCTCCGTATTCATTTTTTTCAAAGAGGGTATTCCCGCTTCCTGTGTTGACGAAAAAGCTCAGGGGGCGGTTCAATTCATCGTATTGGAATGTAAAATTTTGTTTACGGCTGTCCCACAGTTTCAGGTTTCGTCCCATCACATCCTGTAGCCTGAACCTTTCTCCTGCATCCATGCTCAGCTGGTAGCAGATATTTCCGAGCATGTCGTATTTCCAGGACATGACAGCATTACCACGGGCATCGGTTGTGCTGCGGATATTTCCTTCCATGTCAATTTCCATCCGGGTATAATAGAAATCTTCCTGAAGGGTTTCGTTGCTGCGTTGGGTCTTGTTATGCCCTCTCATCAGGAAGGGCCTTCCAAGCACATCGAAATATGCCAGTGAAGGAGTGTTGTAATGAACGGAAGCTTTGGTGGCTGCTTCCTGCTCGGCCGGACCCTGGCTACCCATAATACGGGCAGTGTACCAGGAGCTGTCATTGACTGTATCGTTTTCATCATAGGTGGTCTTTCCCCATGCATTGAATAAATTTTTCGAGAAGGTACCATTGGGGCTTTCCTTCCGGATGAGACGGCTCAGGGCATCGTAATACTGGATAGAAGTAAAACCCAGTTGAACAAGTTCGGTTTCCGTATTGTATTCGGGAGAAGAATCGAAAAAAGGCTCATATTGCTTTACCGGGTTTCCTTTGTTGTTGTATATTATCCTTCCGTTCCCCACCCATCTCAGCGAAGGTGAGGTATCGGCAAATTGTAATTTCCCGAATGCATCAAGCACCAGATTTCCCTGGGCATCTCTGAGAGGAGCTTCTCCGGGCTCAGCCTGAATTTTCTTAAGCACTTCATGTCCGGAGCCGTCGGAGTAAGAATAGCTGACCTGCCACACTGAATTTGATTCGAGCACAGGCGTTTTGTCTCCGTCACCAAACAGGCTATTCAACCAGTTAATGATTCCACCGCTTTGCTGAGGCTGGGATTCGGCATAGTAATGCTTTTCTCTCACAGTGGCTTTTACCCGGTTCGGTAGCTTACCATTGGTGGTATAATACCTGAATTCGTACTCAACAATGGATGTGGGCTGATCGTTCACAGAGAGTTCGGAAGTTGTGGTGTCTATCAAATCTCCTTTGAACTCGGTAGCCTTGCCCATGACAAATCCACGGGTGACGAGTGACAGTTCATCGTAACGCACCCCTCTCCTGTTGTCGTTTGAGTCGCGGACCAGGTAAGGAGCCAAGGTGCGGTAGTTAAAGGCATCCACCAGGGTTTGATTGTCCAAAGCATCTGTAATGCCTGAAATAAGGAGTTTATAAGGGTCGTAAGAGACCTTGCGCAGGTTTCCGAAATTATCTTCATAGGCCACCGGGAGGTAGAAATTGCCTTTCGCGTAAATCACATCGGCTGTTGTTGCCGGAGGAATGATTTTAATTCCCGGGGTGGCAGTCAGATCGGGATAAACATACGTTTTGCCCGAGCGTACCCAGTAGTTGTTATCACCTTCCGAACGTATGTAACTTCCTCCGTTCCTCAAAGTCGGCTCATCCGTCTTCCCTCCATAGATCGCCGCAAGCAGGGTTGGAGTAAATGCGAGAAGCTGATTTTCGTAAGTGATGCCCAGGGTGTCTGTCTTGCCCAGGGACATGGGGCCGGTCAGATCATTTTTGAAATAGTATGTTCTCGAATGCTTTGTTTTTCTTTTATCTCCGGGGGCTGTATCCTGCTCATAGGATATGAGATTTGCATTTTGAAAGAGTTGTTGAATATCATAAGCGACTAAAAAAGTACCGGGGAGTGGAAGCGCGTTGAGTTCGTAAATCTCCTCTTCACAGGGCAGAGGCAAACGGAGCGCCCGGGGCTGATCCAATAATGTAGTAAACCGGTTGATGGAATAAGTGATGGATTGGGTAGTTTGCTTTTTCTTGTCGCCCGGCGTGGGCAAGGACAGATCTTCCTGCTTTCTGCCATAAGCCACGGATGCCGACTGCAACACATTACCGAAAGGATCCATTTGAATGTTGAGGGTATGTGTGATACGGGGGTCGAGAGGGTTGCGTTCGAAATTGAATCCCAGCTTTTCTTTTTCAGTCGACAGAAACACGGCATGTCTTTGACCCATTTTGGGTTGAAGCATCTGAATGTTGTAGTTCTGTTGGCTTACCGTATAAGGATGTACCTGCAGGCCGGCATCTCCCTCCTGGCTATAGACCTCCTGACGCAAGGGCATTCCTTTCAGAGAGCGGAAGCATTCGATTGCTTCTTCTCCGCTAAGCCCATCCGGGAGGGGGGCTTCAGCAAATGTGTAGGTGGCGAGACTTGCAATCACGGTTGGATCCGTGATCTGGCCCTTGCGTATCTGGGGGTTGGGATAATATTCTTCCTCCAGCTGATGCAGATGTTTTTTCTGGTTGAGGAAGGCTCCGGTATGAAACCAACTTTTGGTAATGACAACGGGCTGGTACAAATCCTTTTCCACAGATTGCAATCCTCCTGAAGAGAGGGTGCTTTCCACAAAGTGATCAAACTCTTCCGTATCCCTTTGCTCCACCAATGCAAAGCCTCTGAACTCCCTTTCTATCGTATCGTAATAGCCGTGATGATAGCTGTAAACGGTAACCATACGTGTTTGAGAAACCTTGTCGGAGGTGGTCATCTGGTGTACACATTGAACAGGAAAAGGCAATTTGGTAATCCATTTCCTACCCCTCTCCTTGTCCCGGAGGTAGAAATGAGTGGAAGACTTATAAACGATATTTACCTCTTTGCCCATATTATTTTTATACCCATAGAGTATATGGGGTTTGGTGCCATTCATCAGGTCTATGTAACGAAGCGGGGCATTGCTTTCTCCGGGCAGGCAGGAAGACCATACCAGGCAGGAGGTACCGGTTCCGAGCAGGTCGGTGAAAGATATTTTGGAATAACTGTCTAAGGGAGGAAAGGGGTTAAAGAAAAGAGATGGATCGTTTAGACTGTTTCCGCTTTGATTGAACCAGACCTGTATTTGAGCCTGACCTATGTAAACGATATCAGTTGCTCCCGATCCATCTATGTCGCTCAGATAAATATTGGAGGTTTGGAAATTGCCGGGACTGTCGAAACATCCGTTCATTTCCATATTCACCCGGGCACCGAAACGTCCGTAGCCCAGATTGGGGTAATAAGTGGCGGAAGCATGAGTAATGAGTACGATATCATCCAGTCCGTCGCCTGTCATGTCGGCAAGGGCCACAAGCATGCGTTCGTCTTTGTCGGAAAAAATTACCCGGGGCCCTCGTTCCGCATCCGCTGCTTTGGCAGCCAGATGGTAATCATCGTATCCCTTGGTTCCTTTGGAGGCATACCAGATAAATTCTTGTTCCAGGGAAAGAAGCATGTCAGGCATTCCGTCTCCGTTCAGATCCAGAAATTTGAGATTGGGATCGGAGAGATCAATGTTGGGATAGGTTTCAAAAGAATAAAAGGATTTCCATTGATCTTCTTCATTCAGACTGAAATACCCTTTCATATCCTTCCCTGCTTTTACGAGGCATTTCCGTCCGTTTGCATCCAGGTCCTGCAGGCTTAGTATTCCATCGTTCAAGCCAATGAAGGAGGGCTTTGGACTGATTTGTTTGACAGGAGAAAATTTTCCCTCTCCCAGGTTTTCTTTGTAAAACCACCCGTTTCCTTTCTCGGAGAGAATCCCGGAAATTCCTTCTCCGAACAAATCGGTCCACCGATACTCCTGGCCATCCACTCCCATGGGAGCATTTACTATGTCTTCTACAGAAAGTTCTTTCACCTCACTTGAAAAACCCGGTTTGAAATAAGATAACTCGAGGGGAGGAAGGGATTTTTTTGATTTCAGGCTTCCATCCGTATTCCAGATATAACCTGTTTGGGTAACGGCGCTGAGATAAGTGAGGTTCGTATTTTCGTCATAGGAAAAATCCAAAGAACGAACCAGGTAATCCTCCCAACCGAACTCGCCTTTAAAGTGGTGAAACTGCAAGACCCGTTTGCACAAGCGATAACACCTGATTTCGAATCCGGAACGATAGGAGGAGTAGGGGTCCATTCTGACAGTCCACTTACCGCCTTCCACTGTCGTGGGTTCGTCGGCATCGTGCTCCCCATAATCGAATGTTGTTTCGAAAAGAAAATCCCCAGGGAGAGGCAACAGGTCTCCTTCATAAAATGCCGTTTTATTGCCGTAGCGTATACTCTTGAGATAGAGGTTGGCCCAGTAAGCCAGGTTGTTTTCTCGATTCTTCTCACATAAACGTAGGGGTACTCCTACCCCATCTTCCTTTTTGTAAGTGTAAGAGATAAAACTTCCCTTATCGTCATAGCTGTATTGAAGGCACCAGCGGAAGGTATGGTTCTCTTCTCCCGGCACAGGACTGGAGAGTCGGGCTTCCGGGCCAAAGCCGTATACCGATACCACATTGTCTTTGGTTCGTGTCCTCCAATAAACATTTCCATTGTCTTCTATTCGTTCAATGCGGGCGAAGCTGCCTTCAATGCGGGGCCGGTAAAAAACCGTTCTTACATCGGCGACTTGCGTAACATGAGCCATCCAACCTCCGCTTCCATCCGGTATCAGTTCCGGCACCAGATCCTCCACGCCCGAAAATATAAATACATCCGACTCTTCGGCATCCTTGTATTCCGGAAGTTTGCGTTCTGTTTTTCTTTGTATGCAGGGAGTATCCAGCATCCAACCCAGCCCGAAAGGACTGTTTCCTGATCCAGTATTGTAGGCCAGGGAGAGAGAAGGCATAAACCTATTCCTGCTCATGGAAAATGGAAGGGGTACTCGGTAGGAAAGGCTCCCATCTGCAACATTCACCGTAAGTTTTTCATCAATGCTTTTTATTGCTCCTCCACCCTTAGGAAGGGTAATGGAAGGCATCTCCAATAGATTTGATTTGGTTTTTGAACTACCAGCCTGCGCATTGCTTATAAACTGAGTAGTTCCGGGATGCTGGTTGTTTAGTGAGTCTGTCTGGGTGCTATCCACTCCGGGACCTGGGTCCGGTTTATCCAGGGGACTAAAGGGGTTCTGTGGATTCATATCAGCTTCTAAATTTTATTCAATGTCGTGCCGACGCACTTCAACTTTCAACAGGTGAAAGCGGCTTTTAGGGTATGCTCTGTTTTCCTGAACAGGTGAAATTTCTTCCCAATGATATATTATTTATGGAATACAAGTCAAATTATTTTTGCAGTAACAGCCTACCGTGTTGATAAACAGTTTCATATATAGAATTTCATGTATCAGGATAATCTAATAGCGCTTGAACGATCCGAAACGCTTTCCTGTGTTGCTTTTGGCGTGCAGATGGGTGAAACAAAACAGTCCTTTCGGGGCCTTTCCAGACTCTTTAACAATTCCTTCATATTCATCCGTTGCAGGGAATTTCAAGATTAAATAAACACAAGAGGGGATGTCCAATGTGTGATGGCTATCCACTTTGCAGTACAAGATTTTATTCAGTTTAATGAAGGCTATTAAAAACCTATTAGAATGCCCCTCTCGAATTATTATATTTTCATTAGATGGAACAGGGAAAGATTATAAACCAATTAAATAAAATGAATTTCCGATGAACGGTACAATTCATGCAGGAAGATTGGCACTCACCCTTAATACATAAAGCCATGAAAACAATCATCCTTGTATTTAAAGCCGGAAGAAATTACCGTTTCCAATACTTGCTCCTTGTACCTGTTCTGGCCCTGCTGCTGAGTACAGTCCAAAGCTGCACCACCATTCAACCCGGAGAGCTTGGTTTGAAAGTAGTCCGTGGCAAACTGCAACCGGGAAATATCGCACAAGGCAGACATGCAACAGGTTTCGGAAGACATTACATACATTTCAGTACCCGGATCCGGGAAGTATCTATGAAGATGACCCTGCCAACACGAGAAGGGGTGGAAGCCAAATGCGATCTGACCCTGCTCTATCACATCAAGCCGGAATCTATCCGGGATATTTACCTCACTCTGGGGCTGACTTATGAAAAGGCGCTCATCCTGAATAATTTCACCGCCATTGCCAGGGAAACCTGTCTCAACTACAAGGCTGTGGACCTCATCACCCAGCGCGATTCACTGGAGTTGGCTATATACAAAGACATGAACCAGGATCTGGGCCACTATGGGTTTGTGATAGACCAGGTACTGGTAAGGGATATAGATGTGCCGGATGATATAGACCGGGTGATAGAGAAAAAGGTGCTTGCCGAACAACAGGCCAAACAGCAGGATGTAGACATACTCCGTCAGAAGAAGGAAACCGAAGCCAATATTCAAAAGGAACGAAAGGAAATGGAGTTTGGTTTTGAAAAACAAAAGCGTGAAATAGAATCCACGATAGAACGGGAGCGTCTGGAGCAGGACTTTGCTGTGGAGAAACAGAAAAAAGATGCCGAACGCAGCCTGATAGAAGCCCAGGCCAAAAAGAAAACCCAGGAGCTGGCCAATTCATCCATCTCTGAAATGATGCTGAAGCTGAAAACCATCGAGGCAATGAAAGCCTTTGGAGAGTCGCCGAGCAGTAAACTCATTATTACGGATGGGAAGACACCGATTACTTTGAAGCTGGCAGGACAATAGAGAGCGGGGAGCGAAGAGAGGAGAAACAGAGCTTCTGTATCATCTGATGTGGGATGATATACATCCGTTACGGGATCGATATGATCCGATATCGGACGGAACATTTGGATGTAGGAATCAATCCTATCCAAACAAACAGTACCGGTCCTGCGATAGGAGCCGGCACTGTTTTGAATTGGAGTGCATTTCATTACAACTCCATCTTGGATATAGACTTCTTCAGGGAATCCAGGTGAGCAGCAGCCAAAGTAATCACCATCTCCTTTTCCTTCTTACCCATATTGGCAGCAACAGAAAGAATAACCACCGTACTCATCAACTGAGCTACCAATGGCCCCCATGGATCAACCGGGTGAGGTACTCCGTCGGAGCCGATTACCAGTCCCCCTCCATCCACCATCACTCCTGCCGAAACATAAATCCATCCTTCGTTTTGCCCCAAGTTAGCCGGAACATAAGGAACCCTGCCGGAAGGTGTCTGGTAAAAGGCAAATACTATACCATCCTCCTGAGCCGCCAGCATATAATCGGGGTTAGTAACCGTAGATCCGCTCACCTTTTCCCATTCCAGAAAGGGCACTCCGTCTACTGTTGCATAAGCTCTCATATCTTCGGCAGTGGCAGAAGAAACAACTCCATCATTATTGGCGGTGAGTGATTTGGCATTATCCAGTGTCCCATTGGTATAAACCTGCATAAAATCGCTGTCGGAAAAATCTCCAATATCCACATTAAAGGCGTCTACCCATACTCCCGGGCCACCGTGACCATCAATTCCGCCGACAGGGGCATACACAATGGTTATTTTAATGTCCGTATTACCGGTTTGCACGTCCTTGTTTCCGGGGGTAGTATAAAGGTGGTTGTTATCGGC
>Ga0207114_1097_pt2 | contig 22182 bp, 25 predicted proteins | sample Alteio_BWMinHeat_70_FD_153560 | JGI IMG/M metagenome (GOLD analysis project Ga0207114, IMG submission 153560) | Enriched cells from forest soil in Barre Woods Harvard Forest LTER site, Petersham, Massachusetts, United States -... | ecosystem: Environmental > Terrestrial > Soil > Temperate forest >... | reverse complement strand
TCGAGAACTCCCCTGGGTTACAGCACGGTGTCCTGGCGTTGGAGAGCAGAAACCGTCATTTGAGCAGTTCGTCGGCGTAACGGACAGGAACCGCCAAGTTCGAGCCACCAAAATCAGTCAGAATGGCGAAGTTTACACCAATGACCTTGCCATCGCGATTAAAGAGCGGTCCGCCCGAACCGCCGACAGTTGTCGCTGCGTCATAAACAATTTTGTCCTTTAGGACATCTCCGATGTGTCCCTGCGTAGTCGTTGGGCGAATGAATTGTTGCGCCGCCAGTTGCGAAACAATCTGGGTTACGTCGTGTGCGTTTTCCGCCACTTTCCTTGTGATGTCACTTCCCGCACGGGCGAGAATACCTTCGATTCCAGTAGGGTAGCCAATCAAGACGACCGGATCGCCGGACACGCTGGCTTCACTCCGATCGTCGAGCTCCAGGAGCGCGGCCTGACGCGGTGCTGGACTCTGTAACTTGAGGGTTGCCAAATCGGCTTGCCGCGAAATCCGGTCGACCTTGGCCGCGATGCCTTGAGAAATCCCGGGGAAGTAAGCCGTGTAAGAGGCAGCGAACCCTTCGGCACCTCGGTCGAGCAGCTCCTTCAATTTCTCATCGGCCCACCAAGGCTCCGCGACGTGATGATTCGTGAGCAGACGTCCATCCCTGGCTATGAGAAATCCAGTGCCAAAGTAGTCAAACTGCAGCGGCTGTCCCGTTCCGTCTGTTTCGAGAGACACCATTCCTTTTTCGTCCACCAGCGGCTTACCCGCGGCATCCGTGGCAATACGAATTACCTGTCCAGAATCTTTGTCCCGAAACTCCACAACCACGTGCAGCAAGCAGACGCTGGGGCCGTAGGTGTGAACAATCGTTTCCGCGACCCGGCCCTCATTCTCCAGCCGGTTTAGCCGATTTTGCGTCTCTTGAAGCTGCTTCTTGAGGGAGTCGCTACCCGTGTCGCCGTCCGCTGCCATTTTTTTTTTGCGAATGTCTTCCGTTTGCGCTTTTAATGACTCGCGAGTTCCCGGCCCGTTGCTTGCTTTCAGGGCGTCACGCGCTTGCTCTGCACGGCGTAGGAGTTCTCCCTCCTGCAGGAGTCCGCCGTTGAGCCGGGCAACCTCCGCTTTGAGTTGCAGCGTATCCTTACGGCTGCGCCGGTTCGAAATGACCGTTGCGAGGGCTGCCAGAACCACCGCCGTGCTGAGAACAAAAATCGCCAGAATCACCCTCAGGCGCCGTTTGGCTATCGTGCCGCCACTCAGGGCCTCCACGGCCATCTCCGCCGCATGTTCTCTTTGCAGCGCGTCCTTCAGCTTTGATTCGAGCTCGATCTCTGGTTGTCTCTCGCGAAACTGAGTCCTGATTTTCGCCGCGAATTCCAACGGTTCAAATGGAAAGGAGACGACGTCGTCGGCGCCCAGGTCCAACCCGCGGGCGCGTTCCAGCGCGCCGCCATGAACTATCATCACGATCTTAAGAGTTCGTGGATCAGGACTTGCCTTGATTTGGCTGATCAAACCGCAGCAGCTAAGGTTGGATGGAGTTGCCTCCGTGATCAGCAGTTCCGGCGAGAGCGCAAGAATCTCATCAACAGTCAGGCCGCGGTCTGCGCTGATTTCATAGCCTTGACCTGCTAAAGCCTGTTCTACCTCTTGGGTAGACTCCGTGCCCAGGTTGAGGAGAAGAATGCGCATCGCTATCACCTTACCACCTTATCATCGAATTTCGATTTTTCGTTCGGTTGACAGTCGTCATCGGATGGGCACTGAATGACCTTTCACTGCGAAGTTGAAGCCGAAACATTCCCACGTGGTCCACGGCATTTCCTTCTCTCCGCATGTAGTCGAAGTGCACACCGCAGGCCAATGCTGGTCTTAATCTCTTTGTGCTGGAAATGCTTACCGAAGTGTGGGATAGGAAAAACGGCGGGTCGATTTCGACTCAGGGTGCCAATATGCCACTGCTACCGCGGCGGCACTTTGCCTGCGATATGGCATGGCGGGCGGCTGGTCCTGATGAAATGATCTCGAAGCTATGCCTTTGCCTGTGACATAAGAGGACACTGGCGCATCAGGTGGGTCGGTTCACCGTGGATTTTCTGAACGGCGGATTTGGTCAATCGCGCAGGACTACGCTGATAAGGGAATTATTGATCTTCAGCGCGCCGTTGTATTCGATGAACCCAAGCTTCCGGAACTTGTTCATGAAAAAGTTTACGCGCGTGCGCGTTGTACCCACCATCTCGGCCAGCACCGTCTGAGAGACTCTCGGAAGGGTTAATGCTTGGTTGGGTTTGCCATAGCGGGCGAGCAGCAGCAGAGCACGCGCCAGTCTTTTCTCGCTGGAGTTAAAAAGCTGATCGATTAAATCCTCCTCGGTGCGGAGGTTTCTGGTAACCATGTAGGAGATGAACCGGTCAGAAAACTCTTGCTCGGCGTGAAGGAGGCGAAGCATTTCGCTTTTCTCAATAACGAGCGCACGGCCCTGAGTCATTGCCGTTGCCGTCGCGATCCACAACGGCTGGCCCACCAGGGAACCTTCGCCCAGAAAATCGCCCGGCCCCGAGAATAGCAACGACCGCCTCTTTGCCTGCGGTGGAGGTTACAGCAACCTTTATGCTGCCTTCTTGAATATAAAAAACGTGATTCGCCGCCTCACCTTGGGAGAAGAGTGTTTGTCTCTTGCGGAATTCGATCCGTCTCTTTGATACAGTGGCGGAATTGAGAAGCGCGAATACCTCAGCGGCGGGTCCAGCTTCGAGTTTCGAGTTACGAGCCTCGAGCTTTGAGCTTCGGGGTTGAATGCTCCGAGTTTCGCTTCGTAGCGGCATTCTTGAAGGTTAGGGGCAAGGAGGAATAGGGGTAACAGGTCGCACTGCCCCTACCTATATAATATCCCAATTCCTTCCAAATTGCAAAATGCCCCAAAGTGGGGCAGGGACTCGTTCTGATACAAAAGGGCCGTGATGACTGCCACACCCAAGGCGTAATCCCTGATTTCCGGCTGCCGCTGCGAGCGTAACCCGTAGCGCCGGGTGAACGCTTGCTTGAGCGCCTCATGCAGGTGCCGCTTCGGTAACAATAACAGTGGAAGGAGTGACCTCCTTGTCGAGTTGGCGTCGCAGTTGTGGCGTTGGAATCGCGAATTGACCACCACGATGTTATGGTCGCACTCTGCTGCCCCTCGGGGATTCGGGAAGGTCCAAGAGCAGCCGGAACAGCCAAATCGATCTTCCGTGGACGTATGTTCCCAAAACAGAGTTCGCCCCGCTTCAGGCATCCCCGCAGTGTACTCTATATGCGATTACATATGTGTCTCTTATCGGACAGGTACGTGGCAGCCCCTCTAGAGCCGCGTTTCCAACCACTTACAAGCAAAGAACTATCGCAAACCACTGTCGAGGGGCGCGACGACCGCGCGTTGACCAAAGTTGTTCTTCGTCGCGTTCAGTCGGGTCTTCTCTCTACATTCCCACCCCGAATACAGCGTAAGCGGTAGAGCTATCTGTGTCCTGAATGGGTATGTTGGGGTGTAGGCTCTTTCAAACGGAAGATCCGATACCCATCGCCCTCCTCGCTGATCCTGATTAATGTCAGAGCGATGCGACCTTCCTCTCGAAGGAATCATGGACACGTCAGCTTGGAAGGCAGCAAAACGGTCTGGTCTGGTTGTTCTCGTTTGTTTGGTCGCAACAACACTGGTCCTTCCCTATTCACTACACGCACAGGAAGCCGAAGCAAACCCGCCCAGTCTCGATTTGATTCTTGATTCTTTAGAACGAACTGCGGAGCAGAACCTAGCTTCATCTCAGCCCTACGAGGTGATGCGGGAATATAAGGTTTTCCGGGAAGACGATCCAGTGCCCGTCTCGGTAGTAATGGCCCAAATCGACTTTACTCCCCCTGGCACCAAAACATTCCAAATCACCAAAGCGGAGGGCAGCCCGAGGGGTAAAAAGATCGTAAACAGCATTTTGGAACAGGAAATAGTTTCTGCTAAGCAGGGTCACCGGAGCGACATCGGCCGGCACAATTATGACTTCGTCTTCCTTCGTGAGCAGGATTTTGGTGCCGTTCCAGAGTACGTGTTACACATCATCCCCAAACGCAAGGAAAAGGGCCTGCTTCTTGGCGATATCTGGGTGGATGCCAAAACGTACCGCATTCGGCAGGTCGTTGGAGTCCCGCTCAAGAATCCCTCTATCTGGGTCGAGGATCTTCACATCACCGTCCAATTCGCCGCCCTGCACGACATGTGGATACCCGTTTCTGTAGACGCCATCGCGACCGTCCGGTTTTTGGGCATTTACACTCTTTCAAGTCTCGATTTGCTACCCCCGGTTGTTGCTTCAAGCGCGTCAAACCCCTGATAACCGCAATTTCTGATTTGGACGGCGGTGCGATCTCCTGAGATCGTTCTACGAATCGAGACCTGCGGCTAGAAGGCGCATCAGCGCGGTGAGACCAGTGGCGAAGGTTAGTGGCGCCGCAGCGCTTTTTTCAGGGATTTGTATACCTCTGTCCGGCCATTGTAGCTAATGAATCCTCGCTTCCTGAACCGATTCATGAACAGATTGACTCGCTGGCGCGTGGTGCCGACCATGTCCGCCAGCACTTGGTGACTTAGGGTGGGAATCTCAACCGCCGCTGGACCTCTCTCATCCAACCGCGCCAGCCGCAGAAGCACGCGCGCTAGCCGTTGTTCGGCGGAAGAAGTCATTAGTTCAGCAATATGATCCTTGTACTTGTGGACGCTGGACAGCAGATAGGCCACCATGGCATTTGACGTCTTATTCTCTTTGCGAAGCATTTGCATCATCTTTTGTTTCTGGATGGTACGTACGGAGCTGGCGGTCAACGCGTCAGCCGTGGACATTCGAAGGGGATAGCCCGCGAGGCAAAGCTCGCCGAAGAAATCACCCACTCCCAAGATGGCGGTGACTGCTGATGGTTGGTCTTTCGTTCGGGTGGTGAGCCGCACCCGTCCCTCTTGAATGTAAAAGAGCGTGTGAGCGGGCGCGCCTTGCTTATAGATGTTCTCTTTGTCTCGATAGTGCGAGACCTTGCCGCCCAGGCCGGCTCCAGAAGAAAAGCCACCAAGGGGTGAAGCCATCTGCTTTATGCGTTTCATAGATCGTGCACTCCTGACAATGGCGTTTCCTCATGCGAATCTTTCCCAGCCGCCGCACGCACCCTTTCCCGATTCGGTAAAGAGCTTGTTAAAAGTTGAACTCCAGGTGGATGAGGTCGTTGATGTTCTGATACTTATCGTCAATCGCTACCACATTCCCTCCGATAGCCACGTAGTAATGGTAGTTGCGCGGGGCAGGAGCCAACCGGTCCCAAAGTCCCATGGATGCCGGACTCACTTTCTTCCGCAGGTCGGCATCAAGCGCAGAACCTATCTGAAGGCGTAATTCCTCGTCCGCAGACAATCTGTCCTGGTATCTCAATCCGGCCGGGGCTCGATCATGATTCTGGTAGCGCCAATCACGCGTTACTTTACGGTTTTGATCGTTGAACGTGGAATGGCTGTGGCGATTCCGACTGGTGTTATTCCGAGCGCGATTCACCCGGTCATTCTTATCTGGCCTATCTTGTCCGTGATCTTGTGCTGGGGCCGCATTGCCCGCGATGGCCAAAAGTGCCGTAATGCATATGGCCATCCACCAACGCTTCTTCATACACTTGCCTCTATTTAATCCTTCCACTTACGACACCATGCTAAAGACCTTGTGGCTGAGTATCTGTCCGCTTGCGGACACGTTCGTATCTTGGTTGCGGTTTACGTCCCGCGCCACCCGGAAAAGGAGATCGATCGCATCAGCTCGGCAGTAAGTGGCCCTGCAGACCCATTAGTTAGTTGTGTGCGTTACGAGACAGACGCTCCTCTTCGCGTGCTGTACCATGGAACCCCCTCAGACGAAGTGGTTCTCACCGCGACAGTGTAGGAGTAAAAGATGGTCACCTGAGGCGCATCTGCGATTCTAGGAGCGGGTGCAAGTAAAGGCCCCGGACGGATTGATTCGGAACTCGGAGATGATTGGCTAGCAGGACACCTGGCCTGAGGCCAATGGAGAAACGATTATGAAACTTGACTTCCAATTCCCCGACTGGGAGCCTCAATACAAAGCCGCCATCCTAGAAGTTGACCGGGCGAAGGTTTTGGTACGCGTTGCCGCCGCCGAGGCAGCTATCCGTCAGAGGATGCAAGCGATATTTGGCCGCACCGACGGAGTTAAGGAGCGGCAGGCGATCGGAAGAGCATTGTCAGCATTGACCGTTCTCAAAGAAACAGCTTTTGCATGATCGTGGCTTCGGACTTCCCGATGAACCGCGAATCCAGGTTGACGCTTTTGACCTGCTTCCGGGGAGAGTCCGAGAACCTAATTCCGGCAGAAGAACGTCTCGTGTCTGAGCAGGGCCTCAATCCCGGTAACAATCTGACGACGGTCGTACTTGGAAACCGTGCCTTGTATTCCGCAACGCTGCGCCATGGAAACCAACGAAGGCGGGAGGTCAGTTGTACAGAGGAGGATGGGGAGGTCAGGCGAGAGCTTATTGATTGCACGGGCCGCCTGAAGTCCGTCCATTACAGGCATGCAAAGATCCACGATGAGGATGTCTGGCGCCAGTTGTTGAGTTTTCGTGATTGCATCACGACCGTTAAGCGCCTCTGCACACACCCACCCGGTATGTTCTTCAATCAATCTGCGCAGCCCAGATCGTAAAGGCACGCTGTCATCGGCAATGAGAACCCGAGCCAAAGGGAGCCTCTCTTACAGGTACACTGTCATTCTTCGTGACCCCGGTCAATCCGGGTAATCGATGCAGTAGGCTTGCTGAATGCCCCTATTTGCAGTGCGATGGACTTGCTAAATGCGCGTTTTTGCCCAGGATTCCCCTACTGTGTTTCCTGTGCGGCACCGCGACGTTACGCCAAAAAACGACCAAAGTGTCCTAAATTGGACAGTTTCCACCTGAAACAGATAATTTGCATTGTTGTCCTTAATGAAACACCCGCTATGTCCAATCTGGGCTTATAGTTTTGCTTCCTTCCACCTGCGACCCAGCGCAGACGTGTTTGTGCAGCTGGCCATATAAGGAGACGACGTATGAGCGCAGGATTCTCTATTCCGGTGCGGATGACAGAGGTTCGAGTCCTCGAGAACCTGGCCGACGGTGTTCCACTACGGGAAGCGTTGAGTCGAGTGTGTGACTATATCGATGGCGAATCCCCAGGGGCCGTTTCGGCAGTTCTCATGTTGGACGAAAGCGAAATGCAATTCCGGCTTGTCGCCGGCCCTAGAGTTCCGGCGCCTCTAAGCAAGGCCATCGACGGCTTGAAGGTTCCGCCATGTGACGGTAACTGCGGTACCGTGCCGCGCCAGGGCAGGCCCGTGACGGTGTGGGACATCAAAACTGATCCCTTTTTTGCAAATCGAAGGGACGCCGCTGTGAGCAGTGGTTTCGCGGCAGCCTGGTCGCTTCCGATCTGGTCGACAAAAAGGACGACCTTGGGGACGGTGGTCATTTTTCATCCCGATTCTCGGTCGGCCGTCGCTGAAGTTCCGAAGCCCCTGGAAACCGCGGTCCATCTGGCGGCCATCGCCATCAAGCACCATCAAGACGAATTGCAGATGCGCGAGCTCACCCGGCGACTGCTTCAATCTCATGACGACGAGCGGCGGCACATCGCGCGTGACCTGCACGACAGCACGGGACAAGACCTGGCCAGCCTGCTCATGACGCTGGGCCGGGCCGAGCATCGGCGTGCTCAGCTGACGCCCGAACTGGCAGGAATGCTCTCGGAATCCCTCTTGCTTGCCGAGAAGATTTCCGGCGAAATCCGCACACTTTCATGTCTCCTTCACCCGCCCTTGCTCGATGTGTGCGGGCTAGGCGTGGCGATTGAGGCGTACGCGAATGAGCTGAACAGGCGCCATGAATTGGAAGTAGAACTGGAAATATCTCCGCAATTGCCGCGATTGACCGAAGACGCGGAAGTTGCCCTATTTCGGATCGTTCAGACCAGCCTTACGAACGTACACCTTCACGCCGGAACCCGCAGCGCAAAAGTTAAAGCGGATTATAACGCAGAGGCGCTTACCTTGACCGTGAGCGATCGCGGCCGAGGTATACCCGCCGGTGTTCTGGATCAATTCCTGCGGGGTGAGGCGCCTGGTGTGGGGCTCGCGGGAATGAGAGAGAGGGCCGAAGCGCTCGGCGGGCGCCTGGCGTTTGAGACGTTGGAGACTGGCCCCGGCCATGGCACCGCCGTAATCGTGACGATACCCAGCCGCAATTTCCGATGACAACGATCGACAACCAATGGGTATCGCCTGCGAGGTCCTGATGGAAGAAGAACGAGGTTTAATGTTTCCTGACTGGCAGTTACCTTATTTTGTCGCGCTCGCGCCGGGGGCGCCCGAAACGCTGCGCGAGCGAGTGGATCAGGCGGAAAGAGCAATTCTCGTGCGGCTATCCGAATTGATAAGGCGTCCCGAGCGAGAAATGGAACAATTCGCGATAAGAGACGCTTTAGATGCTCTGTACGCAATCAAGATAGAGAAGCTCGATTTTCCCCATTGCACGCCGGGCCCATCTAAGCCTGTTTGAGTCGCAAACGCGAGGATACGTTCACAATTATGGTTTGCCGATCGCGCGTCAATCGTGAGAAAGAGGAATGCCCATGTGTGCAGTAAGCCTGTTGGTTGCAGACGATCATGAAATTGTTCGGCGCGGAATTCGTGCGTTGATTCAAGAGCAGCCCGGATGGCAGGTCGCCGCTGAAGCCAAGGATGGAAGGGAAGCTGTCAGCAAGGCGACTGAGTTTCAGCCCGATGTGGCTATTCTCGACATCACCATGCCTTCATTGAATGGGCTTGACGCAGCTAAGCAAATAGCAGAGCTCAGTCCGCGCACGAAGGTTCTTATTCTAACCATACATGAGTCCGATCAACTGAGCCGCAAAGCTCTGGAGGTAGGTGTTCGCGGGTATATTTTGAAGACGGATGCGGCATTTGATTTGATAACTGCCGTCAATTCACTGCTGTCGAATAAGACCTTCTTGACGCCCAAAGTTGCCCAGATGGTGCTGAACGGATATTTAGGAAAAGGGTCAACGGCCAGTGACGACGCACCGTTGCAGATAACAGCAAGGGAACGTGAAGTCGTGCAGCTTCTGGCGGAGGGGAAGAGCAGCAAGGAAGTGGCCGCCGTGTTAGAAATCGGCGTCAAAACGGTCGAAACCCACCGGGCCAATATTCTGCGGAAACTGCATTGTCATTCAGTTACGGATCTAGTTCGTTACGCCGTCCGCAATCATATCGTTGAGGCGTAAGTTCACCCTAGCGCTTCTGAACTGCGGTATTCGACGGCCCAGGTTGAAGTTCTCGGGCCCGCGCGCAAGCTTAGTACATCCCACTCATCCCGCCACCTTGTCCGGCACCCGCGGTGACCGCGGTTTCCTTTTCATTGATATCGGCGATCAAAGCTTCCGTGGTTAACATCAGCGCGGCGATCGAAGCAGCGTTCTGCAGCGCCAGGCGTGTGACCTTGGCCGGGTCGATCACTCCGGCCTTGATCAGGTCGGTGAATTCGCCGGACTCGGCGTTGAAGCCGAAGTTCTCATCCTTGGATTCGCGGATGCGGCCGACGATCACGGCGCCCTCGTGCCCCGCGTTCTGAGCGATCTGGCGCGCAGGTTCTTCGAGCGCGCGCTTCACGATGTTCACGCCGATGGCTTCGTCGGCATCATGGAGCTTGAGCTTTTCCAGGGCCGGCAGGCAGCGCAGAAGAGCAATGCCACCGCCGGGAACGATACCCTCCTCAACCGCTGCGCGAGTGGCGTGCATGGCGTCTTCCACGCGAGCCTTCTTTTCCTTCAGTTCCGTCTCCGTTGCGGCACCCACTTTGATTATCGCGACGCCGCCAACTAACTTGGCCAAACGCTCCTGGAGTTTTTCCTTGTCGTAATCAGACGTCGTCTCCTCCACCTGTGCGCGGAGCTGCTTTATCCGGCCTTCGATTTCGCTATTCTTACCGGCACCTTCGATGATCGTGGTGTTGTCTTTGTCGATGGTCACTTTTTTCGCGTAACCCAAGTCTCCCATTTTCACGTTTTCGAGTTTGATACCAAGCTCCTCGGTGATTGCTTTGCCGCCGGTGATCGCGGCGATATCCTCCAGCATGGCCTTGCGGCGGTCGCCAAAGCCCGGTGCTTTTACCGCGGCGCATTGCAGCGTGCCCCGAAGCTTGTTTACGACAAGCGTTGCGAGCGCTTCGCCCTCAACGTCTTCGGCGATAATCAGCAGCGGCTTGCTCATCTTGGCGGTCTGTTCCAGCAATGGCAGCAGCTCCTGCATCGAGCTGATCTTCTTCTCGTGGATCAGGATGTGCACGTCTTCGAGCACGCACTCCATCCGCGCTGGGTCAGTGACGAAGTAGGACGAGAGGTAGCCGCGGTCGAACTGCATTCCTTCCACCACTTCGAGCGTCGTCTCCATCGTCCTTGATTCCTCGACGGTAATGACGCCGTCCTTGCCGACCTTCTGCATTGCCTCAGCGATGAGGTTGCCCACCTGCCTGTCGGTGTTGGCGCTGATGGTGCCCACCTGCGCGATCATGTCGCCCTTCACATCACGGGAGAGCTTCTTGATCTCTCCCACGGCAACCTCCACAGCTTTATCGATGCCGCGCTTCAGCGCCATCGGACTAGCGCCTGCGGCAACCGTCCGCACGCCTTCGCGGAAGATCGCCTGGGCAAGCACGGTCGCGGTGGTCGTGCCGTCACCGGCCACGTCCGAGGTCTTGGACGCAACTTCGCGTACCATCTGTGCGCCCATGTTCTCGAGTGGGTCTTGCAGCTCGATCTCTTTTGCGACGGTTACGCCGTCCTTGGTGACGGTAGGCGCGCCGAACTTCTTTTCGATCACGGCATTGCGGCCCTTGGGGCCCAGCGTGATCTTGACGGCATCAGCTAGAATGTTGACGCCGCGCAGAATGGCTTGACGTGAATTCTCACCCGTTACAATTTGCTTTGCCATTGGATTTCACCCTCCTGGGTGAATGAGCACTTTTACCTCTAAGCTTTTGGACAGGGATCTACTTCTTGCCGCTCGCCGCTTTCGCCATTCCACTGACCTTCGCCAGGATCTCCTCCTCACGGAGGATCAGATATTCCTGGTTATCAATCGTGATGTCGTTACCGGTATATTTGCCGAATAAGATCCGGTCGCCTGTCTTAACGTCGAGTGGGATTCTCTTACCCTCTTCGATCTTGCCGGCGCCAACGGCCATCACTTCGCCCTCTTGAGGCTTCTCTTTCGCCGTGTCGGGAATGATGATGCCACCCTTCGCAATCTCCTTCTCTTCCAGTCGTCTTACCAGAACCCGGTCGTGTAGAGGTGTTACTTGAACTGTCATCGTCAGATCCTCCGTCAAGCTCGGCCCACAAGGATTTCGCAAACAATCTCGGCGTTACGCCCTGATCTTAGGGCCGAAGCGTCTTGATGTTCTTCTGTCGCTCCAAATCCAAATCGTCAGCATCTTTCTTCACGCGTGCGGCTTGCTTCTGGGGAGCCTCTTCTTGTTCCAGCTTCACCGATGCGGCAATGGAGTTCCCAGCTTGGGCATCCATTTGTCTTGTAAACATGACGATCGCAAAGGTATCCCCGTAGGATCGAAACAGGTTGAGCGAATATTGGGAATCTTCCCACCGCGCGATCACTTTTTCGTTGGCCTTATACGACGGGTTCATGGGGAAGTTGACTACTGCGACCGGCTTCGTTGCGGCGCCGTACTTTGTGGAAACCACGCGTATCATGTCTTCGTCGGTTAGCCCTTTAGTGGCGGAATTGTCGTAGGTCACCAGCATTCTGTAGAGCGCACCGTTGTAGAAAGAGAAGAGAATCTGCTCCACCGGCTCCGCTGGGCGCAAAGTGCCATAAGGTTGTGGCGGCCACCAGGTCAATTCTTGGATCAGCGCGGGACGCTCGTGGAGCACGGCCGCATTGGCCGGTTGCTGATCGATCTGCTTTGAAAGATCGGCCACAGTCATTCCGAACGAAAAGTTGCGATACTTGGAAAGATCCTGCGCGTGAGCCTGCGGAGTTGAAAGCAGGATCACCATGATCATGAGGAAAGAAACAACCAGACAGCGCATCATTGTTTTCATTTGAAAATCTCCTTCAAACACGTACGGATTCAAGATTTGTCGTTTTGATCTCGTCCCAAGGCAGTTCCTTCCCCGTTGAGAGCGCCGTATTTTCGCGCAACCCAATTCCGTTCGGAGCCGCCACTTCAAACTCTTTGTCGTTAGGTCGGAAGAGAAAGGGGCTTTCCTGGATATGCCGCGATTGTGCGGAGACCGTTACGTGGTGGATTCCCAGGAAACGTTTCGAGACCACCCGGACAACTTCCAAGGAATTGAATTTCTCCAACTTCCGGTTTGCCAGGATCCGCTCCATCGCGCGGCGCATCATCTTTGCGCCGTCAATGCCGAAGACGGTAGCTCTCGTTTCATAAGCCAGGCAGAAGAAGGTCCATCCCGCGCCGTGAATTTTTCGACCCAATCCGTACCCGTCAAGGCTCTTGACCGATCTCCAGCCGGACATATAAGTCTCGCTTTCGAGCTGGAGGGTTTCCGGCAGCGCCGTGCCCTCCCGGACGAAGATTCTCCCCGTTTCAATTGCGTTTAGCACTTCGCTCTCCTCGGCGTTGACGCTCACAGAGTGGGACAACAGTTTCCCGCGGCCAATTATTGGCTAGGAGACAGGGGACCACTCATAACCCGAGTATCCTGTCGCATCGGGCAGGGTTCCGGCACGTTCGCTGGAATACCCTTCATCATCCATTCGCGACGCCTCTTCATCTTGACCGTGACCTTCAGGCAGCACGGGAACTCCTGCTGCACCCCGTTCGCCCTCCGGCGATTGGACCTCTTTCATCCACGTACCGGCTTCGATACGATCATTTGCGTCGGGCGGATAGATCAGAACCAAGCCATGACGGCCAGCATCGGTTGGACGCGTGAACTGGCCTTGGTTCCTCATCACAAATAGCAAGGCCCGAGCCAACGCGTCGGAATAGTACCTGCTCCCGAAAGCTGCTCCATTTGAATGGGCTGGAGAAGCCGATGTCCAGAAGTCGCACACCAGGTCTTGGTAGCCTCCGGCTCTGCCGGACCACACGCTCAGGTGATCCAGTGCGGTTCCTGGTTCACATAAGTACTCCACTCGTATTGAGCGCGGCTCGATAGGTTTCATGAAGTCTTGCCAGGCTTGAATCACTGCGTACTTAAAGGCTTGGTCTAATTCCAATCGGGTGCTGTGGGTTTCGACGGTCTGTGACATGGCGCTTCTCCCTTGCTTTGCATGTAGGCAGTTCACACTGGTACGCTCACAACAGACTTGCCTCTGATCGGCATAAGGCAGCTTCATCAGCGCTGGCAACCATCGCTGTCAGAAGGCGGCTTCGGCCCTGACAGTTCTTCCACCGGGTCTCTTCATCCGGCGCAATTCGCGGTCTGCTATCCGAAGCAGGAGTCGCTGCCCCCAACAAGCGAACATCCGAGACGCAGTGGTGTCGGCCAACATGCGCGATGTCGCGTCCCTTGCACGAAGTGATGTATCTCGTAGCGGTGTGTTCGCCGCCAGTTGCCTGGTTTTCTGAAACATTGCGAATCTCTTATGACGGCAACCTCAATTTTCTGCTCTGAAGCGGGTTGCTTGATGTTCCAAGTTCCCTTACACCATGCTAGGCGCATCGGGGATGGATATCTGTCCCATTGCGCACACATTTGTACTTGGCTGAATTGCCTCTCGGGCGCGATCTCTCCAGGTAGGGTTCGATCGTTCCAAGTCTTATGTTGCTAGGGGGCTCGGTGTTCGTCTGCGAAGGGATATGAACCGCATTTTTTATCGACCCGTGGGATGCGCTGCAGTCAAGAGGCTAAACGCCGGCTGTGTCAATCTCTGCGTGCACGACGGAGGCCGCAAGCGCTGCTCGAGGTGGCTGACGCAGATCCCAGACGACGTGGAACCATGACAGAATCTTCAGCGCGTAGTAACTGATATCCACTTCCCACCAGAAAAATCCCTGCCGGACCGAGGCCATGTAGTGATGGTGGTTGTTGTGCCATCCTTCGCCAAACGTCAGCAGCGCAAGCAATAAACTGTTGCGGCTGGTATCCGCTGTCTCGTAACGACGACGTCCGAACAGGTGGGAAAGCGAGTTGATCGTGAACGAGCTATGCCACAAGGCTACGGTGCTGATAAAAAAGCCCCAGACTAACATTCCCCATCCGCCAATCAGAAAAAGCGTGGTCGCGAGCATCACCGGTGGCACCAGATGGTACCGATTCAACCAGCGCAACTCTGGATATTTGTCGAAATCGTGGATCAAATCGATTCGTGTCTCATTATATTTATCGGAAAGAATCCAGCCCACGTGAGCCCACCAGAAGCCGAAGATGGTGGGCGAATGTAAGTCGTCCTCTGTATCGGAGTAGCGATGGTGATGACGATGATTGGCTGCCCACCACAGTACGCCCTTTTGCGTGGAGGTTGTGGCCATGAAGGCCATCACAAATTGAAACGCTCGGCTGGTCTTAAAGGAACGATGAGAGAAGTATCGGTGGTAGCCGGCGCTCACGAAAAACATCCGCACGTAAAAAACCGCCAGGCAGGCAACAACATAGGACCATCGGAATCCGACGAAGAAGACCGCGAGACACGCTAGATGCGCCGCCAGAAACGGCAAAGATCGCAGCAACGGTATCCGTTCGCCGTTGCGCAATACGATTGCGCGGGGTGCCATGCTGCCGACCTCCTGGGTTCCGAAAGGTTCTGAAAGGCCTGAACCGCTCTGCAAGCCCTATCATTCTGTTGCTGCGACCGCCTGCCCGCTCCCCAACTATAGGGAGTTCTTCATCGTCCACTTCTGATTACATTGTGCGCTTCTATCCGAACCCAATCTGTTCCAAACCGTACATATTTTTGAATACGGGGCGATACAAACGCTGCTTTTTCAAACAGAGAGGATCCGTCAAAATCCAAGCGTAAGAACTGAAGCGCATGGCGCTGTCTTTCTGGCCTGATCGTCAGCACCGACCTGTGCGGCACTCTCTGCGTTCCAGGCCGCTCCAAGAAAGATGAGTATTGCGGAAAACTCCATCCATACCATTAAACCTATCGCCGCCGCCAAACCGCCGTAGATAGGCCCATATTGCGTCTTGCGGACGTAAACCCCAAACACTAGATTGAGCCCCCACCAAAGAATCGTCGCCGCCGCGGCTCCCGGCAGGACGGAGTTCCAAGTCGTTGCCCCTGGTCCCGCAAACCGATAAATCAAGGCCAGGACAAGTGTCTGCAGGATCATCGCCAGGATCGGGAGGAGGATCGTCCAGAAGCCGTGAACTAACGGAGACGTGCCCAGCCCCTGAGTGATCCATCGGCCTAACGGCCAGCCAAAAACGCTCACCACTACGGCCGAGAACCACACCAGACTCGCCGCGGAGAACAAAAGCAAACCACGAACTTGCCTCCCGAGAAAAGAATGGTTTCCGCCATCGCCATAAATCAGCTCGATACCTTTAATAATCAGCTTGATCACCTGTGAACCCACCAGCAGCATTCCGACCCAGCCGAAAATTGCCAAGTACCAGGTGTTCACTTCCGGCCGCAACAGATTTTCGGATATGAGCTGCCAGCTGCCCGGCGGCAGAATCGCCGACAGACGCATCGCCAGCACCTGGCCGTCCTGCCCTTCCAGCGACCCCTTCATCAGGCTCAACACAATGAGTAGGACTGCAAAGAAAGCCATGAACATATTGAAGGCGACCGCCTGAGAAATCATGGAGCACTGTGGAATGACTCTTGCCACCGTCCCGAAGAGCTTCTTTCCGACGGCACTTATGCCCCCCAAAACGTTTTCCGGTGACCGTTCAACTGCAAGACCGGTAATAGGGGTCATTTCACAGGGCCGTCAGCCGCGACAGTTGAGACAGGGGTGGCTGACCTTAATTGATCGAGCCCCGTTAGCACCTTCTGCCAACCATCCTTGTTTTTTTTCGTCTCGACCGGAGCGGAGAGGTCGGCATAGAAGTGTAGGACGTCTTCGCGTAGTGCCGGTGTGGTCAAATCGAACTTCCTCTCTGACAGTTGCGACAGTAACTTTGCATACGTGTTATCGGTTAGCGGGTATTCCGCCGCCTTAGTTACGTTGCCACTATCAAGGTCGCGATTGGGAAGCACGAGTGAATCTGTACGCACTTCTTCGAGAAAGGCCCGGTATTGATCGACGGTCGTATTGATGCTCTTGAAGTACAAATCTTCAGTCTGCGGGGTCGGGTTATTGAACGCCAGCGCCTTGAAGGGCCCGATTTTCGGCACATATCGCAGGAGCGATGACAGCACACGCGTACCGGGTCCGGGTTTCGTGTAACTCTTTCCCCACTCCTTCTCATAATCGGCGCGCGAAAGACGGAACAGGAACTTTCGCTTCGCAAAATTGGGCGTCTCGCGCATGAGATCTTTCTTGTGGGTTTGCAGCGCAACCCTGGTCATCTCCGGAATCATGCGGCTGACGGAAAAACGGTAGGAGCCGATCGCCAGATCCTCACGCGGCAGCACGTCTTTCAATTCCATTCCGTACACCACTGGGAAAACCCGCTCCAGGAGGGGCTTGCATACTTGAAATCCGATAAACTCGTGATATTGCTCGGGCGCATAACGATTCTTCGCCACCTGCACCATGTCGAATCCGAACTCTGTTTTTAGATGTGCGGTCTTGTCTTGCGCGTACTTGACGGAGTTGCCGAACTTCGCCCGCAGCTTCGGGTATTCGATCGCCACGGCCTGGTTTACCGCGGGGTGGCCGGCGATATCCGACGAATAGTGCGCCAGGGCTCCTAGCGAAAAGGCGTATTCGTCGGCATCCTGGCTCTCCAGTATCAGTTCGCGAACGAAGTCTCCGCTGCGAACGTAATGCACCAGGTCGCTGAACTCCCTGCTGCCGAACGGGTAATAGCCGAGGTCCTGGATGACAGCGCCTCCGTAGGCGTACGCGTGCGCTTCCGTGACCTGCTCCGGCGTCAGCTCCGGAAAACGCTTGACGAGGAGTGGCCGGATTTCATCGGTCCAAAGCAGATCAACGATTTCTTCGTGCGTCAGAACGGAGTAGGCAAACGCGCCACGGCACATGAGCAGAACCAGTAGGAGCGCCACTACACGAAGGGAAATTAGACGCCATCCGCCGCCAAACAGGGTAGTCGGACGCGACCCCGCGTACTCTCGCCCCGTTGAATAGCGCTCTAACTGTTTAGCCATAGAACTTGCTTTCGTGACGCCGTGCACCGGCGTTCCAATCGCACACCGAAGTCGCTAACGTGGGCAAGCGCCAAAAGCATCCACCACGTGCACTGCCCCAGAGCCAGTCGAGAACCCGCGAGCGCAACGATGATTGAGAACGAGTCCCACACTACCGTCGGGAGATAACCCACTGCCGGCTACGCGTGGACTTTTCGACCTTTCCGGTGACTCTCCTCGTTCAGTACCTCTATCCGTACGGATCGCGCCAAGCGAGGCTCCGCCATTTCTTTCTTGACCCTGGCGAGTGTTACCTTGCCGGATTCGTTCGTTGATTTCTTATTAGTCATGCGCTCATGATGCGACGAAGCCAGGAGATTGAATTTCTTCACAGCAGGGGAGGAGGTTCACAACCAGCACCGCCATCCCCGGTAGGCCCGTCGTCTCTCCGTTTTCTGTTTCACAATGCCCCGGCTCCGAACTAAACCCCTGCGGCCTTGGCCTTGCTAAACGCTTCTCGTCCCTTATCCACGGCCTCGCTTACCTGCTGCTGGCCACGATCGATCAATTCCGAAACCTGTTGACGCGTCTGTTTGACCTTCGCATTGACTGAATCCATTCCATCTTTGTATTTAGTCGCAAACCACTCACGAGTGTCACCCCCGGACTGCGGAGCCAGGAGTACGCCCACGAGAGCGCCAATTCCTAAACCGGCAACTAGGTATGTGAGTCTTGACCCTTGATGGTTACCTTGCTTTTTCTCATCGTGCTCGCCGCCTTGGATCGTCATCTGTTTCTCCTTTGAACTTGCAGTCCCTGAGAGAATTCGAATTACTGGCTTCAACCCCCGTGTGCTGTGATCGTCCCTGGCAGCCTGCCTACGCCCCAACGTGGATCCGGGAAAGAGAATGCAGGAGTCCAAAAACATTCAAAAGCCACACAACCACACCGATCACCACAACAGCATTCAAGATCGACTTGATCGATCCAGCCATCGGTATGAAGTTATTGACCAGCCACAACAGAACGCCCACCACGATTAAGACCATCAATATTTGAAGTAACGGCATCTCTGGTACCTCATTCCTTCCGCGGGCAGCCCCCTCGCACTTGCCACCCGCTATCACGATCTGCGTTGGTCGAAGTCGTCGTTGTTTGATCTGACAGCGAGGAAGTTCCGATTCCCCTGCCGCTTCGCCCACGCGCCACATCCTAGAAGATGCGCCGATGGATATCTGTTCGCTTCGGAACACATTTGTATGAAGTTCCCTGAAAACCCTTTAGAGATCTGCGTCCAGCCGTACATTCGAAAGCCATCACCGGTTGGAAGCCTTCGCCGATGTGTTCCGCGGCGAATCCTTTTGCAGGATGCGCAGCAGACGGCGCCCGGAGGCAGGTACCGCTATGTCTTTACCCAGCACGACCTCTCTGGATGTGATTTTGCGACCATAGACTTGCTCGTTCGCCTCGTCATCGGGGCGAAGCGTAGAGCCTTCGAGGGATATGCCGGCAAACAGGCCGCGCGAGCGCGAATAACTGAGGATCTCCGCCCGCAGGTAAGCGTCGGTGTCCGCGGAAACGTCACGTCCCTTCGGGCCTGCCGCGGCAGACGCGTCTGCACCCAATTTGACCTTGCTGCTCAGAATCGACTGTGCCCCCCGATCGTTCATGACCAGGAGAACAAGGTCCGTTGCTTGTCCACCTAGCTGAAATCCGAAGCTGCCACCTTCCAGCGCGTACATGGCTGGCGCTCCCCAAGGTCCGCCGAAACCCGCTCCTGTGCGGCAGACCATCGCCCCTCGCCCATAACTTCCGCCGACACCGAAGGCGGCCTTCAATACAGACGGAAAAACAATGACGCATTCGGCCTTGTCCAATAACTCCTGCGAGATATTCTCGGGAGTGTTCATAATCTCTTCCATCACGACGCCACTGTTTTCCAAACGCTTTTGTTCTTTGTTTGCGGCATGGAGCCCAGCTGAGACAAACAAGATGCAGACAGCAAGAGTCAATTTACGAATCATCCTTTACCTCCGTGAAACAGATTTCACACTGAGTTCCTTTATTTATGAAGGGTTGAAGCCGAGGCCATCAGGCCGAACCTGGTGGATTGAATTGCAGGACCTCTTCCGGCTGCCCATCAAATCATGGCCAATTCGAAGATGGATATCTGTGCCGTTGCGCACACTTTGAACCATGTTTTCACATGCACTCTCTTCCGCACGGTTGACCACACATAGGGCGATTGTTACCCGGCAAAATTAAGGCTGCTCGTCCGGAGCGCGTGTTCTCCGATAGGGTCCCGATTTGAAACCCTGGGACGAAACGCGATCCCGAAATGGCGTGATTCCTCACCGTTCATTGTGACGGCTGCTGCAAATTACCAAAGTAGAAAGGGGTTAACTTGCTGCGGAGTCTGGCTGTATTCGTGCAGTCTTCAATTCTGCCGCGCTAGTAAACATGGCAAGGCGAATCACGGGAAAGCCTGACGTTGTTTCCTTCTGTTGGTCGTCGTCGAAATTCAGGCAGGCCCGAAAGGCGCCCTGACCGCAGTTCCCCAAACGATTGGGCACACGGCCGAGGACATGGTCACATTCAGGGATCGCCGGCTTGGCGATCCATCAGTGGGTGTTGATGGCAACGATACTTACAGATGCTAAGACATCGGCGGACCTCTGGCCCGCTACTGGTTTCCGGGAGCAAAACACCCTGATCTTCCATCCTGCGCGCTTGCGCCTCTTTGTCATCGCATCGATTGTCAGCATCTACCTTTACACGATCCAGCAAGTCGCCTGGGAGCATTCCTACCCCTACTCAACTTGGTTGTCAGCGGTCTTGCGCGTAGTCGCCGCAAAATTCCAGGGCATTGCACTACACCGTCATGGGTGAATCGGACGAAAAGTGAGGAATCTCGAATGTGGAATTTTCAGCCTAACAAGATGTGGTCTCGAACCCTCGGGGTGGCATTACTACTGGGTCTTTTTATTTTTCTGGCCGGATGCGGTCGAGAGCAAGACGCGTCCTCGCTGACTCCAATCGCGCCCAGAGTCAGTTCCACCAATCCTGCTAATTTGTTCGGTTGCGAACCCATTAACAGAAAAATTACGGCAGCCTTCACTAAGGCGATGGACCCTTTGACCATCACTTCGGCAACCTTTCTGCTGACAGGGACAAGTCCTGTAACCGGAACGGTATTCTTAGATCAAACGAACAACATCGCCCTCTTTAAACCCAGCAGCAATCTTGCTCCCGGTAGCACCTACACGGGCACGATCACCACCTCGGCCAAAGACACCACGGGCGATCCACTGGCAAGTAACTTTTCATGGAGCTTCAAATCATGTCTTACCACGGACATCACCAGACCCACGCTGAATTCCACGGTCCCCGCGAATACTGCCACAGCGGTGCCGATCAACGGGAAAATCACCGCAACGTTCAGTGAGGGGATGGACTCTACAACGTTGACGGCAACAACGTTTACCGTGACAGGACCTGCACCTGCCACAACTCAAGTGGCCGGAACGGTCACCTACGCCGGCAACGCCGGCGCAATTGCAACCTTCACACCCGCGAGCAATCTCGCACCCAGTTCCACATACACGGCCACGATTACAGCCGGGGCTACCGACCTCGCAGGCAATGCATTGGCAGGTGGCGGCTTGGCGCCGAACCCATGGACCTTTACAACGGGTACAGTCGCGGATCTCGCGCCACCGACGATAACTTCCACATTCCCTGTGAATAATGCCCCTGGTGTGGGCATCAACCAGACAGTCAACGCGACGTTCAGCAAGGCCATGGACCCCTCAACGATCAGCACAGCGACCTTTACGTTGGTAACCGGCAATGCTCCCGTGACTGGAACCGTTGCCTATGATGTGCCCAGCCAAGTGGCGACCTTCACGCCCGCGAGCAATCTCGCACCCAATGCCACATACACGGCCACGATTTCAAACGGCGTTAAAGACCTGGCAGGCAATGCACTGGCCAGTGGCGCGGTACCGAATCCATGGGTGTTTACGACGGGCACGACGTCGACAGGCCAAGCGCCCATAAATCTTCGGTCGGCCTCCACTTTCGCGGTTATGGCTACTTCCTCGATCAGCAGCACCGGTTCTGTGCAGGTTAATGGAGACGTCGGGTTGTCTCCAGGTACTTCGCAGGGAATTCCGCCGGCACAAGTGAACGGGACCATACACGTTAACGATCCTATCGAAGCCCAGGCCAAAGCCGACCTCTTGGCCGCGTATAACGACGCCGTTAGCCGATCCACAAACGCTCAAACTTTGCCCGGAAATCTAGGCGGGTTAACTTTCACCCCTGGCCTCTATGTGAACTCGAGCTCGGTTCAGATCTCGGGAGCGGGACCGAACAACAACGTCACTCTCGACGCTCAGGGCAATCCGAATGCGGTCTTCATCTTCAAGATGTCCACCACACTCACCACGGCAACGAGTAGCCAGGTGATCCTGGCTGGCGGCGCCCAGGCAAAGAACGTCTTCTGGCAGGTCGGCAGTTCAGCGATTCTGGGTGTGTCGTCAATCTTCAAGGGAAACATACTGGCTGCTGTTTCAATCACGGTGAATACCAGCTCCGTAGTGCAGGGCCGATTGTTTGCCGGGGCGGCCGGGGGCGGGGCCTCCGCAACCATAAACGCCAGCAGCGTCACAGTACCGTAAGACCTTGGCTGAGACCGCCCCGGCGGGCGGTCTTGGCCAGGCGGTAATTGGGGATTCGGTGTGAAAAAGCAGGACCAGCGGGCCCGATGGTTGAGAAGCGGGACTCTTTCGCCTCGCTTCTCAGCGAGTAGGCACGATTGAGGAGGCAACAATGAAATTAGGATGGCGGCTGTTGGCCACAATGGCGGTTGCG
>Ga0207114_1117_pt1 | contig 22421 bp, 17 predicted proteins | sample Alteio_BWMinHeat_70_FD_153560 | JGI IMG/M metagenome (GOLD analysis project Ga0207114, IMG submission 153560) | Enriched cells from forest soil in Barre Woods Harvard Forest LTER site, Petersham, Massachusetts, United States -... | ecosystem: Environmental > Terrestrial > Soil > Temperate forest >... | reverse complement strand
GGGAGCGAAGGATTTGCTGGCTACGAAAGGATACCGGACGACGTGGGGAGCGGGCGGGGTTGACGCGCAGGTGATCGATGAGGATGCGACGGTGGTGCAGCGGCTGGACAAAGCGGGCGCGGTGCTGGTGGCGAAGTTGACGCTGGGTGCGCTGGCGCTGGGGGGATGTGTGGTTTGGCGGGATCACGCGAAATCCGTGGAATACGAATCAAGGATCTAGCGGATCGTCGGCGGGTCCGGCATCGGCGACCGCGGCGGGGTGCGTGGCGTTCAGTATCGGATCGGAGACGCTGGGATCGATTTCGTCGCCGTCGACGCGCTGCGGGTGTACGGGATTGCGGCCGACGTTTGGATTGGTGCCGCGGACCGGGGCGATGGCGCTGTCGTGGACCATGGACAAGCTGGGGCCGATTTGCCGGAGCGTGGAAGATTGCGCGCTGGTCTTGGAGGCGATCTACGGGCCGGACGGGCAGGATCGGACAGTGCATGATGCGGCGTTCAATTGGGACGCGGAGCTGGATTGGAGGAAGCTGCGGGTGGGTTATTTGAAGAATGACTTTGAGCCGACGGCGGGCGAGCAGCCCGAAGCGAAGGAGGAGCCGCCCGCTACCCCGGAAGAGCAGAAGAAACGAGACGACCAGAAAAAGCGGCGGGAAGCGCAGCGGGCGCGGAGGGAGTATGACAAACGGTTTAATGATGCGGCGCTGGTGAAACTGCGGGAGATGGGAGTGACGCTGATTCCGGTGGAGATGCCGAAGTTTCCTTACACTGCGATGACGGCGATGCTGGTGGCCGAGTCGGCTGCGGCATTCGATGATTTGACGCGCAGCGGGCGGGACAAATTGCTGACTTCGCAAAAAGACTACGACTGGCCAAATACGTTCCGGACGGCGCGGTTCATACCGGCGGTGGAATATATTCAAGCGAGCCGCGCGCGAAAGATGTTGATGGAGGCAGTGGCGAAAGTGTTTGCGGATGTGGATGTGGTAGTGACGCCGACGGAGAGCCAGCAACTGGTGATCACGAATTTGACGGGGCATCCTTCGGTGATATTGCCGAATGGGTTCCGGGGAGATGACGCGCCGAAATATCCGATCGATGATCCCTCGGAATTCCAGAATTCGGGGGGACCGGGAACGCCTGCGAGTTTGACGTTCCTGGGAAATTTGTACGGCGAGGCCAAGATGCTGGCGTTTGCGCGGGCGTACCAGGAAGCGACGGGGTTCCATCGGAAGCATCCGAAGCAGTTCGAAGATTCCTAAGAGCGAATCATTGTTTTTTGAGGTCGGCGCGAGTGCGCTGGAGTTTCAGCGCGGTGGTGCGGAGCGTTTCGGGGACATTTTTGTTCATGGTCAGGCGCTTGAGGTCCGCGGCGTTGAGCATGGGGAGCATGTGCAGGGTGACGTCGAGAGGCGTTTTGGGGTTGTTGAGGAGATTGCGGACGACCGTGTAGTTTTTGCGGAATTTGCGGTTGTTGGCGATCATGCGAAGGATTTCGTCGGTGAGATTGGCCATGGCCGCGAAAGCCTCGATTTCCTGGTCGGTGAGGCGAGGGGACTGCAGTACGGCGCGCTGCACGACTTTATTGTTGTCGCGGATAAGGGTGCGGCGGGCTTCGGAGGCGCCTTTGATGGCGAATTGCACGCGCTGAGCCACGGTCATTTTGGAGATACGCTGCAAAAGGGTTTGGCGGCGTCCGTCGTCGGGCTCCGCGGCCGCTGCAGCTTCCGCCAAAGCCGCTGGATCGGGAAAGTTTCCTTCGACGTGCAGATCGTGAAGCTGGGTTTTTTGATCGGCACTCAGGGAAGTGGAATGTTCGAGGGCCGCAGCGAGCGCGGGAGATTCACTGATGCGGTCCAGCTCTTCGAGGAGCGCCTGGATGCCGAGAGTGGAAAGGTGGCGCACGATGGGCAAGAGGAATTCCGCTTTGCATTCTTTGTTCTGAACCATGGCATCGCAAACGCCCGGTTTGTCCGAGAGATTCTTTGCGGCGTAGGCGAAAAGAGCGGGCAGGGCATTCTCGCGGCGAAGGGCCTCGAGAAAAGACTCCAGGGGCTGAGAAAGAAGCGCGTCCTGGGCGCGGTTAGCGACCATTTCGTCTTGATCGGCGGCAATTACGGCGAGCACTTCGGCGCGATCGGCGGGAGCCAGATGAGCTCCGCCGGTGCAGACGGCGAGTTTGCGCTCGCGGGTGGCGCGTCCGTGGCGCAGGTCGTCAATAATCTCAGGGCTGAGAGCTTCCACTAGGTGCCTGCCTTAAGTCCTTGTGGCCAAGCACCATTGTACCGGAGGCGCCGGGGACGCCGAGGGGCGGCATTGCCCGGCCGTTCAATTCCAGCAACACCGCGGAGGAGTCGGCGGCAGTGACTTCGAACTGCTGCCTGGCGGAGAAATGGCGGGTGTCGCCGGCGGGCACTTCGGCGTCGAGAGCGAGTGCGCCGTCGCAGAGAATGCGCACGCGCGTAGCGGCGGAAGTGGACAGCGAGAGCTGCAGGGCGGCTTGGGCACCGGCATGGGGTGAAGATGACGAAGCGGGCGCGCCGGAGGGTCTCAGCGGTTGGCCGGCGTTGAGCGGCGCAGCGAGCGACTGCGGCGCAGCGAAAGAGTTAGAGGATTGCTGTTGGGCGCGGCGAGCGGCGTAACGATGCCAAGCGTAGCGGCCGGCGTAGAAGAGGCCCGCGAGGACGGCAAGCAGGGCCAGCACCGCAGCAACGGGAATCCAGGCCGGGGGCGAAGGGATGCGCTCTTCGGGTGTCAGTGGTCTGGTGGTCCGCGCGGTGTCGCCGCGAGCCACGTCGTACTCGGCCAGGAGCACTTCTTCGTCGAGTCCGAGGTAACGCACGATGGTACGGACGAAGGCGCGGCCGAAAATGCCGCCGGGGAGCTTGCTCCAGTCTTCGTTTTCGAGGGCTTCGACGAAACGCTGGCTGATGCGCGTGGCTTTGGTGAGCTCATCCATGGAAACTTCGCGCAGTTCGCGCTCGCGCTTCAGCCGTTCACCAAAAATGCCTTTGGCCATGAATGGAACCTGTGCTTAAAGATAGCAGATGCAGTGGTACAAACGACGATAGCTAGGTGCGATCGACTGCGGCGGGCGCCATACTTCCGATGACGAGACACCGTCAAGAGAAGTGGCGTGGGGGCCCCTGAGCCGCACTATAGGCGGTGGGTGGCAGGCTGTCAAACCAGGGGCGAGCTAGTCTGAGGAACGTGCCCGGCTGGTGGCGCGTTTGAGGATGGCAAGAAGGCCACGCCTGTACCACGAGTTTGTTGCAGGGGTTTTTGTCACGCGCCTATACTGGCGGAGATTCGAGTTTTCTTTGGCCGAATCAGATCGCCGGGAAAGCGGGCTGAAGTAGGAGGCCCGTCCGGCAAACCTATGCCTCAGGACGAACCCAGAGTGGAAGACGTGAAGCAGTTCCCGGCCGTTGAACGCCGCCGCGGCGCTGGTGGTGTAGGCGAGCGACGGGAAGCCGGCGAGGTAGCCGTTTTCCAGGAGCTTGGCAAAGCGCTGACGTCGTCGCTGCAACTAGACCAGGTGTTGCGGACGATCATGGAGAAGATCGACGAGTTTCTGCGTCCGGACAATTGGTCGCTGCTGCTGCTGGATGAGGCCAAGCAAGAGCTTTATTTTGAGCTGGCGGTAGGCAAAGCTTCGCAAGCGTTGAAGGATGTGCGCGTCAAGATCGGACAGGGAATTGCCGGCTGGGTGGCGCAGCACGGGGAAACCGTGGTGGTTCCCGATACTTCGAAAGATACGCGGTTTTTTTCCAAGGTCGATGAGAAGACGAAGACCGAAACACAGTCTATCGTTGCTGTTCCGGTAAAATTTCGCGACACCTGCCTCGGGGTGATCGAGCTGATCAATTGCATCGGGCCGGAGGGATTCGATCCGCGCGACCTGAAGCTGCTGGAAGCGCTTTCCGACTTTGCGGCCATCGCGCTGGAGAATGCGCGGCACGTCAAGCGCATCCACGAGCTGACCATTACGGACGACTGCACGACGCTGTACAACGCGCGGCACATGGGTTTCATCCTGGAGACGGAGATTTACCGGTCGCAACGGTACAACTATGAGTTCTCCATCGTGTTCATCGATCTGGACCATTTCAAGCAAGTGAACGACACGCACGGGCACCTAGTCGGATCGCGGCTGCTCGCGGAGATCGGCAATTCGCTGAAGGGGCACTGCCGGCTGATCGATTTCGCGTTCCGCTATGGAGGCGACGAGTTTGTGATCCTGCTGCCGCAAACGTCGAAGGAAAACGCTATCAACGTGGCGCGACGATTGCACAAGTTGATTCGAGAAATGGTTTGGCTCAACGAGGAAGGCTTGAATGTGCATGTGACGCCGAGCGTGGGAGTGGCGTCTTACCCGGTCGATTCACGCACGAAAGAAGGTTTGTTGCACCTGGCCGACGAAGCGATGTATCTGGTAAAGAACACCAACCGCGACAGCGTGGCCGCGGCGAACATGGGCATTCTTCCAGAAGCGGCGGCCAGCACCGAATTCGCGGACTAAGGCGGGTTTCGCTGCTCCGCCACACTCCTATACACCGCAGGCAGATTTTGCTTAACTGAATCCATGCGAAGAAGTGAAGCCGCGAGGTACGCGCGTTGGTGTGTGGGCGCCGCCTTGCTATTGGCGATGCTGACCGCCGGCGTGTACTTGAAGAGAAAGTGGTCGCAGCGGGTGGACCGCAGGAACGCCCCGGCGGCCGCGCCGGTAAACGTGGAACGGCAGTCGAATGGACTGACATTTTCGAAGGTTGAGGGAGACCGCAAGATTTTTACGATCACGGCGTCGAAGTCTACGGACTTCAAGGACCGGGATGCCAGTCTGCTGGAATCGGTGAAGATCACGATATTCGGCAAAGCGGGCGACCGCAACGACGTGGTGCAGACGCAAAGCTGCCAGTACAGCAAGATTACCGGTTCGATGCAATGCAGCGGCGAAGTTCAGATGGACCTGCAGAGCGCGGCGGATGCGGAAAAGGCGGCGCAGAATAAGGCCCAGGAAGCGCAGATTGTCCACGTGGAGACACACGCGGTGACTTTCGATCGCGCGAGCGGACTGGCGCGTACGGACCAGCCGGTGACATTCGTGTTTCCGAGCGGCAGCGGCCGGGCCGTGGGCGTCGAGTACCAATCGGAGCTGGGCTCGGTGCGGCTGCTAAGCGATGTGCAGTTCACGCTGAAACCGCCGGCCCAGGCGCCTGGCAAGAAGAAGCCGGGCCAGTTGGATGGGGAAGGCGAAGTGCACGTGCGAGGGTCGAGCCTGGATTTCGATCGCAATGCGCGGAGGATGCTCCTGCACGGTCCCGCGGAAGCGCAAACGCAAGACATCCGGCTGTCCTCGAGCCAGATGATTCTCGGGTTAGACCAGGCATTTCGCGCGCAGGTCTTCCGGGCAGAGTCGGGGAAAGACGGCAAGAGACCAAGCCTGCAGATGCACGGCCGGGGCAGTTCGGCGGAAATGTCCGCAGACAATCTGGCAGCGTATTTCGCACCCGAGGGCTGGGTGACCAAGGCGGAGGGCCTAGGAGACGTGCGTGGCTCGCGGCAGAGCGATGCGGAGCACGATGAATTCAGCGCGGCGGCCGGTTCGCTGGATTTGTGGCCGAGACTATCGCAGCCCAAAGAGCTGAATCTGCATGGCGCGGTGGTGGTGAAGGCGCTAGCCAGCAAGTCTTCCGAATCGCGAACGCTGCAGACCAACGCGCTGCAGGTACGCTTTTCCGGTGGAGCGGGGCATCAAGCCAACAAAGTGCAGTCGGCGCAAACGCTGGCGCCGGGAACCCTGGAATGGACAGACGCCGCGGCGACCGCTGCCGCCGCGGCGCGCACTAAATTGCGGGCCGACAAGCTGGAAATGCAATTCGGGCCGCTGGGCAAGCCGAGGCAGCTCCTTGCCAACGGCAACGTGCAGACCGAACGCATGGTTCCCGGACACGCGGTCGAGACGGCGACAGCAAGAAGCGGAACCGCGCAACTGCTGGCGGCCGGAGGATGGTCGCAAATGGATTTGCAGGGCGAGGTGAAGATGAAAGAGGGAGATCGCAGCGCTCGCGCCGACCACGCTCTTCTTCGCCGCGACGAACAGACAGCCACGCTGACTGGCAAGGCTATGGTTCGTGACGAGACCTCCGAAACCGCGGCCCCGCGTATTGTTTTCCATCAGACGACGGGCGAGATGCAGGCGGATGGCGGCGTGCGATCGACGGACCTTTCCGCGCGCAACAGCGCTGTGCAGCTGGCGCCCGCTCCGGCTAACGTCACCGCTGATTCCATGCAGGCGAACTCGAAAACGGGCCGCGCGCTGTACCAGGGCCACGCGCGGCTTTGGCAAGGCGAATCCGTGCTCGAGGCGGATTCGATTGAATTGCTCCGAGCCACCCGAATGCTCAACGCCAACGAACATGTCCGCGCGGTTTTCCCGCAAGCGGTAGCCTCGGCGCCGGGCAGCACAGCTGAGCCAGCCGCCAGGAAGTCCAATCTCTGGCATGTAACTGCGGGCACGCTCAGCTATTACGATGCGGAGAACCGCGCGCATCTGGAGCGCGACGTTGTGGCGCAGTCGGCCACGCAGAAAATTCGCAGTGCGGCGATGGACCTGTACTTTACTCGGAGCGCCGCGCCCCATTCGCCGGCGCAAGCCGGAGCCGGCGGAGCTGCGGACGCGCAACAAATCAGCCGCGCGATCGCTAGCGGAGCCGTGACGGTCGAGGAAGGGGTGCGCAGGGCCGTGGCCGAGCACGGCGAGTACACCGCGGCGGACGGAAAATTCGTGATGACCGGGGGAAAGCCGACGCTGTTCGACGGTTCCGCGGGCACCACCGTGGGGCGTCAATTGACCTTCTTTTTAGCGGATGATACGATCATCATCGACTCCGAAAACGGTTCGCGCACGCTGACGAAGCACCGAGTCGATAGATAATGCGGCCTGGCGGCAAGGTCGCACGTGGCGAGGAATGCTCAAGCTTCAGGCGCTCGAGTTAAGCAAGTCCTATCGCGGTCGCCGAGTTGTTGACAACGTTGAACTGGAGATAGGTCAAGGTGAAGTTGTCGGTTTGCTCGGACCGAATGGCGCCGGGAAGACCACGACGTTCTACATTATTGTGGGCCTGGCCCGGCCGGACTCCGGACGCGTGCTGCTTAACGGCGAGGAAATAACGGATCTTCCGATGTACCTCCGGGCCCGCAATGGAATCAGCTACCTTCCGCAGGAACCTTCGGTTTTCCGCCAACTCACCAGTGAACAGAATCTGCTCGCCGTTCTGGAGACGCTTCCGCTGACGCCTGAGCAGCAGCGCGATCGGCTGGAAGAATTGCTGGTGAAAATGGGTCTCGAGACCGTGCGCACCAGCAAGGCGTACATGCTTTCTGGCGGGGAGCGCCGGCGTCTGGAAATTGCGCGTTCGCTCACGCTCGAACCTTCGTTTATACTGCTGGACGAGCCCTTCTCTGGCATTGACCCTCTCACCGTGAAGGACCTGCAGGAGACCATCCGGGAGTTGGCGCGCTCCGGTATTGGCGTGCTGATTACCGATCATAACGTGCGGGAAACTCTCAACGTCACGGATCGCGCATACATCCTGAAAAGTGGCAAAATATTTCGCAAGGGCCGCCCCGAGGAATTGAGCAACGATCCGGAAGTGCGGCGCGTTTACCTGGGCGATCATTTCCGACTGAACTGAGAAAGGAACCGGCGAGCGGCGTTCATGGCTTGGCAGGGACTCAAACTCAACCTGAGGGTCGCGCAGAAGCAAATTCTGACGCCTGGCCTGGTGCAGATGGTCAGCGTGCTCGCGCTCAATCGCCTCGAGCTGCGCGAGATGATCAATCAGGAGATGATCGCCAATCCGGTCCTCGAAGAGCAAAACGAAGAGCCCACGCAGACTGATAACTACGCCGACGAAAACTTCCTGAAGACCGAAGTGGAAAAAGTGCCCGAGAAGCCGGAAGCCAATCCCTTCGACGAATTCGACGTGGGCAGCTTTTTCAACCAGTATCTGGATACCGGGGGCGACGGCGGGCAGTCGCAGGAACGCGAAGTTTCCGAACGGCCTTCGTTTGAAAAGTTTCTCTCCTCGGCCAGCGGGCTTACCGATCATCTGGCGTGGCAGTTGAGCGTCACGATTTGCTCGGATGCGGTCCGCGAAATCGCGGAAAATATCATCGGCAATCTCGACGAAAACGGATACCTGACCGCTTCCATCGAGGAACTGTCGCAGGGCGGAAAATATTTGCAGGACGATTTAGAGGACGCGCTGGCGGTGGTGCAGGATTTCGATCCTATCGGCGTGGGCGCTCACGATCTTCGGGAATGCTTGCTGCTTCAGCTAAAAGCTTTTGACCCGCAGAACACCCTGGCGCAGCAAGTCGTCTCCGAACATCTCAAGCAAGTGCAATCGAATCAGCTCAAGGAAATCGCGCGCGGGCTGAATCGCCCGATCGAAGTGGTCAAGCGCGCGCTCGACGTGATCAAGAAGCTCGATCCGCGCCCGGGCTTGCGTTACAACAAGACGGAGCCGCGGCTGGTCGAGCCGGACGTGTATTTTCGCAAGGTGGATGGCGAGTGGCAGGCGTTCTTGAATGAAGACGACATGCCGCAACTGCGGCTGAGCCCGACGTACCGGCGCTTGCTCGCTCGCGACGCTGCGGACCGCGACGTGCGCAACTACGTCAAGGAGCGTTTTACCGCGGCGATTCAGCTGATGAAGAACATCGAGCAGCGCAAGCACACCATCCTGCGCGTGTGCCAATCCATCATCGCGCGCCAGGGAGAATTTCTGGACCGCGGGCAAGACGCACTGAAACCCATGATGATCAAGGAAGTGGCGGAAGAAGTCGGCGTGCATCCTTCCACGGTGAGCCGCGCGGTGGCCAGCAAATACGCGCACACTTCGCAAGGCGTTCTAGAGCTGCGTTCATTCTTCAGCGAGTCCGTCAATGGTCCGGAAGGCGGCGCCATGTCGCTGCTTACGCTGAAGCGCCTGGTCAAGAAAATGATCGAAGAGGAAGACGGCACCAAGCCGCTGACCGACGAGCAGATCGCCAAGAAACTGGACGACGCGGGCATTCACGTCACGCGCCGCACCGTCGCCAAGTACCGCGAAGATATGCGCATCCCCAGCACGCACCAGCGCCGTGTCAAGACTTAGGCGACGCCGCACCATGAAGCCGCCGGCGCGCCGCGATTCAAGGCAGCTGGTCATCCTCACCGGCCTTTCCGGCTCCGGAAAGAGCACCGTTCTGCACGCTTTCGAGGATATGGGCTTTTATTGCGTGGACAATCTTCCCGTCGAATTGATTCCGATTTTTGCGGAGTTGCATGCCGCCGGACAGGGCGATTTCGCTCGCGCGGCATTGCTGGTGGACGCTCGCGAAGGACTGCAGCTCGAGAAGCTTCCGCCGCTGCTGCGCCACCTGAAAGAAGATCATCCCATCACACTCGTCTTCATCGAGGCGGCGGAAGACGCGCTGCTGCGCCGCTACAGCGAGACGCGCCGCCCACATCCGCTAGGCAAGAAGTTTTCCGTCCGCGAGAGCCTCACGCACGAGCGCGCGCTGATGGAGCCGATCCACAAGCTGGCGGACGTGGTCATCGATACCACGAAATTCAACGTGCACGAACTGCGCCATTTCATCACTGAGCGCTTCAAGAATCCGGACCGCACCCCAATGTTGGTCTCGCTGGTGAGCTTCGGCTACAGATACGGCGTTCCGAGCGATGCTGACCTGGTCTTCGATGTGCGTTTTTTGCCGAATCCGCACTTTGTGCCGCGCCTTCGCGAATACACGGGGCGCGACCCCAAGGTGCGCCGCTATATCCAGTCGTTCCCGCAGACCGGCGAATTCCTGCGGCGTATCAGCGGCTTGCTGGCCTACCTGATTCCCCATTACATTGAGGAAGGGAAAAGTTATCTGACGATCGCGTTCGGCTGCACCGGAGGCAAGCATCGCTCGGTGATGCTTGCCGAAGAAGTCGAGAAAAATCTCGGCAAGCGGAAATTCTCAACGAAAGTCGTGCACCGCGACATCGAGAAATAGCGGGCACGCGCAGCGTGTATATCGTCATGCAAACCGGCTGTGCAAAACTTGACACGCTGCAACCCGGCGAATAGCGTACCAAGGGAAGATTCTGGGGAGTTTCAGGCTTGTCTTCACTGCCTTCGCCTCAACTGAAAAGACTTCTGGCGTATGTCCGGCCGTATGGTTTCCGGCTGAGCGTAGGTGTGGTGTTGGTTGCGTTCGTGGCGCTCGCAGAAGGCGCGGTCGCGTTCATGTTGAAGTTGGCGGTGGACTTTGTTCTGAGGCCTTCTGTGAACGTGTCGAGCCTTCCTTTGCTCACCGTTCCTCACGGACGGACGATCTTCCTCAACGAATTTTTCCCCGCCAGCATCCACAACGTGTGGACCATCTTTGCGTTCTCTCTGGTCACGCTGTACCTTGCGAAAGCGCTGGCCGAATATCTGGGCACCACGCAAATCCAATACGTTGGCCAAGCCGCGGTAACCAACCTGCGCAATCAGGTGTACTCCCGGGTGATCCGCCAGCCCATCGGATTCTTTCAAGTTAACGCCACCGGCCGCCTGATTTCTGGAGTCATCGAAGGCGTGGAGCGGACCCGCCTGGCTCTGAGTGAATACCTTGCCGATCTTTTCCAAAAGGGTTTCACTTTGCTCGTTTTTATTTTCGTATTGTTTTATTTGAATTGGAGGATGGCTCTGGGCGCCGCGGTTCTCTTGCCTCTGGTGATCTTGCCGGTGAACAAGTTCGGACGCAAGATCCGCCGCTCCGCTGAAAACAGCCAGACGGGATTGAGCGATCTCAGCCAGATCCTTCAGGAAACCATCAGCGGCAACCGCGTGGTCAAAGCCTTTGGCATGGAGGACTTCGAAGTCCGCAAGTTCCGGGAAACCGCGCGCCGCCTTCTTCGGGAGAACATGCGCTGGGTGCGCGCCGCTGTGATCACCTCGCCGATTATGGATTTGCTCGGCGCCATCGTAGTTCCTCTCTTGTTGCTGTACGCCAGAGACCAGATTCGCGCGCACGCCATGACCGAAGGAGATTTCTTCGCCTTCATCTTCGCGCTTTTCAACGCCTACATGCCTCTCAAGCGCATGGGCTACGTGTACCAGCAATTTCAGGCCGCTCAGGGCGCCAGCACGCAAGTGTTCGTCTATCTGGACCAGGAGGAAGAGCAACTCGAGCAGCCGGGCGCGAAATTACTTGCGCCGTTTTCTCGCGAGATCGAATTTGAAGATATCTCCTTCGTCTACGAAGCTCGCTCCGCCGTGATTCTTCAGAACATTGGCCTGACCGCTCGCAAAGGAGAAGTAATTGCTCTCGTGGGCTCCAGCGGAGCCGGTAAGACCACGCTCGTGAATCTGCTGCCGCGTTTCTATGAGATTACCTCCGGCGCCATTCGCATCGACGGCGTGGATATTCGCGACGTTACGATTCGCTCTCTGCGCGAGCAGATTGCCATGGTGGCGCAGGAAAACATTCTTTTCTACGACACCGTGTGGAACAACATTTCGTATGGTCTGGCCGATGTGCCCCAAGAAAAAGTAATTGCCGCCGCTCGCGCCGCGCTGGCCCACGATTTCATCACCGAGCTGCCCCAAGGCTACGATACCGTCATCGGCGAGCGCGGCACGCGGCTCAGCGGCGGGCAGCGCCAGCGCATCGCCATCGCGCGCGCCATCCTGAAGGATTCGCCCATCTTGATCCTCGACGAAGCCACTTCCGAGCTGGACGCTGAATCCGAAATGCTGGTGCAGAAGGCCCTCGCCAATCTCATGGTCGGCCGCACTACCTTCGTCATCGCGCACCGCCTTGCCACCGTGCGCCGCGCGGATAAGATACTAGTCTTGGAAGACGGGCAAATTCGCGAGAGCGGCACGCACGCCGAACTTTTGGCGCAAGCCGGCACTTACGCTCGTTTGCACGGCCTGCAGTTTGCCGACGAAGACTTGCTGGCCGCACCGCAAACTGCCCCGCCGAATCTAACCGTTTCCAGCGATCTCTCATGAGCGAAAACTCCGCCACTCCAGCGAAGCGCGCCGACTGCTTGTCGATGACTGGCTACGCGCAGGCTCGCGGCGATCTGAACGGCTGGGCTCTCCGCGTCAGCGTCAAAAGCGTGAACCATCGTTTTCTCGATCTCAAAATCCGTTTACCGGAAGGCTTCGACCTGTTCGAAATTCGCCTTCGGCAAACCGTGCGCGAGCGCATCGCGCGCGGCCACGTCGATGTGTACGTCGGTGTCGAGCCCGCTTCCAGTGCACCGGTGCAGGTGAATCGTGAGCTGCTGCTCTCGTATCTGCGCGCCGCTCAGGAATTGCGCAAAGACACTTCGGGCGCGGCTGAGGTCGACGTCGTCGCGCTGCTGCGCCTGCCCGGCGTCATCGGCGGGCTGGCCCCGCAAATTCCGGAGTCCGAGCAAGAACAGGAAAAGGTCGGCGCCGCGCTCGATCGCTGCCTGCGCGATGCGCTTGCGCGCCTTGACGACATGCGCCGCGCCGAAGGCCGCCACCTCGCTTCCGATTTGCGCGAGCGCATCGCGCGTATCGCCGGACTTACCGAAGAGGTTCGCGATCTCGCCGCCAAGCTGATGCCCGCCTTCGCGCGGCGCCTGGAATCGCGCCTGAAAGAATTGCTGGTGACCGTGGCCATCGATCCCGCGCGCATTGCTCAGGAAGCGGCGCTGCTCGCGCAACGCAGCGATATCAGCGAAGAACTGGACCGCCTGCGCAGCCATCTGCAACAATTTGCCAAGCTGCTTGACGGTGTCGGAGAATTGGGAAAGAAGCTCGACTTTCTGCTCCAGGAAATGCATCGCGAAGCCAACACCATGCTTTCCAAGACCCCCGGAGTAGAGAGCGAAGCGCTGGCCATCACCGGCCTGGCGCTGGACATCAAAGCGGAGATCGAAAAATTGCGCGAGCAGGTACAAAACATCGAATGAGCGCGAGCATGAAAACGAATGCGAGCACGAACGTGCAAATCGCGCCGCTGCTCATCATCGTGTCGGGCCCGTCGGGCTCGGGCAAATCCACGCTGGTTCCGAAAATTCTGGAACTCCCGGGCACCATGCCCTCGGTCTCGTGTACTACCAGGCCGCGCCGCGGGACTGAGGCCAGCGGGAAGTGTTATGATTTCGTTACGGAAGCCGAATTCGATGCCATGGTCGCGCGCGGCGAATTCCTCGAATACGCCAGGGTTTTTGGCAAGCATTCCTACGGTACGCCGAAGAAATGGCTCGAGGAGTCCCGCAAGTCGGGTCGCGACCTGATCCTGGAAATTGACGTACAGGGTGCTGCACAGGTAAAAGAGAAGTTGCCGGAATCAGTTGCGATGTTCATTTTGCCGCCCTCGCGCGAGGAACTGGAGCGCCGGCTTCGCGGACGCGGTCAGGATTCGGACGAAGAAATCGCGCGGCGTCTGGCAAAAGCGCGCAGCGAAATTGCGGCCCTCGGCAAGTTTTATGATTTTTGCGTGGTGAATGAAAATGTCGACCGCGCGGGCCGTGAAGCGCAGTCGATCGTAACCGCCCTGCGCTGCGGCATCGCAAGGCGGCGGCCCCAAGTCGAGCAACTGCTGGCATCGTTCGGAGGAAAAGACTGAAAATGACCGTGCTAACCAAAGCTCCCGAGAGCCAGTTTGCCTACGTCGTGCTCGCGGCTCGGCGAGCCCGCCAGTTGATGGCTGGAGCCCCGCCGCTCCTCGAGAATCCGAGAACCCTGAAGGCCACTCGCATCGCCTGCGAGGAGGTCGAGAACGGCTTACTGGAATACGATTTCACCGAACCGTCCTCCATCGACACCGACAAGGACGGCAACAAGCGGCGCAAGTAGCGCCGGGCGACCCATGCGCATCACTCTAGGCGTGACCGGAGGCGTTGCGGCTTACAAAGCCGCAGAGCTGGTCCGCCGCCTGCAGCAAGACGGCTTCACCGTGCAAGTGGTTATGACGCGTTCCGCGCGCGAATTCATCACTCCGCTCACCTTTGCGGCTCTCAGCGGCCAGAAAGTCATCACCGATCTTTTCAGCGACGCGGGCGGCGAAGCCAATCTCGAAAGCGCCATCGAGCACATCGCCGTCGCCCAGCGCACCGACTTGCTTCTCGTGGCTCCCGCCACCGCGGACAGCCTCGCCAAATTCGCTCGCGGCATCGCCGACGATTTTCTGTCCACGCTTTATCTCGCGTCTACCGCGCCCGTGGTCCTCGCTCCCGCCATGAACGTGAACATGTGGAACCACGCGGCGACGCAGGACAATGTCGCCACGCTTCGCGCTCGCGGGGCAAAAATCGTCGATCCCGACGAAGGCTATCTCGCTTGCGGGATGACCGGCGCCGGCCGCCTCGCCGGACAGGCCGCCATCGTCGCCGCCGTGCACGAAGCGCTGAAATCGTACCGCGACCTCGGGGGCGAAACGGTGCTGGTCACCGCCGGCCCTACCTGCGAAGATCTCGATCCGGTTCGCTACCTCACCAATCGGTCTTCCGGGAAAATGGGCTACGCTGTTGCAGAAGCTGCCGCGGCTCGCGGCGCCAAAGTTTTTCTCGTCACCGGCCCCACCGCCCTTGAAACGCCCGCCGGCGTCGAGCGCATTGACGTTCGCTCCGCTGATGAAATGCACCGCGCCGTCGTTGACCGTTTTGTCTCCAGTTCCATCGCCGTTCTCGCCGCCGCTGTTGCCGACTATCGCCCGGCTCAGCAGTCATCCAGCAAAATTAAAAAAAGCGGCGACGCACTGAACATCTCGCTTGAGCCCACCATCGATATCCTCGCCGACGTCGCCCGTAACAAAGGCGCGACCATCGTCGTTGGCTTTGCCGCTGAGACCGACCACGTCGCCGAAAACGCCCGCAAAAAGCTCACCGCGAAAGACGCCGATCTCATCGTCGCCAACGATGTCACCGCCGAAGGCGCAGGCTTCGAACTCGACACCAATATCGTCACGCTTTTCAGCCGCGATGGCCGCGATCTCCCGCTCCCCAAGCTCACCAAAAAAGAAGTCGCGCACCGCATTCTCGATGAAGTCATCCGCCTGCGCAGTTTCGCACGCTCCAGCGCCGCCACGCAGCGTTCGCGGGCCTGATCCATGCCCCCGCCACTCACCGAAGCTCTCGAGAAAAAACTAGCCGCGCGCCTCCGCTACTACGAGGATCTCGGCATCGGTCAGTTCTATAAGGATCACGCCGTTCGAGCGTCAGCTGCGGACCCAATCGCCGCCGTGTCTGTCGTTGTCCAACCGTTCCCGGACGCACCCAGAATTTTTCGCGAGGAAACTCCATTGCCAAAGCAGACTCCAAGTCCGCGACCCGTACAGCCGGGCTTTAGCCTGGCCTCTTCCGTCGCGCCGTCCACACCCGTGCTGCCGCCCCGCGCCGCCAGCCCCTCCCTCTTCGACGCCGTCAACAAAATCTCCGGCGACACGCTCCTCAAGGTCCGCGAAGACCTCGGCGACTGCACGCGCTGCAAACTCCACAAAACCCGCAAGAACATCGTCTTCGCCGACGGCAATCCCAAAGCCGAACTCGTTTTCGTCGGCGAAGGCCCCGGCGCCGATGAAGACGCGCAAGGCCTTCCCTTCGTTGGTCGCGCCGGCAAACTTCTCAACCAAATGATCGAAGCCATGGGCCTGCGCCGCCAGGACGTGTACATCTGCAACGTGGTCAAGTGCCGCCCACCCGAAAATCGCCTCCCGGAAAAAGATGAAATCGAGAAGTGCTCGCCTTTTCTGCTTCGCCAGCTCGACACCATAGCTCCAAAAGTCATCGTTTGCCTCGGCGCGTGCGCCGCGCAAACCCTTCTCGAAACCAACCGCGGCATCTCGCAATTCCGCGGACAGTGGCTCGATTTTCGCGGCTACAAGCTTATGGCCACCTATCACCCCGCTTATCTGCTTCGCAATCCCAGCGCAAAAGCCGAAGTCTGGAAAGATCTCCAGAAAGTCATGGCGGTCCTCGGCCTCGAACTGAAAAAAGGCAAATCCGCCTGATCGCATTATGGGCATCCTTTTCGGTTTGCTCACTGCACTAAGCTGGGGCAGCGCCGATTTTCTCGCGCGCTTCGCCACCCGCCGCACCGGCACACTGCGCGCCACGCTGTACATGCAAATCGTCGGCTTTTTGCTGCTCACCGCCGCTCTTCCGTTCCTCGGCGGTTGGGGTCATCTCGCCGACGGCTCCGGCTTCCGCCCCTGGGCCTGGGGCATTTTCGGCGGCGCTCTCAATACTTTCGCCACTCTGGCGATTTATCGCTCCTTCGAAATCGGCAAAATGGCTGTTGTCGCGCCGCTCTCGGCCAGCTATCCGGTTCTCACCCTGCTTCTTTCCCTCCTCACCGGCGAACGACTCACTCCTGCTCGCGCCGCCGGAATCGTCTGTACGCTGCTCGGCGCCGTCCTTGTCGCGCGCGGTGAAGCGTCAGCCAATCCCGCCAGCGATAACTCTGTCGATAGTAGCTCGCCGGATCGCGGCCAGCATGCCGCGGCGTTGCGCCGCCAGGGCATCGCCTGGGCCATCACCGCCGCCTTCGCCATGGGCTTCATGTTCTGGCTCATCGGCATTCGCATCGTCCCGGTAATCGGAGCCGCACCCGCCGTCTGGCTAATCCGTCTCGTCAGTGGCGTCCTCACGTTCCTTGTCATCGTCGTGTCGCGCCAGTCCGTCGCTCCGCCTGCGGCTGGCGCCCGCTGGCTCGTCGCCGGCGTCGCTTTGCTCGACACCACCGCCTACTGCCTCAACAATCGCGGCATGCAACTCGAGCAAGTCAGCGTCGTCAGCGTCCTCGCTTCGCTTTACGGCGCCGTCACCGTGGCCTACGCCGCCATCTTCCTTCGCGAACACGCCTCCCGCCTGCAATGGTTCGGCATCGCCGCCATCTTCGCCGGCATCTTGCTAATCTCACGCTAATTTGGAGTGCGGCGGCTCGACGCCGCTTTTCCGACAGCCACCCAGCCAAACAATCGTGGCCCGCTGTCCCCGATCACTCGCCGCTTCCCGCGCCTGCTAAACTACTGGCTCGCAAATGTGCTTCGCCTACTGCAACGTCGCCCTCCCCGTCCCGCTCCGCACGCTGTTCACCTACGCCGTCCCGGTGGATCTTCGCGATTCACTGCAGCCTGGGTTCAGAGTTCTTGTACCCTTCCGCAAAAAGTCTCTCGTAGGTGTGGTAGTCGAGTTCACAGACTCCGCTCCACCCAACACCAAGGTCCGGGAAATCACCAAAGCCCTGGACTTCATCCCAGCGCTCACACCCAAGCTAATCGAACTAGCCCAGTGGCTAGCCAACTATTACGTCGCACCCATCGGCGAAGTCTTCCGTACCATGCTCCCACCCATCGTCGAGCTCAAGACTCAGCGCCAAGTCGTCATCACCCAAGCAGGCGCGGATCTGATCGCCGAGCATGCCAGTTCGCTGGCCTCCCCGAGCGCATTGGCGAACTCTATTGCCAGTTCGCTCGCCACTCCGCTCTCTCTCGAGGAAGCCCAATTCCTGGCCATCCTCTTCATCAAGAAATCCCCCATCCAGCTTCGCCCTTCTGACCGCATCAATCTCAACATTGTGGTCCCGCGCCTCCAACGCCGCGGCCTGATCGAACTCCGCGAAAACATCCTCACCCGCGAACGCAAGACGCAACGCGTCGTAGCCTGGAAATCGCAAACCGCTGCGCCTGAGCCGAGGCAACCTTCCGGCGAAAAAGAAGAACGCGTCCGCCAAATCCTCGAAACCGAACGCGGCGCCCTCCCTCTCGTTCAACTCCTCAAGCTCGCCAGCGTCTCCCGCACTCTCATCGATCGTATGCAGAAAGACGGCCTGCTCGAAAGCTGGGAAGAAACCATCGATCCCGCCGACGATCCTTTTGACACCGGCCATACTCCGCCAGCTCACGAACTCAACGCCGACCAGGAATCCGCCATGCGCGCCATCCGCTCCCGCTTCGAGCTCGGAGAATTCGGCGTGCTTCTCCTCCACGGCGTCACCGGCAGCGGCAAAACCGAAGTCTACCTCCGCGCCGTTCAGGAAACGCTGGCTCGCGGCAAGACCGCCATTATCCTCGTTCCGGAAATCGCGCTAACTCTTTGGGTCGGCCGCCAGTGCCGGGCCTGGTTCGGCGCACGCTTCGAAGGCGTCGCCGTCCTGCACTCCGCGCTGAGCGATGTCGAGCGCGCCCGCGAGTGGTGGCGCGTCCGCAACGGCGAAGCCCGCGTAGTCGTCGGCACGCGCTCAGCCATCTTCGCGCCACTGCAGAATCTCGGCCTCATCATCGTCGACGAGGAGCAGGAAAACAGCTACAAGCAAGAAGAAACGCCCAAGTATCACGGCCGCGACGCTGCCATCGTCCGCGCCAAACTGGAAAACGCCATCGCCGTTCTCGGCTCAGCAACTCCCTCTCTCGAGACCTATCACCACGCGCAATCCGGAAAATATGAACTCATCACCCTGGCCTCCCGCGTAGCCGCCCGCCCTCTCGCCGGCGTCGAAATCATTGACCTCCGCGAAGACTTCAAGCAAACCCACCAAACCAGCCCCATCAGCGCCGCACTTCACGCCGGCCTCCAAGAATGCCTCGCCAGCAAAACCCAAGCGCTCATTCTCATCAATCGCCGCGGCTATTCCTGGTCCGTGCTCTGCCGCAGTTGCGGCGCCAGCGTCCAATGCGCCGATTGCAGCATCTCCATGACCCACCACAAATCCCGCAACCGCCTGGAATGCCACTACTGCGGCTCGACCCAGCCAATCCCCAAGCAATGCCCGAAATGCCAATCACAATACGTCTATTTCTTCGGCGAAGGTTCCGAGCAACTGGAAGAACGCCTGCGCAAGGAATTTCCCGGCGCGCGCATCGCCCGCCTGGACCGCGACACCGCCCGCACCAAGCGCCAATATCAAGAAACGCTTGGCGCATTCGCGGCAGGCGCGCTGGATATCCTCGTCGGCACGCAGATGCTAGCCAAAGGTCACGACTTCCACCGCGTAACGCTAGTCGGCGTAATCAGCGCCGATTCCTCGCTCACTCTCCCGGACTTCCGCGCCGCCGAGCGCACCTTCCAACTGCTTACCCAGGTAGCCGGCCGCGCCGGCCGCGGCGATCTTCCCGGCCGGGTCCTCATTCAGACCTACTACCCCGACCACTACGCCATCCAGGACGCCGTCCGCCAGGACTACTCCGCCTTCTTCGAGCGCGAACTCCACTTCCGCGGCATGATGGCCTACCCGCCCTTCACCGCGCTAGCCAACATCATCGTCCGCGATACTAGTCTCGAAAATGCCATCCGCTATTCCCGGCAACTCTCCGAATATTTTTCTCCGCATGATGGCAAAGGCCTGCGCGTCCTCGGCCCAGCCTCCGCACCGCTCTCCCGCTTGAAGCGCGAGCACCGCTTCCAATTCCTCCTGAAATCCCCCAAGCGCGCCCTCCTAACCAAACTCCTCTCCGGCGCCATCACCTACGCCGACGCCCACCAAATCCCTCCAACCGCCGCCATAATCGATGTCGACCCCCTCAACCTAATGTAACTTCACACGCCGTCTCGGCAAGGTCGCTACTGCTGGTCGACTCTGCCCTGGTGGGGACGGCCTTGTGAGGCGGTCCTTCGGTGTGAACCCGGCCACGGTGTCGACCGTCGACACCTTATTTGCACAACAGCGCTCTCCGTGCCAGAATGCCCCGCCATGCAAACCAAACTTCACCGTATCTCGCAATTCATATTCGTCTTCCTTCTCTCCGGCTTTGCCTGCAACGCCCAAACCACCCGCCCCGACTCCGAAAAACAACTCGCCCGCGAAATCTACAAGGAAATGGTTGAAGTGCAATCCGGCTTCACCACCGGCACCACCACTCCGATCGCCGAAAAAGCCGCGGCCCGCCTGAAAGCCGCAGGCTTCCCCGACGCCGACATCTTTGTAGGCGGCGCCATCCCGAAAAAAGCCAATCTCGTCGTTCGCTACCACGGCACCGGCGCCCACAAGCCCATTCTCCTCCTCGCACACATCGACGTCGTCGAAGCCAAGCGCGAAGACTGGTCCATCGACCCATTCCAGCTCATCGAAAAAGATGGCTACTTCTACGGTCGCGGCTCCGGTGACGACAAAGCGCAAGCCGCCATCTGGTTAGCCAATTTAATCCAATACAAAAAAGAAGGCTTCAAGCCCGATCGCGACCTCATTGTCGCACTCACCGCCGATGAAGAAGGCGGCGGCCCCTACAACGGCGTCGACTGGCTTCTCGCCAATCATCGCGATCTCATCGACTCCGAGTTTTCCCTCAATGAAGGCGGCTGGGGCGAAATCGTCAATGGCAAGCACCTGGCCAACTATCTGCAAGTCGCCGAAAAATACGTCGTCAATTTTCGCTTGGAAGTTCGCAACAGGGGCGGCCACAGCTCTCTGCCCGTAAAGGACAACGCTATCTACCATCTGGCTGGTGCGCTGCAGCGACTCGGAGAATTCAGTTTCCCGCTCAAGACCAACGAAGTCACCGCCGCTTATTTCAAGAGAATGGCTGCGATCGACTCCACTCCGCTCAAGATTGACCTGGAGAAGACCGCTTCAGGTTCGCACGATGCCATGCAGCGCGTCGCCGCTTCTTCGCCAGCCTACAATGCCACGCTGCGCACCACCTGCGTCGCCACTATGCTCGAAGGCGGCCACGCCCTGAACGCCCTCCCGCAACTCGCCGCAGCCAACGTCAATTGCCGCGTCCTGCCCGAAGATTCCGTAGAGTTCGTGCAAAGCGCGCTGAAGAACGTCGTCGCCGACGATCAGGTCGTCGTAAAACTCCTCGGCGAGCGTGCCCCCGAGCCCGGCCAGCCATCGCCGCTTCGCCCGGATGTTCTCAGCGCCGCGCAAACCGTCACCGAAAAACTCTGGCCCGGCGTTCCCGTCATCCCCACCATGGTCATGGGTGGCACCGACGGCCGCAGCACCCGCAAAGCCGGCATCCCCACCTACGGCATCCAGGGCATCTTCATCGACCGCGATGACGTCCGCTTCCACGGCCGCGACGAACGCATCTTCGTCCAATCCTTCTACGAAGGCCAAGCCTTCCTCTACGACCTAGTCAAATCCCTCTCCACCCCAACCCACTAACCAACGCGCCGTAGCGGCCCTTTCTTTGTAGTGGCGCAGCGTGCTGCATGGTCCATTACGAGGTCACGCCGCCCGCTTCCTCCAAAAAAAATACGCCGGCACTCCCAACCCAAACAGCACAATCGCCACTACCAGATTCTTGAACTGGCTGGGATCCTTCACCGCCGAATAAATCGCATTCGCCACAATCGCGCCCGCTGCCAACACAAACACAATGGGTGTCCACGGATACCCCGGCACGCGATAGGGAATGGGCTTATCTCCCGACGCTTTGCGAATCGGGAAAATCGCCGCCGCTCCCAGTCCGTAAAATACCCAGCCAATAAAAATCACCCCGCCGATCAATTCCGCAAAATTTCCCCAGCACGCGAGCACCGCGGACCATACTCCCAGTGCGACGATCGCCACTGCGGGCGTCTGGAATCGCGGATGCACCTCCGCCAGTTGTTTGAAAAACAGGTTGTCGTTCGCCATCGCGTAAAACACGCGCGGAGCCGTCAAAATCACGCTGTTTGCTGCGCTGAAGGTGGAGATCAGAATGGTCAGCGCCACGATGATGCCGGCTTTGTTGCCGAGTACCGCCACCACCGCTTGCGCGGCCACCGCATCGCTGGCCGTTGTGCCCTGCGGACCTAGCGCGAACAGATACGCCACAATCGCCACGAGATACAGCCCCACCAGCGTCAACGACCCCAGCAAAAACGCCTTGGGGAAGGCCTTTTGCGGTTCGATCACCTCGCCCGCGCTGTAGGTACCGAATTGCCAGCCTTCGTAGGCCCACAGCACCGAAATCATGGCCAGTCCGAAGCTCGTCGCCAGCGTTGACAGGCTCATCTTCGTACCCATCGCGCTGAAAACTTCCGAACCGTGCTGTCCCAAAGCCAGCAGCACCGCACTGAGGACGACGATCACGCCACCCTTGATGAGAGTGGTTACGTTCTGCATGTCCGAACTCTTCCGCGTGCCCCACACATTCACCGCGGTCACCACCGCAATCATCGCCACCGACACTACTTTGGCTTCCATGCTGTTGAGCCGCACGATCGTGCCGAGGTACTCCGCAAAGGCCGTTGCCAGTGCCGCCACGGACCCGCTGGCAATCACCAGAAACAGGCACCATCCGTAGAGGAACGCCGATACCCGCCCGAAACCATCGCGGATGAAACAGTACAGCCCGCCAGCCTCGGGATTGGTTGCCGCCAGTTCGGCGTAGGTCAAGGCGCCGAGCAGGGAAAGGCCTCCGCCCACGATCCACACCATCATGGACCACCCAACCGACCCATCCAGCTGCCGCAGAATCAGCCCCGG